>ENA-ORXF01000152-ORXF01000152.1-marine-metagenome-genome-assembly--contig:-NODE-152-length-53126-cov-4.823710_pt1 | contig 53126 bp, 64 predicted proteins | sample MGYA00237864_ERZ511476 | MGnify/ENA primary metagenome ERZ511476 (study PRJEB26306, sample SAMN06343908) | marine metagenome | isolation source: coastal waters | place: Atlantic Ocean: West Antarctic...
CTCAACACTATTGACTGGAGCCATCATGAATACGATCAACGCTAAAAGACGATAGCACCTGGAAAATGGGTTGGAAGTAGCGAACCTACCACTCGCTGCCCTATGAAAATAAATGCAGAAAGGCTTTGACCTAGGCTAAGAAGCATGACACTGTAGCGTCAGTTGGTTAGCAAGCAGCATGGTTTCAGAAGTGTACGATCTTTTTCGGCAGCCTGATATTGTATTCCTTGTTTCACCCGCTACTTCATCTGGGTAATACCAGGAATTTTATTACGGCGCATTAGCGCGAAAGGATTTACACAATGGCAACTGGCACAGTTAAATGGTTTAACGACTCAAAAGGTTACGGTTTTATACAAAGAGAAAGCGGTAAGGATGTTTTCGTTCATTTTGGGGCTATTAAAATTGAAGGTGATGGATACAGAACTTTAAAAGAAGGTCAGGCTGTTGAATTTACTGTTACAGAAAGCGATAAAGGTTTGACTGCTACAGACGTAGAAGCTAAATAACTTAATTCGACTTACAAGAAATAAATAATTTTTTTTTACTGCAAATTTATTTGCAGTAATTAAAGATTTTTGAATTAGGTTTTATCAATATAAAAAATCTATAATCAAATTTTCTAGTATTTTTAACCATTGTATAAATGGTTAACTTTTTTTCGTCTCAAAATAATTAGACAGTATTTTAAATGCTGTGTATTATGAATGAATGATTGAGCTGCACCAAATAAATTCGGTAAGTAAAAATAATTTTCTTTCACTGATGGAATCTTACGAAATAAACTACACTCAAATAGCTAAGTTTGTAGATTTAGAAAATCTAAATCCTAATATCATAGGAAGAAGTTTTATCTCAGCTAATAAAGCTGGGGATAAAAAATTACTACTTCTCGTAGAATCAATATCAAACCATACTGTATTTATAAAATTCTCCTATAATTATTTTTCTAATGAAGAGTATATAAGTTATGTAGACTTAAAAATTTTTCTTGATTCTAAACAAGTAGAAATTATTTACTCAAATGAGCTTGAACAAAGAAACCCTGAGGTAACTATACAAAAATTTCATACCATAAGACTTACTAAATGGTATAAAAATTATTTTCTGTCATTATGGTTAAATAACTGTATTGAAAATGGGTATTCATTTGACATGCAGTCTGAAGTATAATCTTTCAAATCTTATTATTATTTTAACATATTATGTCAAATGAATTTTTATCTGAAGGCGTGAAGATAGCTAAGCTGCCAAGTGATTATGGTAGTACTGGGTTTAAAATGTTCAAAGGGAGCTTCCTTAATAATGTTGAGGTTGCCTATGAAACATGGGGCACACTATCTATTAATCATGATAATGTAATTTTATTATTTACTGGGCTTTCACCTTCTTCACACGCTGCTTCCTCTGAGAGTAATAAATTGAGCGGTTGGTGGGAGTATATGATTGGACCTGGTAAATCTATAGACACAAATAAATATTTTGTAATTTGCATTAGCTCACTGGGCAGCTGTTTTGGCTCTACTTCGCCAGCTTCTATTAATAAAGAAACTGGATTAGTGTATGGCTTAGATTTCCCAGAATTATCTATAGAGGATATAGCAAAAGCAGGGCACTCAGCCTTGCAAACACTAGGAATAGATCATGTTCATACAGTCATAGGGCCATCTATGGGTGGTATGACAGCCTTAGCTTATGCTTTGTTATATCCTAATAATCTCTCTAATCTAATAGTTGTTTCTACGGCCGCAAGAGCTTTACCTTTTACTATATCCATTAGATCTCTTCAAAGAGAATTAATTAGAAGTGATCCTTTATGGAATAATGGTTTGTATACAAAAAATTCTGCTCCTATAAACGGAATGAAATTAGCAAGGAAATTAGGATTAATGTCTTACAGGGCGGCTAATGAGTGGAGAGAGAGATTTAATAGAGCAAGAATACCAAAATCAGAAAATAAAAAAATGTTTGGTATTGAATTTGAAGTAGAAAACTACTTAGAACATAATGCGAAAAAATTTGTCTCAATGTTTGACCCTAACTGTTATTTATATTTATCACGTGCGATGGATCTATTTGATGTAGCAGAGCATGGGGGTACTGTAAACGCAGGTTTGGCAAAAATTCATACGAAGAAAAATCTAATTATTGGTGTTGAATCTGATATTCTGTTTCCAATTGACCAACAACAAGAACTTGCTGATGGCTTTAGTAAGGCTAAAAAAAATTATACGTTTGAGAGGCTGCACTCTATCCAAGGGCACGATTCATTTCTAGTAGATGAGAAGAGATTCTCGAAAGTAATATATGATTTTTTCAACGATTAACGCTCTTTGATGTCTTTATAGCTAGTTTTGCTATTACCTGTGTAAAGTTGTCTAGGTCTTCCGATTCTAAAATTCTTATCAAGTATCATTTCATTCCAATGAGCCATCCAACCGACTGTTCTAGCTAACGTGAATATTACTGTGTACATACTTTTTGGAACCCCAATAGCCTTCAAGACTATCCCAGAATAAAAATCAACATTTGGATATAACTTCCTAGAAACAAAATAATCATCTTCCAACGCGTATTTCTCAAGTTTCATTGCTATATCAAACAGCGGTTTATTGGGATTATTATCATCTAGTTTATTTAAATATGAATGTGCAATTTTTTGAATTATCTTAGCTCTTGGGTCATGATTTTTATATATTCTGTGACCAAACCCCATTAGTCTGAAAGAGTTTTCTTTGTCTTTAGCCATATTTATATAGTATTCAACGTCTTTATCAGAGCTTTGGATTTCTTCCAACATATTGATTACGGCTTCATTAGCGCCGCCATGTGTTGGCCCCCAAAGAGTTGAAACCCCAGCTGCTACAGCTGCATATGGGCTAGTTTCTGAGCTTCCAGATAATCTAACAGTTGATGTTGAGGCATTTTGCTCATGATCTGCATGCAATAGAAATATTATATCCATAGCTTCTGAGGAAAGTTTCTTTTGATCGCTACTTAGTTCTGGGAAAGCCATATTTACAAAGTTTTCAGCAATCGATAAATTAACATCTGTTTTTTGAAATTCTTTGCCTAAAATATAGTTTAAAATCCATGCTGATATTATAGGAACTCCGGATATAAGGTTAATAGTAGACTGATACCTATAATCACTATTCTGTATATCAATATTATCGTGATGCTTGGCTGATAAAAAACTTAAACAAGCTGTCATAATAGCCATTGGATGGCTTTTTTTATCAAAGACCTCTATGATTTTGGTTATAGATGGGTCTATGTTATAACTATTAGATATATCATTAGAAAATTCTTTTAACTCATTGTTATTTGGGAGCTTATCATTTAATAATAAGTAAGTTGTTTCCAAGAAATTGCTTTTTTCTGCAAGCTCTTCTATAGGAAAACCTCTGTACCAAAGCTTACCTTCGTTACCATCTATAAAGGTTATTTTACTTTCGCAGCTTGAAGTTGAGATAAAACCCGGATCATGAGATAGATACCCTAAATTTTTCTCCAAAGCTCTTATATCTACTACGTTTGGCCCCAAGATAGAATCAAGAACAGGAAGCTCAATTTCGTTATTAGATTGGCCGTCTTTTATTGTGATTTTTTTACTACTCATAAGATTGTAATATTATTATTGTTGTAAATAATAGTTTTTTTATCACCAAAGTATTTATCAAGAAGATGCATACTAGCATATATATGCCTATACGTTAAGCGACAACTTCATTTTTCAATGCCAAGATATTTTATAATATAATCAACAATTTGTTTTGGATTATTAATATCAAGATTAGTTAAACCAATATTTTTTTCAATTTTAGAGTCCGATGCAACAGCTATAATGCTATTGTCTGTAGAACACAAAAGATCTTTAGCTATATCTTTTCTATAAAGCTCAATTTTAGGAAACTTTTCAGCTTTAAAACCTTCTACTAGTATTAAATCACTTTCAAAGTCCTCAAGAATCTTTAGTAAGTCTATTAATCTAGGCTCATCGTCGTTTGTATTTTCATGCATCAAAGCCCATCTTTTTTTAGAGGAAATGAGCATATTTTCTGCTCCAGATTTTCTAATTTCAAAACTATCTTTACCAGGATGGTCAATGTCAAAATTATGGTGTGCGTGTTTTATTACAGATACCTTGTAATTTAAATCTTTTAATATAGCTACAATCAATTTAATTAAAGTAGTTTTCCCGGTGCCGCTATAAGCAGCAAAACCTATTAATTTTTTATTACTTATTGTAGTCATTGAGTTGCTCTAAAGTATTAATATTTTCAAAGTAATTAACGTTCTTGTCAAAATACACGTATTTATAATTATTTTCTTTGTACCATTTATCAATCTTTCTTCCGCCACTACCTAAAAAAGCTTTGAGTGAAGAGATTTTAGATTTTGATATTAACATAAATACTGGTTGTGAACGGACCCCATTATTTGCAACATAGACTTCATGTTTTAAATCAATTTCTTTCAGCATTTCTTGAACTAATAACCAATTAAAATTTGGACAGTCGCACGGAATAGTCAGCAAGTACTCTGTAGAAATATTATTTAACATACTATAAACCCCGGATAAGGGACCTTGAAAATCCTCAAAAATATCCTGTATAACAGGGTAACCGTAATCTTCATATAAAGTTATATTTCTATTGGCATTTATTAAAATATTTGATGTGTGAGGCGATATTGTATCAAGGATATTTTTAACTAATGTTATCCCTTGAATCTCTACTAAACCTTTATCTTGATTCTCCATTCTAGTACCTTTCCCGCCTGCTAAGATACCTATCGAAATATTGTTAATTTTCAAAGTAAAACACCTCTGTAGAATTGTAAAATATTAACCTATAATAAGGTAAGTTTTAATAAATTTATGGAGTTAAAGTTATTATGAATGATAACAATAAAGATCTTACAATGGAAATAGAGTCAGAAGTTTTGCACACCCTGATAAAGCACCTACAGAAAAAAACAGACGTACAAAATATAGAGTTGATGAATTTGGCAGACTTCTGTAGAAACTGTTTGTCAAAATGGTACGTCTCTTCAGCTAAAGAAAAAGGTCTTGAGATGTCCTATGATGAAGCTAGAGAGATAATCTATGGTATGCCATATGCTGAATGGAAAACCAAATATCAAAAAGATGCTACACAAGAGCAGATGGATAAATTTAATTCTAAAAAATAAAAAATTATGGATTTTAGTTACTTAAATGATAAAGATCTCATGTATTACTCAAGACATATTCTATTGCCAAGCATTGGAATTGAAGGGCAGCAAAGACTGAACTCATCTGAGGTTACAATATTTGGATTAGGTGGACTAGGTAATTTATTGTCAACATACATAGCGTCATCCGGAATCAAAAAAATAAACCTAGTGGACTTTGATGTTATAGAAGAAACAAACCTTCAGAGGCAAATAAATTTTACAGAAAGTGATATTGGTTTACTCAAGGTTGATATAATTGAAAAATACCTAAATAATAAATTTAAAGGTTTAACCATAAACAAGTATGCTGAAAAAATTATTAATTGCTCGCAAGTTAAAGAGATAGCTAAGCACTCAGATATTGTTATAGATGGGACAGATAATTTCGAGGCTAGAAAGATTATAAATAAATCCTGTAATGAAAATAATAAAAAACTTATTATTGGTGCTGTTGAAGCTTACGCTGGTCAACTTTTGACAGTTATGTCTGATAAAAGCCCTTGTTACGAATGTACTTATGAAAATCTAGAGGATAATAATTCATGTTCCGATGCAGGTGTTCTTGCTCCTTTAGTAGGAATGATTAGCTCCATGATGGCAATGGAATGTATTAATATAATAACGGGCAACAAATCCTCTTATGATAAGAAGTTAGTTATAGTTAATGGTTTGAATTTTTCTGTTGATACTATAAAGACTAACAAAAATATTAAATGTAACGTTTGCTCATAATTTTTATGAAAAAAGACAATAGACCTCAAACAAGAACTAAAAAACCAGAGCCTAACATTAGTGATAATGATGATTGGATTATTTGGGCAGCTTGGGCAGACAGAATAACGTTCGAAGAAATTTTTGAAAAAACTCAAAAAAATGAATCTGCGGTGATAAAAATAATGAGAAGGAGTCTAAAACCTTCGTCTTTTCGCTTATGGAGAAAGCGCGTTCGTGAGCAAAGCTTAAAGCATAGAAAAAAATTTACAGAAAGTAGAGTTAATTTAAAGAGAAACATTAACTCATATGTTTAATAACTTTGCTTTGGCTGTATTTATTTTTGTTGCCATAACTTCTGAGCCACCTTTGTCTGGGTGATGTTTCTGCATTGCTTTTTTATGCGCTAAAATAATTTGTTCTTTCGTAGCGTCTTCTTCAACACCTAAGATTTCAGCAGCCTCCTTATAGGACATTGAGCTCGCATTCTTATTATTGTTATTTCTGTTTTTATAGCTAGAAGTAAATTTCTGCAATATTGGTAGGTATCTTATTATGAGAAATAACTTTTTTATTATCGGAATTGAACCTACTGCTATAGCAGATAGCCAATGCGCTCTTCCAGTGGCAACTAGAAATAGAACTAATAATATTAAACCAAAAAACAAAACTTGAGATCTATTTTTTGCTTTTTTAACTATATAAATTACTGATATTATTATAATTATTAGTAAGATTATGTAGGCCATAGGAGCTTTACTTTGTTAGTTAATAAGTTATTCTTTAATTATAACTAAAAAAATAATTATAAGGTGGAAATTTGAATGAAAGTAAAAATTAATATATGTAACCAAGACCTAGAGATAAATCTCGAAGAATATGGAAAGAAGGGTACACCAATACTATTTGTTCATGGCATACCAACTAATGCTAGGCTCTGGAGGCACGTTCAAAAAAATCTTGAAGGAGAGTTTCATTCTTATGCTATGGATATGGTTGGTTATGGCCAATCATCAATGCCACTAGATAACTTTGAACATACCTTGAATAACCAGGCTGAAGCTATTAAAGCTGTTATTGAAGAATTAGGAATAAAAGGTGATGTTGTTCTAGTTGGGCATGATCATGGTGGAGGGGTTTGCCAGATCTTTGCATCTAAGTACTGTGATTACATAAGTAGATTAATCTTATTGAACCCAGTTGCTTATGATTATTGGCCAGTCTTGGAAGTTGAGGCATTTAATGGACTTGTCGGAGCAAGTGACGAGGTTCTTGCAGGCGCAATGCCTGGAGCAGTTGCTCAATTCGCAGGTTTAATGAGAACTGGTAGTCACGATAAGACAGCATTTACCGATAAAAATGTTAAAGAAAATTATTTATGCCATTGGGGAAGAGATGGTTTAACTGGCTTTAAATCATTAGTTAAAATTTGCTCTCAACCTACTAATGACGAAACTCTTGCAGTAGACCATAAGAAAATTACTTGTCCAACGGCAGTTTTTTGGGCGTTAAATGATGCGTGGATGCCAAAAGAATCTGGCGAAAGACTAAAACAAGATATAGCTGGTCCAGTCAGACTTCAGTTTATAGAAAGAGCAGGGCATTGGTCGCAGGAAGATAGACCTGATGAAGTTGCTGCATTAATTCAAGATTTTATAACAGAGTGGGAAGGCGTTAAAATATAAAATATTATTTTAGTTTAATGTTGTGTAGAGATATTTTCTGAAGATAGCAAATTAGTTATTTCTCTACACACAACTTATTAGAGAAGGTCTAAAACAGAATCCCTTTCTTTGAGTAATTCTTTTTCTGTTGCTTGTATGTAATCATTAAGAATTTCTGACATCTCTATATTATTTACCATCTCATAAGTCCCACCAGTACATATCGATGGAAATGAAAACATTAAGTCTTCAGAAATATTAAATGGGTTGCCATTAGAAATTTGCCCAATACTTAACCAATCATTGTTTCCTAAAGCCCAATCTCTCATGTGAGTTATAGCAGCATTAGCAGCTGAAGCTGCAGATGAAGAACCTCGAGCTTCTATAATTTCTGCTCCTCGATTTTGTATTCTTGGTATAAAATCACTTTTGTACCACGCCTCACTCATAACATCTTTAATTTTTTTTCCTGAAACTTCAGCATAGGAAAGGTCAGGGACTTGAGTATTTGAATGATTACCCCAGACAGCAATTTTTTTTACTTCTGTAATATTTGTATTATATTTATTTGCAACTTGCGCTAAAGACCTGTCGTGATCAAGACGCATCATTGATGTAAATTGTTTGGGATCTATACTAGGAGCATTATGCAAAGTAATCAAAGCATTAGTATTAGCAGGATTTCCTACAACTAGCACTTTTATTTTTTTACTAGCAACTTCATTAATTGCTTTTCCTTGAGGCTTAAAAATTTTACCGTTATCTTTTAAAAGATCCTTTCTCTCCATGCCTTTCATTCTAGGTTTTGCACCTATTAATAAAGCATAATCACATTGATCGAAACCCTCATGAAGATCAAAAGTAGTTGTTATAGAATTCAAAAGTGGAAAAGCGCAGTCCTCTAGTTCAAATTTCACGCCTTTAAGAGCGTTCATAGCAGGCTCTATATCTATTAATTTTAAATTAATAGGTTGATTTTCTCCAAGCATTTGCCCAGCCGCAATCCTAAAAATTGCAGAATAAGCAATATTTCCTGCCGCACCTGTGACTACAACATTAACTGGTTTATTCATTTTTATAATCTCTTTTATTGTTTATGTTCTTTACTCATATATTCGTCAGACTGCATTTCATTTAATCTGCTAACTGTTCTCGCGAAGTCATTATTTATTCTTGTAATATCACAAAGCTCATCTATGGAAACTTCAGCTGATATAATTACTTTAACATTTCTATCATAAAATTCATCAATCAAATTGATAAATCTTCTAGCTTCGTCAATAAAGTTTTTATCCATCTTAGGAATATCTGATATAAAAACATTCTGATACAATTTTGAAATCTCAATATAATCACTAGGTGATCTTCCGTCACCACAAATCACATCAAACCTAAACCAAATTGTATTCGAGGATAAAAATCTCACATCTACATTTCTATTATTAATAACAATTGATGTGCCTTCAAAAACAGGTTTTCTTGTAAACCAATTAAACCAATCTGGTGATATTGATGAAAAATAGTGCTGCATATTAACATCTCTTTGCTCAACGTTTGGATAGCGATAGGTGATCAGATTTCCAAATTTTAATAACCTATAATCTTTTGTGCTCTCAATATGAATTATTTCAGAATACTCTTCTATTAATTTTATAGCATAAGAAAACTTTTCTTTTTGAAGCCCTTTTGAGTATAAATTCTTTGGCTCTGTATTTGATGTGAATACTACTGTAACGTTATTTCTAAATAATCCTTTTAGAAGCTCTCCTAAAATCATGGCGTCAGCTATATCATTTACTACAAACTCATCAAAGCATAATACTTCTAAATCCATGGATATATCTTTAGCAATAGTATCTATTGGATTAACTATATTTCGATTTTCATTTAATCTAGAGTGAATATCATTCATGAACCTATGAAAATGTATTCTCTTTTTTTTCTTAATAGGTAATTCTTTGTAAAATAAATCCATGATAAAGGTTTTTCCTCTACCAACACCGCCGTATAAATAAATCCCTTTATTTATCGCACTTTTTCTTTTACTTAGAAAGTTAAGGCCAATATTTCCCAGGATAGTATTTGAGACACTATTTATTCCTACGAGGCGATCAAATAATTCCTGAAAAGAAAGGATAGCTTTTTCTTGCTCGTGATCTATAAAAAAATCATTCCTAGAAGTTAAGGCTTTATATTCATCAATTAACATAATATGATTACAGTCTATATTTGTAACAAAGTAAAATACAGCTCTTACACACTTTTTTCAAGGTAATAATAATGGTCATAACTAGATTCGCACCTAGCCCAACCGGTAATTTACATATTGGTGGCGCACGTACAGCTTTATTTAATTGGCTATACGCTAGAAATCAAGGCGGTAAATTTCTCTTAAGAATTGAAGATACTGACAAAGCGCGTTCCGAAACAAAATATGTTGAAAGTATTTTGGAGTCATTTTCATGGTTAGGAATTGATTACGACGATAGTCTTGTTTACCAAAGTGAGAGGGCATCTATCTATAAGGATGCTGTAAACAAACTTCTTGAATCAGGTGACGCTTATTATTGCGACTGCACCAAAGAAGAATTAGCCTCACTGAGGACTGAGCAGCAAAAGCTTGGATTAAAGCCTAAATATGATGGGAGAAATAGAGATTTGTCACAGGATTACAAAGAAGGTTCTGTAGTAAGATTTAAAACACCATTAGAGGGCGAGATATCAGTAGAAGACACCCTTAAGGGTGAAGTAACCGTACAGAATAGCGAGTTAGACGATCTAATAATACAAAGGGCTGATGGTACAGCAACTTATAATCTAACAGTTGTGGTTGACGATATAGATATGGGTGTAACAAATGTCATCAGAGGTGATGATCATTTAAATAATACTTATAGGCAAATCCATATGATGCATGCTTTAGGCTACAAGATACCTCAATATACTCATATTCCATTAATAATGGGTGAAGACAGAAAGAGGTTATCTAAAAGACATGGCGCTGTAAGTGCATACGACTTCAGAGATCAAGGCATTCTACCTATATCAATAATTAACTATCTGGCACGTTTAGGTTGGGCGTCTGGTGATAAAGAAAAATTTACACTTGAAGAACTGATTAGTTTATTTAATTTAAAGAGTTTGAATAAGTCTTCTGCCATCTTTGATTATAAGAAGCTTTACTTTCTTAATAAATATTTTATAAAAGAGCTAGAAATATATGATTTATATAGAGAATTTTTATATTTAACAGATGAATTTAATCATCTGGGGGAAGAAAAATTAATAGAGATTATAGAAGCGCAAAGAGATAGATGTAAGAGTATAAGAGAGATAATAGATGAGAGCTTATTTTTTATAACCGATAATCTCAACATTGACGAGAAGTTAATCGATAAATTTTTAGTGCCTGATAACCTCGAGTTATTCAATACTTTATACGGCCAGCTTGAATCTTTGGAGGAGTGGTCAATTATAAACGTAAAGGAAGTTATAGATAATATTATGCATGAATGCGAACTAGACTTACCGCGTTTCGCCAAACCAACAAGAATAGCTTTAACGGGATCTTTATCTTCGCCATCTATTGATTTAACTATATATTTATTAGGAAAAGAATCTTGTTTAAAAAGAATTTTATCCGCAAAGAGTTTGATTACTTGACTTTATGAGCGAATCGCTACAAAATCTCACACTTTCTAGCGTCCCCATCGTCTAGAGGCCTAGGACACCGGGTTTTCATCTCGGCAACAGGGGTTCGACTCCCCTTGGGGACACCATTTTCTTGAATTTGGAGTCACAAACTCACTATTTATTAAATATTTTTAAAATTATGAGTACTTTTGATTTAGATAACTATATAACCAACACTCAGGATTTCCCAAAGAAAGGCGTTCTATTTAGAGATATTAGCCCTTTAATGCAAGATCATAACGCTATTTCTCAGGTAATCGACATCTTTGCCTCTAAAGCTTCAGATATGAACGTTGATCTAATTGCAGGGATTGAGTCGAGAGGCTTTTTATTTTCTACATTGCTTGCAAATAAACTAGGCATTGGGTCTTTTATGATTAGAAAACCAGGAAAGCTGCCTGGGGATCTTATAGAGAAAAAATATTCTTTAGAGTATGGTGATTCAGTATTATCAATACAAAAAAGTAAGAATCTTGCTAATAAGAACGTTGTCATCATAGATGATCTTATTGCTACAGGCGGTTCATTAGCTTGCGCAGAATCATTGGTAACAGAAGCTAAAGCAAAAGTAGTAAGTTGCTTTGCTCTAATAGAGTTATTGGAGTTAAATGGAAGTAATTTAATTACTAGTGATATATTTTCAATAAAAAAATACTAATATAAATTTAATCATAATAAGACGAGCAATGATTTATTACCATAATCCAAAATGCAGCAAGTCACGAGAAGGCCTCAAAATTATTGATGACAGCCCTCATGATTTCACAATAAAATTATATCTATCCGAAAAAATAACATTTACAGAATTAGTTCAAATTATTGATAAACTAAAAATCAAACCAATCGACCTAGTTAGAAAAAAAGAAAAAATTATTAAAGAAAAAGGTTTGGATTTTAATAGTATGTCTGATAAAACAATCATAGAAACTTTAATAAAGCATCCTATTCTTATTGAGAGACCCATACTTGTGTCTGATACCAGTGCTGTGGTTGGAAGACCACCTGAACTCATAAAAACTATCCTGTAATTATAATTCTGTATAACCCAATGCTATCAATTAATGTTAGAGCAATATAGTTTGCTAACATACCAAATGATCCTCTAGTCCAAGAAGCCCATGTGTATAAAGCGCATCCAAAAATCCATACAATATAAAGTTCAAAAAGAGGGGGGTTTGGAACAGTCATAGCCATAACTACTGAGCAACCAATAGTTATTAACCAGGCTGCAAATTCCACAGCAAACCTTATTGGGTGTGATAAATAGTCTTCTTTAATCCAATTTAATGTATTTAATAAATGATTCATAGTTAAGCCCTTATTCCTTTAGTAAGCTTCCTTACAGTAATTTTTGCTTGTTTAAAATTTTCTATCTCAGAGAGACTTAGATCTCCAAAAGAAAGACATAGTAACCTAGCAACAGTCTGTGTGCGTGCAGATTTTATTGATTGGCCCTCACTAAGAGATTTATTAACTTTATGTGTTAAAAATAAATTTGTCATGTCTAGGATAAAGCTTTCCTGATTATTATCAATTTTAGCTTTAATATACACATCAATAAATGTCATCGGTGAAACCTTGTCTAAACTCAGAGTCTTAAAAATTTTCTGCAAATTAATATATTTTTCACCATTTTTATTTACTAAAAGCTCCATTGGATAAATTTCTTTTGTACTGATGTACTGATTCCATACAGAGATCTCATCTTCCGTTTTTGGATAGTTTTTCAATGCTAAAATCTATATATAGTTTTAATTTGAACTTTATGCTCAAGGTACGAATTGGTATAATCTTTTCCTTCCCATTTCATTCTAATACTAAATTTATCATTTACTTTTTTAGTGGCGCCAAATTCATAGGAGAGCAAGCTGGTTCCAGAACCGAAGCTTTTCGAGTTTGGTAAGGATTCACCGCCCCCAATTTCACCATATAATGTCCAATCATCTATTTTTCGGTCGTAGCCGTATCTAATTTGATTAATCGTTTCATTGTATTCGGAATCTTTGGATTTAAACTCATGCTTGGTCATGATGTATTGTCCTGCATATGCACTATGTGTAAAAAAACATATAATTAGTAATGTTGATATTTTTAGCATTTTACCTTCCTGATTATGTTGTGAGTGTATTAAAGCACACATATATTAAACAAATATTACAATATAAGGGTCTTAGTATTTAAGGTTAAGACGAATTATACCCACCATATATTTTTTATTTTGTTTATATATAATAGCCCTATGCGAATAATAATAATAATTATCATATCTTTGTTTCATTCATCCTCTATGTCTTCAAGTTATTACGATGATGCTTTCTATTCTGACTTCCGTAATTCTCAGAAAACTTTTACTAAAAATTCAAATATGCTTCCAAGTTACATTAATGATGAAAGCGAGATTAAGTTAACATGGGATAATGCTTTGTATCGAGTACCAGGTGCAAATGGCGAGATACTTAGAGGCTCTATCAAAGACATAAAAGGCGATGAGGGGTTTTTAAAAAATAAATTCAAAACAATCATATATCTTCATGGATGCTCAGGCTTTTGGAAAGGAACAGCCTTAAGAATAGATTTATTCGCAAGAAATGGTTACGCAGTTATAGCTCCAGCTAGCATGGCAAGAAAAAAATACCCCCAGTCATGTGACCCTGATACAAAAAGTGGTGGACTCTATAGGGGCATCTTAAAAATCAGGCAAATTGACGCTCTTAATGCGGTATTGAATACTAAGTCCCTGAGCTGGACTGATGATAAAAATATATTTTTAGTTGGTCTTAGTGAAGGCGCAATTACAACTGCTACCTACAAACCAAAAAATATAGCTTCTAGTGTCAACGGAAGAGTTATAGAGGGATGGACTTGTAATGCAGGCTGGGAAGAATATAAAGGTATAAGTAGTCCATACAACGAGCCTATAATGTCCTTAGTTGCAAAATTTGACCCGTGGTTTCAAATCGATGTGCTGAAGGGTGATTGCGGTAAATACTTAAATAAAAATCCACTCAGTAAGTCTGTAGTGATAGATGACCCTATACTTTCGAAAGGGCACGGACTTTTGCATGATCAAAACATACAAAAAACTACTTTAGAGTTTCTAAAAAGTATAGAAAAATAAACTACTTATTAATCTGCTTTAATGCTTTTAGTTATTACAAGACTAAGTTTTTCAGTATTTGGATCGCTGTATTCCGTAACATCTTCAAGAGTAACTTTAAGATTAAGTGTATTTACGTCAGGGTTTTTAGCTATATGTCCTACAATTGCTTCGTCAGCCATAACACCAAATGTTTTTAATAGGCCTCTAATATCTTTTTTACATATGTCATCTGTCATTTTTTTTAACCCCTGTGTAGTTTGATAGTTTTTAACATGATATCCTAAGCTATGAATAAAGACACAGTAAATAGTATTTTGGAAGGAGTTTTTTGGCTAGCTACAGCATGGCTAACGATTTTTATGTTCCTTAGTATATTTGCTTTAGCAAATATTTCTGGGCAAATGGACGAATACAAAATCCTTCAGGTTGGAAAATTAGCTATTATTGGCACATCAGTATATGTTTTTTTCTGGGCGCTAAGAGGCGTAATATCTAGGAAATGGTGGTATTAGAATTCTACGTTTGTATCTATAATTAGCTGTCCTAGCCATACTTTAATGACAATCATAAAAAAACTCAAAAAACATAATTTTCACGGTAAGATTGATACATGAACACCAAAAAAATCACATTTAATCAGGAGATTGGTTAAATGACAACATTCGCTGAATTTACAGGGCAAGGACTGGACTTACTTTCCTCATTATTTATTTTTGTACTGGGTATGCTTATACTTTTTGTTATTTTATTATTTATTAGTGATATATCTCAAACTAAGGATGCTATCCGTCGTAATTACCCCGTTATTGGTCATTTTCGCTATGTCTTTATAACTCTTGGTGAATTTTTTAGACAATATTTTTTTGCTATGGATAGAGAAGAAATGCCTTTTAACCGTGCCGAAAGAGAATGGGTGAATAAATCATCAAGAGGGCTTGATAACACCATTGCTTTTGGTTCAACAAAAAATATAACTCCAACTGGTACACCATTATTTATTAACTGTCCTTTTCCTACTTTGGCCGAGCATGCAAGCAAAACCCCCTCCGTTATTATTGGGCCGTATTGTAATGAGCCATATGAGGCTAATTCCTTAATTAATATTTCTGGAATGAGCTACGGTGCAATATCCAAGCCCGCTGTGTTGGCACTGTCTAAAGGTGCAAAACTAGCCGGTTGTTGGATGAATACTGGAGAGGGTGGGTTATCAAAGCACCACTTAGAAGGTGATTGCGATATTGTTATGCAAATTGGAACAGCTAAGTACGGTATGCGCAGCAAAGATGGAAAACTAGATGATGTGAAATTAAAAGAAATTTCTGTCATCCCACAAGTAAAGATGTTTGAAATAAAATTGAGCCAAGGTGCTAAACCCGGGAAAGGTGGAATTTTACCGGGAGTAAAAGTAACAGCAGAGATAGCAAAAATTCGAGGTATAGAGGTTGGTAAAGATTCTATCTCGCCAAATCGTCATCCAGAGATTAGTAATATTAGTGAGTTGTTAGATTTTATAAAGCACGTGCGAGAAGTCACAGGCAAACCAACAGGTTTCAAAGTTGTAATTGGTTCTGATGATTGGTTGAAAAATCTGTGTAAAGAAATTCAGCAGCGTGGAATTGAGAGTGCACCTGACTTTATTACCGTAGATAGTTGCGACGGGGGAACGGGTGCGGCACCTATGCCATTAATGGATGATGTTGGTTTACCGATTAAAGAATCATTACCTATGGTTGTTAATATTTTATATCAATATGGTTTGCGCAATCGTATTCGTGTTGTAGCTTCTGGTAAATTAATTACCCCATCTGGTGTTGCATGGGCTCTTTGTAGTGGTGCTGATTTTGTTACTTCAGCTCGAGGGTTTATGTTTTCATTGGGCTGTATCCAAGCGCTTAAATGTAATAAGAATACATGTCCTACTGGAATAACCACGCATGACAAACGCTTGCAAAAAGGTTTGGACCCTGAAGAGAAGTCGGAGCGAGTTAAAAATTTTGCTAATAAAATTCATTATGGTGTTGGCTTAATATCGCATTCATGCGGGGTAAAACATCCACGTGAATTAGCTAGACATCACTGTCGAATAGTTCAATCAGACGGTAAGTCAAATTCACTTGAAAACTTATATCCTGTACCAGAAGTATTAACCGAATATCAGGATAAAAATAATTAAAGATAAAATATTATGAAAACCAAGCAAATCACATTCAATCATCCAGACGGTTCCACTTACCAAGGCACATGGAAAAATGGTAAACAAGATGGTTATGGAATATGCAAGGAAGATAATTTCACTTATGAGGGAGAATGGAAAAATGGATTACCGCATGGTGAGGGCGTGTTAACGGATGAAGAGGATGGGACTATATTTGAAGGTGATTTCTTTGAAGGAATATCAGCCGATGGAATACTCGAACTCGATGACGGTAGTATGTATGGTGGTGGTTTTAATGAAAAAGGAGAATTGCATGGAACTGGTATTCTCATTAATCAAGACGGTGATAGATTAAAAGGTACTTTCGAGAACAATGAAATGCGTGGGGTTTTTGAAATCACCGAAGAAGACGGTTATTACTCTATCGGTGAATACAAAAACAATCAAAGACACGGTGTATGGTATGAAGAAGATCCTGACGGTTCTAAATGGGATGTTAAATATGAAGATGGTGAAGTCGTTGAGAGTCGCGAACGAAAAATAGAGTTGGTGCCTGATAAATGAAAATAAAATTACTTACAAACTTTTTACTCTTAGTTAGATCTTAAGCCTTTCAACAATATTATTATTTACAATGTGTGAATTAATAATTTCATCAATATCATCTTTGGAGTTATATTTATACCAAACATTATCAGGGTATACTACAAGCACAGGACCCTCTGTGCATCTGTCTAAACATCCCGCTTTATTAACTCTCATACCACCTTTTTTTTGAATTTTCATAGATATACATTTCTTTTTTGCATATTTGAAAATTTCAGACGCATCTTTATCATTACAACATTCTTTTCCATCATCTCTTTGATGCGTACATATAAACATATGTTTTGTATAATAACTCATGGTGATACCCATTTACTCCCGCTGTTTTTAAAATCAATTATTAATCTCTCGTGACCTTGGTGATGCAAATTTAGCCAGTCTAAAGAATTGATATTTATGTTAACTATAGCAAAATTCTCGACTCCGTTATCAACAACATCTGATGGTGGATTTTCTGATACATATTCCTTGGGATTGCTTAATAAATCTCCAGGTGAGAATTTATTTATATAACAAAGTTTACTCATGTATTGTAACTTAGACCATTTACTATTAATTTCGTCTTTATTCGTTACCAAGTTAATTTCACCATGTATTCTAATTTGTATTTTATTAGGCTGATCATAAAATAGGGCGCATACATTTTTATTATTAGAGAATTGTTTAATCTTGCTTGATCTTTTGTCAGTATGAAACGTGATTGAATTATTTTTTTTATCTAAACTTCGTAAAACAACATTTCTTGAGTCAGGCTTATTTTTTTCAACTGTAGAAACAGAAAAAATATGAAAAGGGTGCCCTGAAACTGTTAGGCTTAAATTCAATTCATCCCAGATACTTTTTAAAATATCGGCTTCTTTTTCCGCTAATAACATTTATGTTCTCAATCCTTTGCCTATGCTTAGGAAGTATAAACACAATGTCGCTAATAAAATATTGAACGCGATTATTATAAAAAATGCAAACGACACACTAACATCACTAATGCCAAGCATTGAAAATCTTAGTGCATTAATTAAATATAGTATTGGATTTATTAGAGCTATATCTTGCCAAATCCCTGGTAGCATTGATATTGAGAAAAATATCCCACCCAAATATGTCAGTGGCGTCATGATAAATGTTGGCACTACGTTTATATCATCCCAATCACTTGCAAATAAACCGTTTAAAAACCCGCACATAGAAAATAATGTTGATGATAATAATATTACAGCAAGCATTAAAAATATATTGTGCACTGTGAATGTTACAAAAAATTGAGCTGCTAAAATAACAACTACGCCTACTGATAAACCTCTAATAATACCGCCTGTTATAAAGCCAGCTAATATTGTGTAATTCTCAATAGGGGAGACTAATAACTCTTCTATATAACGATGATATTTTGAAATATACAGTGAAGAGACGGTATTAGTATAAGAGTGGGTAATTACAGACATAAGTAAAAGACCTGGAAAAATAAAATCTGTGTAACTAAAATTTTCTATATTGCCTATGCGCTGACCAATCAAGTTACCAAATATTATGAAATACAAAATATTAGTGATAACCGGAGGAATTAAAGTTTGCTTCCATATTCTTGAAAACCTTAAAACTTCTTTTCTAACTATAGTTTTATAAGCTATAAGTTGTATGCTCAGATTATTTGTCATTTTTATCTACTAACCTCATAAATAGTTCTTCCAATCTACTTGTTTTATTTTTTAGCGACTTAATCTTTATACCTTTATTAGAAAGATCTGCTATTAAAGAATTTATATCTGATTTAACGGATATTGATACTTCGAGTGTATTGTCATCAATTATATTAAAAGCATGATCATTAAGCGCTAAATCTTTTGGTATTGCATCTTCAGTATATAAAATAAATTTTTCATTCTTTAGCTGATTAAGGAAGTTTTTCATACTGGAATTCTCTAAAATTTTCCCATCATCTATAATGGCAATATTTTTACAAAGATTTTCTGCCTCTTCTAAATAATGAGTTGTTAGAATTATTGTAGTTCCATTTTCGTTCAAGAGCTTAAGGTAGTCCCACATTAACCTTCTAACTTCTACATCAGCACCAGCAGTAGGCTCATCAAGTATTAGCAGCTTTGGCTTATGAATCAAAGCGCGAGCAACCATCAGCCTTCTTTGCATACCGCCAGAAAGATTTCGAGAAAACTGGCCTCGCTTATCCCATAAACCTAATTTTTTTAAAAGCTTCTCGGCTTCAGGCATTGCAATGTGCCTAGGAACACCGTAATACCCAGCCTGATTTGTAATGATTTCATTTATAGGCTCAAATGTATTGAAATTAACCTCTTGAGGAACCAGTCCTAAGAAAGTTTTTGCCTTAACAAAATCTTTGTCTATATCTATGTCGTATATTTTTATATCACCGCTAGTTTTTTTAATTAGCGATGTTATTATCCCAATGGTTGTAGATTTACCAGCTCCATTTGGACCAAGTAAGGCAAAAAAATCTCCATGCTTGATATCTAAATCAATGCCATGAAGAGCTTGAAACCCATTGGAATATATTTTTGTTAAATTATTTATTGTTAGAGCGGATGAATTCATAATAATATGTTTTTCCTTAAAGAGTTGTATAATAAACTACTAATGACACTATGACTATGAAGAACAATAACCCGTACAAATTATGTGTAGCACCTATGATGGGTTATACAGATATGCATTTCAGATATTTACTAAGATTGATTTCAAAAAGAACTATGCTCTACACAGAGATGGTAGCAACAAATACAATATTACATAATAAATCACAAAGATTTAATAAGTTAGAGCGTAATGATGACAATCCAGTAGGCTTTCAACTTGGTGGTGATAACCCAGAGCAACTTGCTAAATGCTCAACCATAGTTGAGAAATATGGTTACGATGAAGTAAATTTAAATATTGGCTGCCCAAGCAAAAGGGCGCAGTCAGGTAATTTTGGAGCATGTTTATTTGACCAACCAGAGTTAGTAGCCGAATGCGTGAGAGAAATATCAAAATCTACAATATTACCAATAACTGTCAAAACAAGACTTGGAATAGATGAGTTTGATGACATAAAGCACTTGGAAAATTTTATCAATATAGTGTCTAATGAGGGCGTAGAAATTTTTCATTTGCACGCAAGAAAAGCAATACTAAAAAAGGGCGTAAATCCTAAAAAAAATAGATCTGTACCACCAATAAATTATGAAAGGGTCTATGAAATAAAGAACAAGTACCCCAATATAAAAATTGTTATTAATGGCGAAGTAAGTGACCCATTAGAAGTCATGAATCATTTGCAATATGTAGATGGTGTAATGCTGGGAAGAGCTATATGTAATAATCCATTTTTACTTAATGATGTAGACGTTTTACTTCATAAAGAAGAAAAGATTAGAAAGGAAATAGTGTTAGAAAAGTACTTTGATTATATTGCAAAACACTTTAAGGAAGGAGTGAAGATTACTGATTTTACTAAACATTTATCGAGTATATTTAAAGGGCATATTGGTTCAAAACATACTCGGGCATACATGTGTCATGAATTAAACTATGAGAAAGAACCTGTTAAAAAACTAGAAGAATTATTATTTAAGGAGGATTTATGGAAAGATGGGCAAGATTTAATCACAAAGGTGATGTGAAATTTGGTGTATTTGATGAAAAGAACAGCCTGGTTACCGTTTATGAGGGTGATATGTTCAATAAACCTACAGAAACTAAAGAACAAATTCATACTAACGATCTTGAGACGCTATCGCCATGTAAACCTTCAAAAATGATAGCTTTATGGAATAACTATAAGGCTTTAGCGGATGAAAAAGGCTTAAGCTATCCAGAAAAGCCTCTATATATATTTAAAGCGCCTACATCGTTTGCCGGTCCAAATGACCATATTGATCACCCATCTAATTATGATGGTGATGTATTCTTTGAAGGTGAATTAGGTATTGTTATAGGTAAAACTATCAAAGACTTAGATAATACTTCTGATGCTAAAAATGCTATTTTTGGGTTCACATGTATTAATGATGTGACAGCTTTTGGTCTACTTAAAAATGACCCTAATTTTGATCAATGGACAAGATGTAAAGGTTTTGACAATTTTGGTGTATTTGGCCCATATATAGCTACTGGTATTGAAGCTAAAGACTTAACTATCAAAACTATTATTAACGATGCGGACGTTAAACAGGATTATCCTGTTAGCGACATGATGTTCACAGTAGAAGAGATTGTTATGCATCTTTCTCAGAATATGACACTTCATGCAGGTGATGTTATCTGTGTAGGTACTTCATTAGGTTTAGGTCCAATGGAGAAGGGTTCTAAAGTTACAATTGATATAGAATCTATTGGCTCTTTAACTAATACTTATGGATAGTTTATATAATTTAACATAATAATGATTATGCGAAGTCATATAGGTAAGCAATGAAAAGGATAGCAATTATAGGATCAGGAATATCCGGTTTATATGCTGCTTACCTATTGCATAAAGATTATGAAGTAACGATATATGAAAAGGAAAATTACCTGGGTGGCCATACAAGAACGTTAAGTATTGAATATGAGCCAGGTATTCAGATGAATGTGGATACAGGGTTCATAGTATTTAATAAAAAGAACTACCCTAACTTCACCAAAATGCTAAATGAGTTAGATGTTAGCATCGGTAAAAGCGATATGTCGTTTGCTGTTACTGGAGATAATCCTAGCGATCCTGAGATTAAGTACTCAGACATAAGTAGTTTTTTTGCTAATAAAAGAAATTTCTTTGGATATAAATACTACAATCTTCTCTATAATATTAATAAATTCAACAATTTATCAATAAAATCTTTAAAGAATAACAATAATTACTTAGATACAATCACGTTAAAACAGTTCTTAGACGATAATAATTTTAATAAGTTCTTTATAGATAACTATATTGTACCTATGGGAAGCTCTATATGGAGCTGTAAACCATCTCAAATACTTAATTTTCCCTATCTATCATACGTAAATTTCATGAACAATCATGGTCTATTGAGTCTGAGTAACCAACCGCAGTGGTATTTTATAAATAATGGAAGTAAATCATACGTAAGTAAGCTAAAAGACCATATAAAAGCTAATATCAAGCTGAATACCAGCGTTAAAGAGGTGATTAATACAGCCAATGGCGTACAGATAAGGACCTTGAGCGACCAATTTGAGCATGATTATGTGTTTTTTAGCAATCATCCTAATGAGGTTCTTGATATAGGATCAAACTTATCCAAAGAACAGAAGGTGACTCTGGGAAATATAAAATACTCATCAAATGAAGTTGTGCTTCATAGAGATACATCGGTTATGCCTGAGAATACCAAATGCTGGGCTAGTTGGGTCTATAAGAAAACTGATCACGAAAAACCAATAATGTCATATTGGATGAATTCTCTTCAGAGTATAGAGATAAAGCGCCCTATTTTTGTATCATTAAATCCTGGGGGTCAACTCGATGAAGATAAGGTGTTTAACAGACACACTTTAGAGCACCCTATTTTTAATATGGATACTAAAAATGCACAAAAAAATATACCTTCTATACAGGGAATAAATCATAGTTACTTTTGTGGAGCTTACAGCAAATATGGATTCCATGAGGATGGAGTGGTATCTTCGATCAAGGCTGTCGAGAAATTAAAAGAAATAGATACATAAATGAAATTTATTAATGCTTTAGTATTCCATAAAAGAAATTGGCCAAAAGCTAATGGTTTTTTATATAAATGTAAGTTCGTAAGTATAAGATTCCCACTAAAAGAAAAAAATACAAAATTTTTTGGACTAAATAAGTTTAATATATTGTCAGTTTACGAAAAAGATTATGCTGATGGGAACAATGATTTATTTGAGTGGTGTAAAAATATTATCAATAAAAAGCATGAGGTGAATATTGATTGTGTGGAACTAATAACAATGCCAAGAATACTAGGTTACGTTTTTAATCCGGTATCTTTTATTTTTTGTTATTCTGAGGATGTATTAATCTGTACAATTTTAAAAGTAAATAACACTTTCTCAGAGAATCATTATTATATTAATTACTTAATAAATTCTGAGAAAAAATGTGTGCAAAACTACAACATAGAAAAGTTATTTCATGTATCGCCCTTTCTACCAAGGGAGGGTCATTATGAGGTTAAATATAGTAACGATCAGGATTGCATCAATTTTAATATAGATTACTATAATGAAGATGATGTAAATATTTTAAAAACATCTGTAAACGGTAAAAAAATAATTATTGAAAGTAATTACTCGTCTGTAAAAAATACAGTTAATGCAATGTATTTAGTATTTAGAGTAATATTTTTAATACACTACCAAGCTGTGAAATTATTTTTTAAAAAGGTTAAATTTTATAAAAAACCAAAACAAAAAACTAAAAGGATGAGCTAGAAAAATGAACTATATAGATAAAGTTAAAATTAATTTATTTATTTCAACATTGAAAAAGTGTAGCAAAGGATCAATTAAAATTACTGACCCTAAAGGTGAAATAATTGAGATCAATAATAATCTAGATGTCACAGCTAATATTAAAATTAATGACTGGTCAGTAATAAATAATTTAATTAAAAACGGTGACGTTGGATTTGCTTCGGATTACAGGGATGGAAATTGGTCCTCTACGAACTTAAAAGATCTTTTTACTTTTGTAATTATAAACGACAAAACATTAAGTAGACTTCTATTTGGTCAAATTATTACAAGATTTTTTTCAAATATTAAATATATTTTTAATAAAAATACTATCAAGGGTAGTAAAAAAAATATAGAGGCGCACTATGATCTAGGTAACGACTTTTATAAAATTTGGTTAGACAAATCTTTAACATATTCATCAGCTCTTTTTACAGATGGAAACACATCATTATTTGACGCTCAAATGAATAAATATAAGCGTATAAATGATATTTTAAAAACTTCTAGAGATAATAAACTACTCGAGATTGGAACTGGCTGGGGCGGTTTTATGTCTTATGCTAAAAATGATTTTGATAGCTTGGATAGCATCACTATATCTAAGGAACAGTATTCATTTTCTCGCGAAGTACACAAAGATAATTCAAATATAAGTATTCGCTATGATGACTATAGGAATATAAATAGCACTTACAACTCCATTGTATCTATAGAAATGTTTGAGGCTGTTGGGCAAGAATATTGGGATATTTATTTTCAAAAAATTAATAGTTTATTAGTAAAGAATGGAAAAGCCGTTATACAAACTATCACTATAGATGACAAACTCTTTGATGCTTATAGGAATAGCACTGATGCGATAAGAACATTTATTTTTCCCGGAGGAATGCTACCCTCTCCAAGTATTTTCTCAAAATATGCAAAAAATAACGGCTTTAAAATAATTGATAAATTCTCATTTGGAGAATCTTACTCTAAAACATTAGATGCATGGCATGATATATTTAAATCGAATATTGATAATATATCTAAACTAAATTTTGATGATAAATTTATTAGAATATGGGAATATTATTTAACATCGTGTTCTTCAAGTTTTATAAATGAAAGAACTAACGTATATCAATTTACACTTCAAAAAATTTAAATATGAAAAAATATTGGATTATAGGTTCTAGCTCAGGGATTGGAAAAGAGCTCGCAAAAAAACTTGACGCGAAAGGTTACAACTTAATCTTATCATCTAGAAACGTAGAAAAACTTAACCAACTAAATAGTGAGCTTGTTAATGATCACGAAATAATCCCCTTAGACTTATCAAATAAAGAACAATGTTTAAAAATATCTAAAGATATTATTGATAAAGAAATCGACACTTTAAGTATAGTATTTATGTCAGCAACATATAGTCCAGACGACACTACTGATTATGAAAATGTTATTAATGTAAATATTTTAGGTTTGTTACACATACTTTCCATTACTAAAGAATTTTTAAAAAATACAGATAACCCAAGTCAATTAATTATCTGCTCTAGTCTAGTAGCGTATAAAGGTTTGCCTTATAGCCAACCTTACTCTATGACTAAAGCTGCTCTTTATAATCTTGCTTCTTCTCTTCATATTGAGCTAAAAGGTATTGTAGATGTTAAGGTTATTACGCCTGGTTTTGTAAAAACTCCTTTGACAGATAAAAATAGTTTTCCTATGCCTTTGATTATTAGCGCAGATTCAGCGGCAAGTATTATTGCAAAAGGTATGAGTTCTAGTAAATTTGAAATTAGCTTTCCGCTACCAATGTATTTAGTTATGAAGGGATTGCAAACATTACCAAATTTTATAAGTAATTATATTTCTGCTTTGGTAAAAAAAGGTGCTGATAGAATTTAGTTTGGTTCAATGGTCTTATTCTTTGAGTTTACCCAAGATACCATACCACCTGATGCGTTATAAACGTTTGTATAGTTGGCTTGCTCATCAAGATATTTAGAAACAATCCCGCTTCTCTTGCCACTTTTACAAATGATTATTACTGGGTCACCTTCTTTCGTAATTTTCTTTAACTTAGGTAACCATTCTTCAATATTATGATTGCCCTCCTTATCAAAAAATGTGAGTAAGTTACTTTCCTTTATTACCCCTGTGTCACGCCATTCCTCTGCTCTTCTTATGTCAATTAAGGAGGCACCACTTTGCATTAAAGTAATTATTTCCTCGTTATTAACTTGTTTTGCATCAGCAAAGACTTGTGAAGTGAATAATAGTAAAGAAATTGCAAATAGTTTAGTTTTCATACTTCCTTTATAGCAAATTTTTAAGGTTTTTATAAGTTAAATTTCATATTTGCATCTAGAAAATATTTTATTTTGGATGAGACCCAGTAACTTTATCTTAGAAGGGAATAAAAATGAAAAATAAAAATATTGTGTATTTGTTTGTGATGATGCTAATACTTCAATCATGTGCATCTAAGCCAAAAATTGCAGTAGACCCTTATAGTATTAAAGATGTGGCTAAATATGATAATGATGTTGAAGAATGCAGAGCAGTCTCTTTGAACTATGATAGCAGTGATGCAGTCGCTAAAAGTGCAGCAGTAGGCGCAATAGGATCTCTAGCTACCGTAATTGCAATTTTAGCTTCTGGCGGTCTGTACCTATTGCCTGCAGGTGCAGCAGTAGCTGGCGGTACTGGAGCTGCTGTAGGTGGAGGTCTAGCAAGTAAAAAGCAAAATGCAGCACAAGAAAAAATTTGGGCAGCATGTATGGTAGATCGCGGATATAAAGCTTATACGTCAGATTGATTAAAAATATTTTCTACATAATTGTATTGGTTTGCATTACTGCATCTTGCTCTACGATTACAAAAAATTCTCAAACTCCTTTAACAATTATAACTGTTTGCGCAGGCTCTACTAAACCAGCTCCCGCGAAATGTATAATATCAAATCCTTATATGCACAAAGAGATTACAACGCCAGCTGTAATTGCAGTTGGTCGCTCATCACACAATTTATCAATTAAGTGCTCTATTGAAGATAAGGTTTTTGGTGAGGCAATTATTAAAAGCTCATTTGATTTAGATGCGGCAGGTAATGTTTTTTTCGGCGGTATAGTTGGTCTTGTAACAGACTTTGCTAGTGGCAAAGCTTATGAGTATCAACCAAAAATACAGTTATTGCTTGATTGTAAAAACCTAAAAGAATATTAAAATTTCAATAAAAGTAATAGGTTAAATATAGCAAATATTGAGGGTATATCAAATTGTCTTGATAGGATTTTATAAAGTATTTTTTATAATTATTTACCAACATACTCTCCGTTTTTCCATTGGCCAGAGTTTTTTATTCCGTTAGAAAAAGTTAAAGTGCCAAGCCCGTGCATTTTGCCATTTTTATATTCGCCGACGTATTTATCACCATTGGCCCAAGTTTTAGTTGCATGGCCGTGCCATTTATTATGCTCTGACTCTCCCACGTATTTATCTCCGCTAGCTAAAGTGAAAGTTCCTTGGCCATGGCGCTTGCCATTTTCATACGCGCCAACGTATTGGTTTCCGCTTTTGGCCCAAGTATAAGTACCGTGGCCGTGTCGTTTTCCATCTTTATATTCGCCAACGTATTTGTCTCTATTTGACCAAGTAAAAGTACTGTGTCCGTGCTCTTTGCCATTTTTCCATCCACCAACGTATTTTTCACCATTATCAAAGGTCATAGTGCCGAGCCCATGCTTTTGACTGTCTTTATATTCGCCAACGTATTTTCCTAAGTCCGCATCTGTATAGGTACCATAGCCATTTTTAAAATTATCTTTATATTCACCAACGTATTTATCTCCGTCATTATAGTTGTAAGTACCTAGTCCATGACGTTTTCCATCTTTATAAGTTCCTTCGTATTTATCTCCGTTGATAAAAGTATCAATCCCATGGCCGTGCTCTTTGCCATTTTTCCATCCACCAACGTATTTTTCACCGTTGGAATAAATATAAGAGCCGATCCCATTCCTTTTATTATTTTCGAATGTGCCTTCGTATTTATCACCATTGGAATAAGTAACAGTTCCATAACAATGCGGAAACATATTAGCTCCTTTGCACGGTTTTTTAGACTTTGGCTTATTTTTATTTGATAAATCAATAGCTTTGATTTTGCTTGATTTAACCTGACTTTTTTGAACAAAAGTACCATCAGCTTTGTATTCTCCAACACGTTTTTCACCGTTGGCATCTATGTGTGTTCCAGATCCATGTTTATTACCATTTTTCCATTCACCGACGTATATGTTTCCGCTAGGATAACTAAAAGTTCCTTGTCCATGTAGTTTGCCATTTTTCCATTCACCAACATATGTTGAATTACTAGAAAAATAATAAGCACCGAAACAATCATTCCATTTAGAAGTATCTGCACCTTGGCATTCCTCTGCAAAAACTTGTGAGGTGAAAAATAATAAAAAAATGGTGAGTATTTTTTTTTTCATAACTGTAATAATACTGATTATTTTATGATTGTAAAATTAGAACTGATCCACCCTGCACACTATAATATATGACCTCTTTCTTTTTCATATGTCCAGTGTCTTTTTTTTACTTCATATATATATAAAAAAATGATAGTCATTAATATAATCTACAACACCGTAATAATTTTTCGGATAATTAACTATTATTAGTTTCAGATTAGAGGTTTTTTCATGGTGAATAAGCGCTTCTTTTATTTATAGTTATTAGACCAAAAAAAACCGCTTGTTAAAGCAGTTGATTTGACTCCTCATTACCTGGAGTTCTAAGAAAATTCGAATCTAATACTAATAATTACTTTAAATGCAGTAACTACAATAATTACTATGACAGTAATAAATATTTTATGCTATAAGAATTAACTTATTACTATTTATAAATAATGTTAATGACAAATTCAAAAAAATTAGTAAAAAAAATATAAATATATTTATAAATAATTTTATAATTATATTGTGATACCTATAAAAATTTATAGTGATAAACTAAATCTAATATCTACATAAAAATAACATGGGGATAAATTATGATTACTTTTAAAACACATACCCTTGATACCGCACCTGGTGGATCAAAGAAAATTCTTGAAGCAGTTAACTCTAAATATAAATTTATACCAAATGCATTAGCTGTTTATGCGGAATCTCCGACTTTATTAGATAGCTATGTGACGTTAAGTACTATTTTTGAGAAATCTAGTTTAAGTGAAACTGAACGTCAAATTATTTTAATAACAAACAGTATGGAAAATGTCTGTAGTTATTGTACGGCTGCACATACAACAATCTCACAAATGTCCGGCGTGCCAGATGATGTGATAGATTCTTTACGAACAGGAAAACCTATCAATGATCCAAAGCTCGAAGCATTACGTAAGTTTTCAGTTATTATAAATAAAAAACGTGGCTGGGCATCTACAGAACAAGTGGAAGAATTCCTAAATGCAGGCTATTCAAAACAAACAATATTAGAAGTCATAGTGGGTACAAGTATTAAAGTTTTATCAAACTACACTAATCATATCGCTGAACCTCAGCTTGATAATGCTTTTGCTTCAAATGCGTGGATAAAAGATACGCCTTCTGATGCAGGTGAGCTAGCATTTAGACATATCTTGATAACTAATCTCATCGTAACTGATTTTGTTTGAATGAAGATTATTCTTTTTAGGTGCTACCACTAACTACCTGGACTGGAGTTAAGTATTTTTGAAATAAATAAATCATCCGGGCGGCTCTTAAATATCTTAGCAGCAATTTTTCTGTGGCCTTTTTCGGTTATTTCAGTTGCATCATCTTGTTATCCCTAGCTAAGGCTTTTAAAGTTAATGATAGTAAAATAATTATGAGAAGTTTATTTTTCATGATTACAATATAATATATTATATATAACGCAAGGAGAATTCTTGTGGTTTTTCTCCATTAAATTACATGCTTTTAAGCTACTTAATTAACCAAAAATCTTGCCCTCCTTTAGAGATTATTTTAAACGGCTGGTATGAAAAACAATTTTCTAACTGCTCAACCGTGCCATGTAATTCCATTCTTATTTCATTAACCTTATCTAAAAAAGCAGGTGTTAAAGATGGAAGAATGTCAAACTCTGCACCCTCACAATCCATCTTTATCAGATCTATTTTTGCGTATGATTCTAAAGACGTTTGCAATGAAATTGTTTCGATTTTTTCAAACTTATTCTCTTCATTGCCGTCCACTTCGGTAACCTCATTATATGGACTACTAGATATCGGTATCCTAACAAATGAGCCGTCTTTACTAGATACAGCATTGTTATGAAGTTTAACATTTTTGTTAAATCCATTTAACTCTACGTTTTTTTTTAATATATGAAATGACTCTTTGCATGGCTCAAAACATTCCACAAAAATAGCACCTTGCGACAACGCATAAAGCGAAAACATGCCAATATTAGCTCCCACATCCACAGTCACTGAACCAAGTTTTATTTCACCATAATCCCTTTTACAAAAAACAACTACGAATGTAATGATATCGTGTGCATTACTTGATGACATTATGGTCAAGCCATTCTTAGTTTTCATTTCTGTTGGAGTTTTCCTAATTAGGTAATAATACAAAATAGAAAATGGATTTTTAGCATAACGAAAAATACCAACGAACGTATTTATATACGCAATAGAATTTTTCAATTTAAAATTTCTCATTGTGTCTGACCTCCATGTAATTAACTAATTTAACTGCCTTCCAAATATTTTTTCTATTTTTAATAACGTTCCAGAAAGATATTTCGCTTCACTATAACCATCATCTTTTATAGCCCAATACATATATTTACCTTCGCTGATCTGCTTTCCATTTTTCCATTCACCAATAAAAATTTCGCATGGAGGATATGTATAAAAACCAATATCTTTATAACTAATTCCCATATAAATTTTAGTATTCATATAAATACTAAAAATACAATTATTTTATTGTATTTTCCCATTTTCAAAATATCGATAATCTTTCCCATCTTTTCTACCATTTTTATAGAAAACTTTGTTATAAATTTTTCAACTATAATATAGCTGATAGTCGTAATAATTATTCCATAAAGATTTATCAATACCTTTGCAACTATCTTCTGCAAACAATTGCGAAGAAGAAGAAAATAATATGTAGATTGTCAGTTTTATGAATTTCATTTATTTAGTTTATTCATTTGTATTTTCAGGGACAAGAATTTTTTCTGTTTTTAATAAGTTCTTCAACAACGCCTGGATCAGAGAGTGTGGAAGTATCACCCAGATCTTCGTGCTCGTTTATTGATATCTTTCTCAAGATTCTTCTCATTATTTTGCCAGATCTTGTCTTTGGTAAATCATCTGTAAATTGAATAAAATCAGGCTTTGCGAAAGATCCAATTTCTCTCTTTACCCATTCAAAAAGTTCTTTTTCAATTTTTTGGGTTTTTTTTATGCCTTTATTGAGTGTGACAAATGCATATAACCCTTGGCCTTTTATTGCATGTGGATAACCAACAACTGCTGCTTCAGAAACATTGCTATGTAAGACTAACGATGATTCTATTTCTGCAGTACCTATTCTGTGCCCAGATACATTTATGACATCATCTACCCTTCCAGTAATCCAATAATAACCGTCTTTATCTCTTTTACACCCATCTCCCGAAAAATATCTTCCAGGGAAATCACTAAAATAAGTTTTAACAAATCTTTCTTGATCTCCGTAAACAGCTCTCATTTGTCCTGGCCAAGTAAAATCAATACATAAATTCCCTTCTGCTACCCCTAAAAGTTCTTTATTATTTTCGTCTACAATAACTGGTTTGATTCCAAAAAAAGGTAATGTGGCTGATCCTGGCTTCATATCAATAGCGCCAACTAAAGGTGTGATTAATATTCCACCTGTTTCCGTCTGCCACCATGTATCAACAATTGAACACTCTTTGTTACCAACTACATTATAATACCATCTCCATGCTTCTGGATTTATTGGTTCACCTACACTGCCAAGAACTCTTAAGCTTTTTCTTTTTGTTTTTTCTACATGACTATTACCTTCTGACATCAATGCTCTTATTGCGGTTGGAGCTGTGTATAATATATTGACTTTATGTTTGTCAACAATTTCCCAAAAACGACTTGGTGTAGGATGATTTGGTACTCCTTCAAACATAACTGTAGTTGCTCCATTGGAAAGCGGTCCGTAAACAATATATGAGTGTCCCGTTATCCAACCAACATCTGCTGTACACCAATAAACATCATCGTCATGATAATCGAATACATATTCATGTGTTATTGATGCGTACACAAGGTAACCGCCAGTAGTATGCAAAACCCCTTTTGGTTTTCCAGTAGAGCCTGATGTATATAAAATAAATAAAGGGTCTTCAGCATTCATAACTTCTGGCAAACACTTCTCTGATGCTGAATCTAATAACTCGTGATACCAGCAATCCCGATCTTTATTCCAATCTATTAAATTTCCAGTTCTTTTTACTACAACACACTTTTTTATATACCCAGATTTTTCAATTGCTTCATCAACATTTTTCTTTAATGGAATAATTTTTCCGCCCCTAACACCTTCATCCGCAGTTATTATATATTCAGATTTGCAATCCACAATTCTGCCTGCTAATGCTTCTGGAGAGAACCCTCCGAAAACTACAGAATGAATAGCGCCTATTCTTGTGCAAGCTAACATTGCAAATGTAGCTTCTGGGATCATAGGCATATATATCGTTACTCTGTCACCTTTCTTAACACCAATAGATTTTAATGAATTGGAAAGTTTAGAAACTTCTATGAAAAGTTCTTTATAAGTTATTTTTCTAACATCTGAAGGATCGTCACCTTCCCATATAATAGCAACCTTATTAGCTCTTTCGTCTAAATGCCTGTCTATACAATTATAAGAAACATTTAATTGTCCATCCTCATACCATTTAATGAACAAATTATCTTGATCATATGAATATTCTCTAACTTTTTTATATGGTTTAAACCAGTCAAGCCTTTTTCCCTGTTCTTCCCAAAAAGCAACAGGATCATTAATTGAATCTAAATACATTTTATTGTAATCAGCCTTAGAAATTAAAGCATTATCAATAATATTTTTTTTTGATTTATAGACCATAGATGCAAATTTCAGAAATTAATGCTCTAAAAAAATTTTCACTTTTAATATTAAAATTTTTATTCATCGCCTTCTTTCACAAAAATACCGTCAATCATCTTTCCTTTTCTATCTTTTATATCATCGTATGCAACAGATAAACATTCTTTCATGGTTAAGTTGTTTCTAGCCATGATATTGATTAAAACGACCATCATGTCTCCGATATCATCCCTAATATCCTTACCTTTACATAAACTATCTGAAAGCTCTCCTGCTTCTTGAATAAGCTTCATGTATTGATCTTTATCAGTACTGCCATCTATAAGGTTTCTATCTTTATGCCATTGACCTATTGCTTCTTCATAGTTTATTTCTGTCATGTTATTTCTCTTATGTGATGTGAAGTTTATGTATTTAATATAGCAAAAGTTACTAATCTGTCCACTAATGTGCATATATTCAGTATAAGTATATATGTACAGATATGGCACAAGTAGAATTTATATTAAAATTTAGCTACGTTGTAACTATAACCTTTTATGGAGATTTTTATGAAATATTTACTTTTAGTAATTTACCTTTTTTCAAGCGTGTCTTTTGCAAGTCACTGTAATGCTGGTGCATCTCATGATGAGGAAGATCATCAGACTGATTCATCAAAAATGGAAGGATCTGAAAATGAAAATTCTGAGTCAAATGAAGAAGAAAATTCTACGGATTCAGAAAGCGACTCTGACTCTGAAGTTTAGTTTTTAGAAATAGACCCTGAGATACTGATTTACGAATAATCTTTTGTCTCGGGATCTTCTAAAGTTACCTATGAACCAATATACTTGTCGTTTTTAAACTGCCCGATATCCTTTTTACCGTCTGGATAAATATAAGTTCCTGCGCCATGTTTTTTACCGAATTCCCATTGGCCATTGTAAACTGAACCGTCAGGGTATTTATATTCACCTTCGCCATGTTTCATTCCGTTCATAAATTTACCTAAATATACAGCTCCATGCACCCAGCAAGTAAAAGTTCCGATACCAGATTCTTTGCCATTTTTAAATTTACCAACATATGTGGCTCCATCTGAAAATGTAAAAGTTCCCTGTCCATGGTACAGACCATTTTTAAAATTCCCAACATATGCTGTACCATCTTTAGCAATAGAACCTACGCAATTATTCCATTTAGATTGATTACTTCCATTACATGATTCTTTTTCATTATCAGCAAAAACATTAAAATTAATTAATATTAAAGTTGTTATAAGAATTTTATAATTCATCTATTTAATACTCTAGTTTGTAAAATTGATATTTAATATATAACAAATATGAGGGGTATGTCTAATTGGATTGATGTGAATTAATAACTAATGCTACTAAAGTACAGCTCTTCCTTGTTTCAGTATTAAAGTTTCTCTATCTGAATCTATTTCTCGTAAATCCTTCAGGTAAATAGAACGAGCATACTCTTCACCTTTAGACTTAAGAGATAAATTAATACAAATAGCAATCAGGCTAATATTATATTTTGCCATTGCAACAGCAAGTTCACAAAGGCTATTTAATTTATCTTTATCAGCATTAGGAGGCCCTTTAATTGACTCGTATTGCTGGAGCTCAACCAAACAATCTCTTAGTCTAGCCTCGTATTCCTCATAGTTTTTTTTCTTAAAAATATTAAATATATTTGTTCCAATAATAGTATTTTCTATTTCAAAAAGTATCTTCGAAACACTTTGAAGGTCAGAATAAATTTCCATCCACCCTGTTGAATTTGTGTAATTTTTCATATACTAGGACCTACCATAATAAATATATCATAATTACTAAAACCGCTAAGATTATATAAAATATTTTTTTCATCGTGCTCTCTATTGTGCATACCTCATGGTTTTTAAATAAATTTTGTTAGAACATTAAAGTCTTTCCACACCTTTTTCATGATTTTAGATTCGGTATCATTTATGATTGATCTTTCTATTCGCTTATCTTTATTTTCATCGTGAAAGAGAACATACACAAAATCAAAATCCCCTGACAATGTATGCATCAATGATTGACCTATTGCTTGCTTAACTAGCGACCCAGATCTTCCTTGTTTATATTCTATAGCTACCAAATACGGTTTTGTAATAATAAAGTCTGGGTAATTTCGACTTGCAAAAGTAGTAGCTCTGCCTTTTCCATAAGAACCTTCCTGCCCTTCCCAATAAAAAGACTTATTTGCCTTTGCTGTAAAGTCTTTGTAGTTTAAATTTTCAAAATATTTTTCTAGAAACTGAACTATTAAAGGCCTTAGCTCACCTTGTATAACAGATTCAGATTTATTTGATGTGTCTTTACGGAACTGCGGATTACTTACAACGTAATTATGTAATTCTGAGATAAATTCTATAAATTGCTTAGATTTAACTTTCATATATTAAATGTATACGAAGATTAATATATTACAAAATCATTGTATTCCATTATTGCGCATAGCTTTTATAGTACTAGATTTCGACCATTTTGTTTCAGCCATTTTCGACATTCTTTAAAATCGTTACAATAAGTATTCACATGACGCCAATACTCTTTCGAGTGGTTATGCTCCAACATATGACAGAGCTCATGTATTACGATGTAGTCTAAAATTTTATGTGGAGCAATTATAATTTTCCAGTTATAGGATATCTTTCCTTCTATAGAACAAGATCCCCATTTAGACTTAAAATCGCCTACAGAAATTGTAGTTGGAGAAACTCCAATTATTTTGGCATAACTATTCGTCTTTTCTGTTAGTATTTTAATAGCTTTTTCTTCGTACCAATGCTCTAAAATACTTTTAATATTTTCTTTAGATATCTTTGGTAGTGAGACATAAATACAATCACTCGTTACTTTTACAGAACTCACGCTTCCAACATAAGATTTTAATTTATAGTTATTTCCTAAATACGTGAAGTTTTCTCCATCTACATACTCTTTAACTACGAGTGGCATTATATTTGACTCATCTTGAAGTTTTTTTCTTATCCAAGACATTCTTTTATTTATTAATTCTTTAATTGTAAAATCTGATATTTGATCTGGTACAACTACCTTTACAAGACCATTAGATATAATGATTGATGAAGTTTTTCTTCTCCTTGTTGAGCGGACAACTTGTATTGATAATTCATTATCAACTATGATGTCAATCAAGATTTTTTCCCAATTATAACTGGTATTCCATTCGATTCTTTATAGGCTTTAAATACGTTTTTCCAGTTAACTTTATAACCTGGATTGGCATCAAGAAAATTCATTACTGGTTTTACTGGCTTATAAATATTATTTGTAGTGAGAAAGTTTATTTGATTATTTGAATAGACCTCTTGATTATTAAAAGCATGCACTTCCATATATAAGAAGTTTTTATATGTGCCAATCTTAATTGGTATATCAACGATTTTAACTTTAGTACCTATTGAAACATTATGAAAAATAGTTTTAATGTCATCGTTTCTCAATCTTATACACCCATGAGATACCTTCATGCCAATTCCATACTTCTTATTGGTTCCATGCAAAAGATATCCTCCACCTATATTAAGTTTTAAAGCATAAGCTCCTAAAGGATTATTTGGTCCTGACTTAACTACCCTAGGAAGAATTTCACCATCATCCTCATGCTCTTTTATAATAGATTTTGGTGGATACCAATCTGGGTTCTTGACTTTATATCTTATAAAAGTTTCACCTAATGGAGTTTTCCAATCTAATCTACCAATACCTACTGGATAAGTTAAAACTCTTGTGCCTTCGTATAAATCTGATGGCGGCATATAGTAATAAAGTCGCAGCTCAGCAAGATTTAAAATAATACCATTATATTTTTTTTGCGGAAGAATATACATTGACGGAATTACATATTTTGAATTTATTTCAGGCATCCAATTATGAGAATTAGGATTGGCAATCAATAAATCTTGGTACCCTGTTTTGAATCTATTTGCTATATCTGGCACGGATTCAGAATAGTTAATAGTAATATTCTTAATTTCACCAACTACAGTAGAATTATGCTTCAAATCATAAATCTCTAAAGCTAGTACATTATTAGTAAGTATTATAAATAAAGAAAAAAGAAGTAGACTATTTCGCTTTCGAAAGTTTCTTAAGTAATATGCATATTGAGAATAGAATAGTTTCATTATTTTGAATGACACCAATATTTTTTTTAATACTTATTAATTTATCATAAATAAAATTTAATTTCTTTGAATTGTATGTCTTAAGGACATTATCATTATTATCAAATAAAATTGTGTTATTTGGTAGTAAGTTTGATTTTTGAAAATCAATTATTATAAATAGGAGCATATTTATAACATGCTCTATATTACATGTTGAGAATTTTTTAGAAAAATTTATGATATTCTCTGTAGAATTAATCACATCATCCATATCGTAGAAAAAATCATTTATTAACGAGAATTTTTTTTCGTAGAATGAGCTACTAACACTACTGCTATTTAGGTTAGACAAAACATAGTAGTTATCAATGTTAACATCTTCTAATTCATTTAAATACCCATTAATATCTTCTTGAGATGGATTATTACATTTAATAACTGTGCTTCTACTTAGTATAGTAGGTATAATCGATGATATTTTTGATGTAGTTATTATAAATTTTGTTCCTAACGGGGGCTCTTCAAGAATTTTCAGAAGCGCATTAGAAGAATTAACATTTAGTTTCTCAGCATCTTCTATATAAATTATTCTCTTATCAGTTTTAAGGTATATCTTTTCTAATAGCTCTCTAATTTGATCTATCTTGATTGATTTCGAACCCTCCTCTGCCTTAATAGTTTTAAGGTTTATATCATCTTCTAAATATTGCGTGCCATCATTTACTTTAAGGTAGTGCTTTGAAATTTCTTTAGCTAGGTCTTTCTTACCAATGGATTTATTACCAGTAATAATTAAGGAGTTTGGGAAGTTATTATTATCAATTAATTTTACAGCATAATTAAAGTTTTCTAGAAGCCAGCTATGTTTCATAGTGCTATTTACCCGCAAATACTTTTTCTTTTATCATCTCTCTATTGAGATTTTTATAGTAACCTACGATTTCACTTGGTCCGTTTTTCAAATAATCGTCTAAGTTGCTTCCTTGAAACTCACAAAATGACGTTTCTGTTTCATAAATTTTAATGCTATCTAGGTTAGGCAAGTATTCTATAAGGATCTCCCATATAACTATTGCCAAAAATTCAGTGCTTGATCTCCAGGATAGTTCTGGGCAAGTTAAATTTAATGTCTTATGATCAAATTTATTTATCACTAAACTTTTCGTAACATTTTTAATTAATGAGTAATCAATCACAAATCCAGTCATCGGATCTATTCTATCTTTAATCTTAATTTCAATATCATATCTACCACCATGCAGGTTTTTACACTTACCATCATGATCTGTAATGTAATGCGCTGAATCAAAAACAAGTTTTTTTGTTATACTTGCTTGCGGTGTTATTTGATAAAATTTATCATAAAAACACGGCACTTTTTTAATGTAATCTTCTAGTTTTGTCTTCAGATTATCGCAGTCTGAAGTTGTTTTAATTCTAACTATGAAAGATTCTTTTGTGATACTTAATTTTGCTAGACTTATATTATTAGTATTTAAATTTTTTTCTATTATCTTAAATAAATTATTATCTATACCTTTAAGGTAAATATAATTTTTTGATATATAACCCTTGTTCATTAGTATAATTGCAAAATATAGAAAGAAATTATCTACTGTGTAGTTTTGAATATCAAATGCACCAATATTTTTCTTGTTTGTTGATATAAAATTCTTTGTTATTATTTTATGTGATTCATCGCTATATTTGTTTTCTTCCGTATATTCAAAACCTAGTGTTTTTAGTTTTTCATTCAACCAAAATAAATATTCTATTTTCCTCACATCTTCATTAATATGCATTTCGTTATCTGAAAATTGAAGTATATTTAAGTCGTGACAAGCTTTTAGAATATCTTTTTGCTCTTGATTTGGCTCAACATCAATTAGAATCTTGGACTCTAACTTCTCGTTCTGGGGATTATCTTTTATTACGGACTCTATCGGTACGCAATGTTTGAAAGAATATTCTTGGTTTGTTATTCCGCCTTTTTGAATTTTCTTATCTTTATCTGACATTTGGAGTATTTAGACTACACCTAATATTTGTATTCATCTTATCTGAAAGAATTGCGCCAAACAAAAAAATTGATTGACGCAAATACTCAACTAACTAATTAACTAACTAGACTAGAATCCTTGGAAAGGATGATCTGTAGTGTCTTTTTTAGCTAACATTTCGTCTACTGAAGGGTAACCTTTAAGTGCTGCTTCGATAGCGCCTTTTGTAGCTTTATAGTTATTTTCATAAATAGCTTCATCACTATTAGCTTCCCAATGAATGAATACACCAACACAGATGTATAAATCATCAGCTTCTGCTTTAGGAATGATTCCTGCTTCAACACTATCAGCTACAGCCATTGCTACAGCTTTCTGAGCTGGACCAAACATTTGAACAGCTTGTTTAGCGCCTTTAATAGTTACTTTGTTGAACATCATTGTGTTTGGTTTACAAGCCATATTAGGACCAACTACTGCTAATAAAGATGTAAAACCATCTTTGTTGTTACAAAGACTATTACAAAATGCTGTCTCAACTGCTGAACCCCTTGGGCCAATCAACAAATCGATATGAGCAATTTCTGCCATTGTTCCTGTTGGGTCATTATCGTTAACTAACGATTCCCCTACCATCACTTTATTTATTGCCATGATATAACTCCTATTTATTATAATTTAACGTAAAAACAGCCTTCACAATTGATATCTATGAATAGCTATTTTTTGTATTATAAACCCAAGCGGTTGAGAAATATACTCGCCGCTACAACGTCAGCCGTTGTTCCAGGGTTTAGTCCCTGTATCTTAAGCTCTGAGTCTAGTAATAACAACTTATTATTTAAATTTTTTGGAGCTTTTGATGAGCAATAATCGTCAGAAATACCTTTAAAGCGAGCTGAAACCTCTTTTGCAGCAATTTCACCATGTTTTCTGGCTATTAACGAGTCAGGTGTGCTGCTAATAAGGCTTAAAAATGTAGCGGTTGTAGCGCACTTATCATCCTTCATATTATTAAAGTAATTTCTCCAACTTGGCGATATTATATTGATAATATTGTTAAAATAACTTATATACTCGCTTGCTATATAGTCATAAGAGCTTGCAAAACTCATTGCTTCGAACAGCCTAAAGTTTGAGCTATTATCTGCATTTAGATCAAATTCTTCTTTAGACCCCATACCGCCAGCATGAGCCATATTAATAGCTTTATAGATAGACGCTGTTTGTTTTTCATCGATGCCGTCTATTACTATCTTAAGATTGCTTTGCAAAAATTTATGATCTTTATCTAAATATATCGCTTCAACTATAGGCGCGCATAGCAGAATAATACCAAGATTTGTATTGCAGCCAACTACGTCAAATGATGCTTTAACGCATTCTAAGACTTTTATGCCAATATCCATGCCGTTTTCACAAATTATGTCTGAGCAAGCCATAGAGCTTTGTAAAAAATCTTTATGAGTCATTCCATAAGCAGGATGATTAAAAAAAACATTCCCAGGCTTAATTGAGAAAACATCTAACTTGCAGGCATATTCAAAAGCCATTTTTACTTCAGCTTCACTTTTCAAGATCTTCCCTTATTTGATAGCGCTAAAAAATCACTAATAATTAAATCAGCAATATTATTCTGACCACATACAGACTGAAGACCTTTCCAAGCAGGAATGCTATTGACTTCTGTTACTGTAAAACCGTTTTCGCCGAGCATGATATCTACACCAGCGTAATCCATTCCTAACGACAACGTGGAATTTATTGCTAAGTCTTTCATTTCACTTGTCGGGTTAAAAGGCTTACATGAAGCTCCATTGGAAACATTATTAATCCAGGACGTGCCTTCTCTTGCCATAGATGCAACAACTTCGTTATTAATAACAAAGAGCCTCCAATCAATAAACTTGTCTTCTGGGTGTTTTAAGAATTCCTGTAGATAATACACATTGTTTAAATAATCATAGTCTGGATGCTTATTTTCGTCATCTAAGATCTCGAGACCTTTGCCTTGAGACCCAAATATAGGCTTACACACACACTTATAGCCAGAAAAAGAATCTCTAAATTTCTTTAAATCCTTAATATTGCTAGTAACGTATGTTTTCGGTGTAGGGATATTATTTACATTTAAGATACAAGAAGTTCTAATTTTATCAACACTCTTTTCTATACATACAGCGTTGTTATAAACCTTAATGTTATGTAACTCTAAAAAATGCAAAATATCTAAGTGAAAACAAACTTCTTCTAAGGTTCCGCCAGGAATACCCCTGACAAAGACCCCTTCTATATCAGATAGGAGCATTTCATTGGTTTTAAAAGAAAGCCTAGGATTTCCATCAATAACTATAGAGGCTTGATTTATTTTTTCAGTCTTAACATTTTTATTATTTTTTTCAAAAGACTCTATTAGTTGATTTGTATGCCAGCCATCATCTTCTGTAAAAATAAGGTACATATTTAGATACCGAAAGATTTTTTCATTAATTTTTTGTCTATTTTTCCGCTAATAAAGGTATTTCCAGTCTTCATATTTGAAATGATGACCTTACTAGGACTAAATAATGTCGCATCAATTTTAAAGAAATCGTATTCATAATCTTTAAATATATCTGCAAAAGGCTTTCCATAATCCTTAGAAGTTGAGCTTGGCATTTTTTGACACAATTCTTCAGCCATATCATCAGAAGTACTTACAAATAGTTGCGTGATACCAGCAAAAATAATTGCGTCATTTGTTCTTCCCATTGCTGTTAAGAAATCTGGTGATGTTGGAGGTACTGGCGCACTTCCAAATCCCTCTATAATTTCATTCATCGGGAATTTTAGTTCGTGGGCTTTATGAAGAGCCACCTCTAACACTCTTGACACAACTTGAATATTTCCAGCTATGCTTGATGTGGGAGTTATTATTATTGTAAGATTTTTTGGATCTACACCGGTATCGTTTGAAATTTTTTCTATTACATCTTTTGGTGGAAATGAATCAACTTCCATTACTAGGCAAGTTTTTTCTGATTTATCTGAGTAATTAATATCCTTAAAAAGAGGCTCTTTTAATGCTAAAGATCTAGCAGGGCCTGAGCCTAGTGCATTAAACTTAGTATCTTTGTCTGAAGAAGATAAACTCCATCCAGCATATTGTGATCCTAAGCAAGCTATTACAGGATCATTTGTATTAACGTGTACAGTTAAAGGCCATTCATCGTCTTGAAATGTATTTAAGATATGAACTCTACCGATACCCCCAAGACAGATCTCACTGATAATTCTTCCAGCCTCGATATTACCTAATGCATTTACCCCAGCATCAATAATTGTGCAATTATTATGACCTTTAATAACACTAACTCTGTAATATTCAAAATTACTGATTAATTCATTCACTAAAACTTGGGCTCTATTATTTACACTAATCATTTAAATTATCTCTATGTTGGTAAGTTTATTTTTTATTAATGATATATTATCTGACAATAATTTATTTACTTTTTTTCCATCTTCAGAAGTTACATTTACAGTACATATTGGATCGCCGACATTAATACTTGTGTTAACTTCAGGAATATTAGAAATAAAATCATAACCCAAGAAGCAATGATTAAAAATAAATTTTGTATTAGAAAATAATGTCTCAAAAGCGACACTTGCATTACCAGTGGTCTTTATACTAGGGAGATCTTTGTTTAAAAATGCATCAATGTGAGCCTTTACAAAGCCATGTTCAAAAGAATTATTATATAAGAAGCATGCCTGGGTAATTCTTGGGTTTATTTCTAAAAAGTAAATGTCTTTAGATATTATAAAATCAATACCATTGAGTCCTATTAACTCGTACTCAGTTATAAAAAATTCAATTACGCGCTCCAAGTATTGAATTTGTTTTTTATTAAGCTTTATATTTGACTTTGCTCCAGAGAAACAAAAATTAGTATGCAATGTCTTTTTATTAAAAATTTTATTTACACCAACAATTTCAAATTTTTTATCTTTATTAGATATAAATAAAATTGAATATGTCTGCCCTTTTATAAATTTTTGACAGTATTCGTAATTCTCAAGCGTATCTTGATTTAGACTCTTATTAAAAATTTTTATTCCAAAACCGCCGGAAGAACTAGAATTCTTAATAATTACTTTTTCTTCTTTTTTAGATTGCTCCAATGAGAAAATTTCTGGAGTCTTAATATTATTTGATTTTAATTTAGCTATGAGATTACTATTATTTTGAATATCACTGATACTTTTATAGTTATTAGATATAATCATCCCAAATTTTTTTAACTGCTCATAAAAGTTATTTGAACTATCGTAACCTGAGGATACTAAGATTAACGTATCCTCTTTGGCTAACTCTAAGCTTTGTAATATTGATATTACATCATCATTGACTAAACCATAAGGATCTGAATTCTTATAATTCTCACCCTTTAAATCTCTATCATTAAATGAATCTATATTAATAACTCTTTTATTTAAATGAGCTGCAGATTTACTCTGTTCTACAACTGAATTTCCAATTAAGACTATGTTATTTTGACGAAACATACTCTCTTGCTAATTCTAATGCGTCATAAAAATCTAAGAATACTGGTTTATCCGTGCCAGCCATTTTTTTTAATAGTTTATTTTGAGCCTGATATTTTACCTGCCCTATAGCTAAAGCCCCTATTCCTAGAGCACCAGATACTGAACCCTCCAAGACTTTTCCGTCCTGCATTGCATCTAAACCAGCTACTCCTGATGGTGGAACCGCATTAACATCTGCCGCTACTTTAAGCTTACTAGCTATTTTTAACTGTGCCTCTGAAACCAACTGTATACCAGCTGCTCCACTAGCTAAGACAACATCTATATCTTTAATTTGCGCATCAAATTCCTCATTTGAAGCACCAGTTATCATAGCTGATGAATCAAGGTATTTATCTTTACAAAATAAAGCTAATTCTTCGCACTTTTCTTTTTTCCTTCCGAGGATTATTACCTCTGCCCCAGCTGACGCTGCTAATATACCAGCTATGCATCCAACTGGACCTGTGCCACCAAAGACAACAACCTTAAGACCTTTAAGAGAAGTTTGAAAATTATTTTTTAACGTATGCTCTACTTTAGCTATCATACCTGCTGCAGTTGTAAACGCACCACTTGGGTCTGCAAAACCTGAAACAGTAAATGGTGGGACAAGAGAATTCTTACATATGTTTAACATCTCAATAGCCTTATGTGGGTCTCTACCACCAATAAAAATACCTGTTTTATTTAATCCTGGAGGTCTAGAGAAAATAGTATCCTGAACTATTCCCTCAACTTCTTCAGTTTCAATAGATGTGTAAGGAACGCATTTATCCCAACCAGCATCGTATGCCATATTTACATCAAAAGGACTGAGATTTTTAGCTGTTGTAATCATATGCATAATTAATGGTTTACTCATAATATTTTCCTTATATTTATTTAAGTTTTGTTTGAATTTGAATTTAAGTTTTGACTTATTTCTTCAGATTTATTTACAAATGTAATTTCTGAACCTTTGTTTCGACCGCTAATAATTTCAATCTGCAAGTCTTTGCATAAAAAATTCTGTTTAATCTCTTTCGTGAGCTTGTGTGCTGCAGTATCACTATCAGTTAAGATAAATCCTGTGGGACCCCATGAGCTTTGACCAACACCCATGAAGCCTTTTTTTTCAACAAAATTCATGATGTTTGCAATATCGGGGTTTGAATAGACACCACCCTGTATAGGTGAAAAATGCGTACCAACAATTTTTTGTAATTTCCCCACTGCAAGAGAAAAATCATAAAAGTTTTTTTCAATTAAACTTGGGAGTATTACCATATTAACCAATCTGCAAAGCTGTTCTGATAAATTTACCGGAAAAGGCTTTAATGTTTTAAAAGCGTTATATTCCTTTTGCCCATGAATACCCTTCTCTCTTTTATTAATAAGAAGAATAATTCTCCAGTTACTTGGGAAATCTTGCCTAACAGTAATAGGAGGAAGTTCTGCTGAGTTTCCTTTACCTCCGTCTATTAAAAATCCACCTGATTCAAAAGCTCCTATTCCAATACCAGACCTATTTCCTCTATCAAGTATTTTTCCAATGTCCATTAAACTTAAATTTAAGTTAAATAGTTTTGATATCGCTACTCCGGTTGTAAGAGCTAGCTGCGTACCTGAACCAAGGCCCGCATGTTCTGGGATCTTCTTATGAACATCTATAGATACAGACTCATCAAGTTCGTATGCCTGCAATATTAATTTAGCATAATCATAAGCTCTTTTATTATAATCATTAATTGCTATATCGTTTTTTAGAGATTTTTTTGTAACTGTTATAGATGTCTCAATACTATCAATCGCTAAACCAACGCTCCCAAATTTTCTGCCAAGGGATCCGTTTAGATCCATGAAGCCAAGATGCAATCTAGCTGGCGAGGTTATTAAAATTTTTGATTCTTCTTTCATGTTTTGAATACTATATTAGTTTTATTTTAGATGCATTCTAGCATTATAGAAAAATTTCGACCATGGTGATATTTTTTCATTATTTATAGTAGGAAATTGCTTTATATCCATTAATCTTTCAGGGTGAGGCATCATTAAAGTAATGTTACCAGTCTGAGAGGATACTCCTGCTATAGCTCTGTATGAGTCATTTGGGTTATATGGGTACTCATTGGAGGGTTCCCCAGAATCATTTACATAACTCATAGATATCTGCCCATTTTTTTTGAGACTTAGATAACTTTCATCAGATAGCTCGGCTCTCCCCTCTCCGTGAGATATCACGACTGGGATTTTTGAATCTTGCATATCTGTTAAAAAAATTGAATTAGATTTTTCAATGCTAACCATTACTATTCTAGACTCAAATCTTCCGCTTTTATTTTCCAAAAAACTAGGCCAGTGATCAGAGCCAGGTATTATCGACTGTAAATTTGATAGCGTTTGGCAGCCATTGCATATGCCCAAGCTAAACTTATCTAAGTTACTAAAGTAATCAGAAAAGGAATTCATTAGAATTTCATTGTGCAATATTTTATTAGCCCACCCTCTGCCTGCCCCAAGAACGTCACCATATGAAAAACCACCACAAAATACAGCGCCTTGAAAATCATGTAAATTATTTTCTTTTGCTATCAATGAATTCATAGTTACATCTACAGCGTTAAATCCATGTACGCTAAAAGCATTAGCTATTTCGTAATGCCCATTTACACCTTGCTCTCTTAAAATAGCAATTTTGGGTTTAGTTTTACTTATAGAAAAAACTTGATTTACTTCTGGGTCTGAGAATTGTTTATCAATATAAAGACCTTTATTATCCTTGTTACCAATAGCGTTAAATTCATTTTCTGCTGACTCAGCATCATCTCGTATCTTCTGAATCTCATAACTAGTTCTATGCCAAGTCTTATGAAGGTCTTCTAATGAGCTGCTAAAGATAATATCTTTATCTGCCAATATATTTACTTCATAAGTTCTGTTTATTTGCGCGATAACGTGATTTTGTATGCGACTATCTGAATAAATCTTACGCACCTTATTAAGTAGTTTATTAGAAACTTGTATAACCACACCTAACTCTTCATTAAACATATATTTATTTAAATCAGGAATATCTTGTGTGAAGTTAATGTCAATTCCAACATGTCCCGCAAAAGAGCATTCTAATAATGTTGTTATTAGACCTCCGTCCGATCTGTCATGATAAGAGAGAATCATGTTATTTTTTATTAGATGCTGTGTAGCCTTAAAAAATTTCTTGAAACTAGCTATATCATCAACCTTGGGACACTCTGTGTCTTCTGTTTTCAAAACCTGAGAGAGAGCTGATCCGCCTGTACGATCATTTCCCCCAGATAAATCTATAAAAAGAATAGAGGTATTATAATCATTAACAAACATTGGTTTAACTATGTTGTTTAAATTATAAACACTAGAAAAAGCACTTATAATTAGAGTGTTTGGTGACTTAACACTGATTTCTTTGTCATTTTCAGACCATGACATCTTCATAGATAACGAATCTTTTCCTACAGGTATGGTTACACCTAATTTATTACATATATTTGATGTTATTGATTCGGCAGTTTTATAAAGACTATATTTATCAAATTCACTATCAAAACTAGACATCCAGTTTGCAGAGAGAGCAATTTTTGATAGATCCCATATAGGTGCTGAGCAAATGTTCAATAAAGCTTCACAAACTGCCATTTCACCTGAAGACACAGGGTCATAAACAGCAATAGAGGATTTTTCTCCTACCGACATAGCCTCACCTGTATTAAATGAGAAATCATTAGAGGTTACACCGCAATCTGCCACAGGAACTTGCCACGGACCAATAAATTGATCTTGAACTGTCAAACCCCCGACTGATCTATCGCCTATAGTGATCAAGAACTGTTTTGACGCTACAGAAGGCAAAGATAATACTTTTTGCAAGCAATCATCGAACTTAAAACCACTGTAATCATAGCCATTTTGATCTATAGCGCTTGAATTCACACTAATTTGTTGCTCACCTTTCTCTCCAAAAAGTAATTTCATTGGTAAATCTATATAAGATTCCGAATCATTTTTTAAAATAAATGTTTGATTATCTGTCGCGTATCCTATCACTGAGAATGGACAATTTTCTCTCTGACAAATGGTTTCAAAAATACCAATGTCATCACCTTTAATAGATAAAACATAGCGTTCTTGGGACTCGTTACACCATATTTCTAATGGCGTTAAGCTTTTGTCAGCTATAGGAATTTTTGTAATATCAATAACTGCGCCTTTTTTACTATCGTTCACAAGCTCAGGAACAGCATTAGACAAACCACCCGCACCAACATCATGTATAGATATTATAATATTTTTCAATAAGTTAGAGCATCTATCTATAACTTCTTGACATCTTCTTTCCATTTCCGGGTTCTCTCTCTGAACAGATGCAAAATCTAAGTCCTCATTTTTAGTAGAAGAATGCTTTGATGATGCAGCTCCTCCTCCTAATCCAACGAGCATAGACGGACCTCCTAGAACAATAATTAAATCAGAATCCTCAATATTTAGTTTTTTATAATTCTTATTGTCGATAGCTCCAAAACCACCAGCTATCATAATGGGCTTATGGTATCCATAGTATGAGTTTGAGCTAATTTCTTGCTCAAATGTCCTGAAATAACCGACCAAACAAGGTCTTCCAAATTCATTATTGTAAGACGACGCTCCCAATGGTCCCTCTATAATAATTTCTAGTGCTGTCGCTATTCTTTCAGGATAGGAAACGCTTGAATTCTTCTCCCATGGTTGCTCAAACCCAGGTATATTTAAATTGGAGACATTGAAACCACACAACCCAGCTTTAGTCTTCGAACCTCTTCCTGTGGCAGCCTCATCTCTAATTTCACCACCTGATCCTGTGGCAGCTCCAGAAAATGGTGAGATAGCAGTAGGATGATTGTGAGTTTCTACCTTAATTACAGAATGAGTATCCGTGTCTTTATACACATAGCTATTATCACTATCTATAATTAATTTATTTGTTTTAAATGAACTGGTTACAGCAGAATTATCTGAGTATGCTTTAATAACATTCGGAGATTTTTCCGGCTCTGTTGATTTGATATATTGAAATAGGGTTTTGTCTTGCTTATCACCATCTATAACCCACGAGGAATTAAATATCTTATGCCTACAGTGTTCAGAATTAACTTGAGCAAACATCATTAATTCCACATCAGTTGGATTTCTCTTTAAGTCCTGATAGCTAGCAATCAAATATGCAATCTCATCAACTGATAATGCTAACCCAAGCTTTTCATTGCATGCTGCGATGTATGATTCTATGTCTTTAGCCTTGTAAGCAATTTCACGAGACTCAGATTGAGAGAAATTATAATCAGAGTAATTAAAAAATATTGTTTCTGTCATTTTATCAAAAAATTGAGAATAAAATATTGGGTTTTTAATAGTGTTGGGGTCAACATCATCTGAGAATATAAATATTTTAACTTTCTCTATAGATTTTAGCTTACTTAAACCACTAGCATAGAAAATATCTCTGGCTTTTGAGCCCCATGCTGACTCAACACCAAGTCTTGGAGTCACTAAAAAATATTTTGAATTATTTATTTTATCGTCAAGACTATCTGACAATAGTAATTGTTTTGATATTTGGTATTCTGCAGCTGTAAAATCCAAGCTTAGATCTAGGTAATACGCGTAATACATTGAAAAATAACAGTTAATACCGATCTTTTCAGAGACTGTGCTTTGTATCTTGCTATTTAGCTGTGTCTTAGAAACTGTATTTTCACGTAGTATAAGCATATTAAAGCGTAGGGTTTTGTATAGAATTTATGGGGGTAACTATAGCATTTAATAGTGACAAATTATATTTTTACAGCGTTTTGAGATAAATTATTCATCCTCAGAATCAATATAATTCTCGTCTTCATTTTCGACCAAGTGTAACTTAGCTTGGTTTTTATATTTATCTCCAATATCTTTAAAGCCAATACTTTCGTCACTCATACCAATAGTATTCAGCTTATCAATATGTTTGCCTGGGTCATTTGAAGTAATAACCTTTCTCATTGTTTTTGTAGCCTTTTCACTAGCATCAATATATTTATTTGCCCCTAAAATCACATTTCTTGTGATTTCAGCTATATCTTTTGCAACTTTAACTATAGCGTTGATATTATCAGTTTGATTCTTTTTATCGTACATTTCTCTCACCATATCAAGAGTATTTAAAATATCTGATCTAGACGATATCCATATATTATTTTTAAAAAGATACCCGAGTATTGTTTGCTCTTTTTTGTCAAAATTATATAGCTTGCTGCTATTTAAGACCATAGTCCTCATATCCTCTATAGGAACAAACATTATTGTCTTACTAAAAGCATTAGGAACGTAACTTTGGTAGTCATCTTTAACTAGGGATGCAGCGTGCTTATGAATTTTTTTAATAAAATTTTCTTCTAATCTATCTAAAATAGATCTTTTTTCATTTGATTTTTTTGCATTAACCCACTCTTTGAAGTCAGCAAGCGGTGTTTTTGCATCTATTACTATATTCATCACACCATCTCCCTTAAATGGCCTAGGAACAACAAAATCAGGTCTTTTTGTCCTAGATTTTCCATCGCTATCTACAAATGAAAATGATTTTTGGCTAAAATAATTGTGGCCTTCGGTATAATTGGCCTGCTCAAAGACTAAATCTAAACTATACTCACCAAAATTACCTTGGCTTTGGGAATTACCATACAGTAATCCAATTTTTTCAGAATTTTCTTTTAGTTCTGAAGATGTACTATCAAATTTTGTATCGAACTTCTGGTTAGTTTTTACGAGATCTTTGTCAATCTCGTTATTTTTATTAGCTAAGTCTTTAATAGCAAGCTCTTGCTCTATGAGCTTTTTCTCCAAATTAGTGTTTTCTAGTAATTTCTCAGAATTTCGTACCTGCTCTTGCAGAACTGCTATCTCGGTAGATTTACCGCTATTGTCTTCACCCAAAACCTTATTTAATAGCTCTGTCTCTTTAAGGCTCTTACTTGTAGAGAGGTATAAATATATTAATACCCCTATAACTACTAAAAGTGCTCCTACTAATAACATCAATATACTAAATTTATTCATTATTTTTGACTTTTTATTAATTAATAGGACTATAAAATATAGCCGTGGGCCTATTTTAACTATAACTACAATATAGTACAATAAAGACTTGGGGGCGATCTGGATTCGACGTGGATTGCAAAACCCTAGGTGCATGTCGAGTATATAGCTATTCTCGTTAAAAATGCTGTAAATTTATAGTTGCAAACGAAAACAACTACGCACTAGCAGCTTAATCCTGCTGGTCATCATTCAGAGACGTGCTTGTGCATTTCCGTTTGGTGTCGCTTAACACAAGATAGCGTTTATTCTCGCCATTAGAATTTATGCGAAACTCAATTGGATAGTGTAAACAAATGTCTGCCCGTTAACATTGTTTGCGTGAAAGTTTAAATAACGAAGCTAAACATGTAGTACCAAAGGCAGAGGATTTGCGGACGCGGGTTCAATCCCCGCCGCCTCCACCAGTTTTTATAGGAATGGTCTCTAAAGCACTGATTAGCATATATAAATTTAATTGCTAAGAGGTGCGGTAGACCAAATGGAAGACCAAATTAAGTTAACATCTCTGTAATTTTTATTTTAAGAAAGAAACGCTATTGTTATTTACCATCTCCATAATTCGAGAAAGGCCTATTAGAGTTATTTTTTTCCGCTTGGAAAACTCAAAAGCTTTTTTTGAGAACCCACTAAAAATAATAATAAGAGTTTTACATATTTTCGAGTGCTTCAAAAAAATCTCCCCATGCATCTAAATCCTGTTGTGAACAGCCAGCACCACAACTTTGAGTTAGGACAATTAACAAAAAAACAAGAAATCTTATTCTTAATTTCATTTATTATCTTTGAATTGTCAAAGGACACAGTTGAGTACTTCCAATTGTTATTGCGGCATCAGAGCCCACACAACTATATATACATATCTTATTTAAACCTGAAACATATTCGCCACTTTTAAAACAAGTAACAGCTTTTGCGCTAGATATCATAAAGCTAAACGAAAGTAATGATAAAGCTATAATTAAAAAATTTCTCATAATTTCTCCTAATACTTTAAATAATATAATTATAGATTATTCTATTATTTTCTAGACTACCAATAAAAAGAACTTATGGGCCGACGGTAAACCTTTAATGACCTATTCTTTAGTTTTAACTAATAAAATATAAAATATTTTTGTGTCATAATAATGTATTAAAAATTATTGATGGTGGTGATTATGAATACAAGAAAATCAATTTTATTTCTTTTAATTACTTTAATACTATCAGGATGTGCGAGTCCTAGTATAGTGAGTTCAAATCCTGCTGCGATTACTATAAAGGGCCATTTTACTTATAACGTTGATGCATCGATTGCGCTTGCTAATAAAGAATGTCAAAAATATGGTAAATACGCCCTCTTTATACCTGATGACATAAGAGATTCATACGTTATCTACGAATGCGTAAGTCCTTGATTTCATAGTACTGAAGAATACCCCTCAAATGTATCTGGGTGGATACTATAGTAATAACGGTAATGGATTACCACTCCCCGCCCTATAAGGGAACCTCCTTAGATGAAAATATTTAGGGTTGACCAAACGGTAGACCAAAATAATTTAAAATCTAGTTACACTCTTGTCAAGATTTTTCTAATTTAAGATCAATAATCTTTATATTATATATAAGTTTATTCGCCTAGTTTTTTTTCACACTTCTAAATTGATGAAAAGAGCCTATAAATAAAAAAATATAACCTAATGACTCTAATCCTTCCTGAATAACATGCTTATAAAGATGATGATAATCATCATTCATTACATCCTTCCAAAGTGTACCTGAACCAAATAAACGACTAAAAACCATAATAATAACTAAACCGACTAGAATATTAAAATAAGCATTTGTTTGGCTAAATGAGCGAGCTGAGCTTATTAAATATGTAGTGTGATTCATACTATAAATTATCACGGAGCTTGCTAATAATATGGTTGGGTAGAACCAAAACCCATGGGCTATCATATCAAAGTAATAATCTAGTTCGCGCAAGAACATACAACCAAAAAGGCCAGAAACTAAAATAAGAAATGTTCGTGATTCTTCTACTTTAATAGCCGACCAAATAAAAATAGACACACTAGCTAACAATAACAACTGTTGCAATAACTCAGTGAATGGCAACCACCCTTCTAAAGGATAATTCTCTAATCCGATGTAATGATTGAAAAGAAAGTCTATATGAATCGTGACAATAACACTTACTGATAACAATGAAACTAAGATAAAAGGAAACACTAATTCTTTGAATAATAAAAACAAAAAAAACTCCATTTACGATAGATAGGTAATTTAATAAAAATTTATTTGCCTAAAGCGACTTAATCTAAAGCAGCTTATAAATTTATATTTGTATGTTATAGCAATTAAACCCAACGAAATCAATGACTATAAACTCTTGTATGCAAGTAGTTTGATTTCATACTTAGACTATACATAAAAGCACTGAAGAATTCTCTCTTAAATGTATCTGGTTGGGTACTATAATAATAACGGTAATGGATTACCCCCCCATATTAAATAATACGAACTGACGAGAATAATGAGGTATGATGTGAGGC
>ENA-ORXF01000153-ORXF01000153.1-marine-metagenome-genome-assembly--contig:-NODE-153-length-52950-cov-8.980992_pt1 | contig 52950 bp, 49 predicted proteins | sample MGYA00237864_ERZ511476 | MGnify/ENA primary metagenome ERZ511476 (study PRJEB26306, sample SAMN06343908) | marine metagenome | isolation source: coastal waters | place: Atlantic Ocean: West Antarctic...
ACAAGATATGGAACCATCGCACCATCTTGATTATATCGAGCTAACGGCTCAATAATTAAAGATGATGATTCAATATCTTTAGTACCATTTGAAAGGTACGGATTTAAAATTGATGCTGCTTGCCAATAAATTATTTTGACTTCTCCATCAGTTCCTCGGCCCGCAAACGACGCAGGCGCGAACGCCAAAGCCACTACAGCACCGAGTAATATACTCTTTAAGTTCATTTTTATCTCCCTTTTTTTATCCTGAAGTTAAATTCATAACCAACCCCAGGACTTCAAGTTAACTTTTTATAATTTTTATTTCAAGCAACTTATTGTTCTAGAATCGTATTTTGAATTGGTAACAGACCTAACGAAACACAGTTTGGAGTAAATTCAAACAAAAATATCAGAAAGAAATTAAAAAGAAATTAATTTGTTCTTTTATTTAAAATTATCATAAGTATTTATATCACAATATCAGAAATACTTTTACTCTATTCAGTACTAACTTAACGGTATTAAAAAATTAAGCAGCAATTAATTGACATGTGCTTCAGAGCAATCCACATTACGAGTCATAATCAACTTATTCAAGTTCTGCTGTAATCAGGAAAGTTAGCCATGTTAGACGAACCTCAAAACCCAATTGCTTCATATCGCAATCTAAAAGTTGAATTTGAAACAAAAGATGGAACAGTGACTGGCGTAGAAGACGTTTCTTTTGATGTAAACGCAGGGGAAACAGTCTGTATAGTAGGAGAGTCTGGATCAGGAAAATCTGTATCATCTTTATCCATGATGAGGTTAGTAGAATTTGGTGGGGGAAGAATTACCAGTGGTGAATTAATTTTTGATCGAAAAAATGGTGAAAAAATTGATGTTGTCAAAACTAATATGTCCTTAATGAGGACAATTCGCGGCAATGAAATAGGAATGATTTTCCAAGAACCAATGACAGCATTAAACCCCGTGTTTACAGTTGAACGTCAACTTACTGAAGGCCTCAGACTACATAAAAAAATGACCAAGCCTCAGGCAAAAATAAGAGCAATGGAACTTCTTAAGGAAGTCCGAATACCAGAACCTGAGCACCGAATTAAGCAATACCCTCACGAGCTCTCAGGTGGAATGAGGCAGCGGGTAGTGATTGCAATGGCAATGGCTTGTGAACCTCGTCTGCTTATTGCTGATGAACCCACAACCGCCCTTGACGTCACGATTCAAGCTGAAATTCTTGCTTTGATGGATCGACTAAAACGTGAAACCGGCACTGCAGTAATGTTTATAACTCATGATATGGCCGTAGTAGCTCAAATGGCTGATAGAGTAATAGTAATGTATCAGGGGAAAAAAGTTGAAGAAGGTACTGTTGAACAAATTTTTGAAAACCCAAAACATGATTATACTAAATCTCTATTGGCCGCAGTCCCAAAATTAGGTGAGATGCGAGGTAAAGATCTACCTGAACCAATGCGTTTAGCAGGAGTTAAAAATCAAAATTTAGATCCCATACCAGGAACAACCGAAGCACTTCTGACAGTCAATAATTTGACCACACGGTTTCCAGTAAAAGGCGGTTTTTTCAGAAAGACAGTAGCTCATGTACATGCTGTTGAAGATGTTTCCTTTACAATTAATAAGGGACAGACACTGTCTCTTGTTGGAGAATCAGGGTGTGGAAAATCAACTGCAGGAAGATCACTCTTAAGGCTAGTTGAACCATTATCAGGTTCTATTGATCTGGATGGCCAAGATATTCTAGCTCTAAAACCAAAAGAGCTTCGAGAAGCACGGCGGCATATACAGATGGTTTTTCAAGATCCCTTTGCTTCTTTGAATCCGCAAATGCAACTTTCAGATCAAGTTGCAGAACCCTTACGAAACTTTGATACTCACAGAGGAAAAGATTTAGATGATCGTGTTGCAACATTATTTGATAGAGTGGAATTACCAAAGAGCTTTATGCGGAGATTTCCACATGAGTTATCAGGTGGACAAAGACAAAGAGTAGCGATTGCTAGAGCACTGGCTCTGAATCCAAAACTCATTATTGCTGACGAGGCTGTATCTGCTCTAGATGTGTCCGTTCAAGCTCAAGTGTTAAATCTGATGATGGAACTTCAAGTCGACTTAGGTCTTTCTTATTTATTTATTAGTCACGATATGGCAGTTGTAGAAAGGGTTAGTCACCAGGTTGGCGTAATGTATTTAGGGAGAATTGTAGAGTTAGGGTCTCGTACCTCTGTTTTCGAAAATCCCCAACACCCATACACACAGGCGTTAATTAAGGCTGTTCCAATTGCAGATCCTAGACAACGAAAGGAAGAAAAAGACCTTAACTTTAAGCCTATTCCTTCGCCAATACACCCAGCTGGTTATGAAGCTTCGGCTTCGGAGTATGCTGAAATTTCTCCTGGCCATTTTGTTTTAACATCTGAGAGCGGTTATTAAAGGTTAAACCTATTAGTCACTACAAACAACATTATTACTAATCAATTTTAGGTAGTAAAGCGTCGATAGAAACCTTAGCGTCACCATAAAGCATTCTAGTATTTTCCTTATAGAAAAGTGGGTTCTCTATACCAGAGTAACCAGTGCCTTGACCCCTTTTTGAAACAAATACCTGCCTTGCTTTCCAACATTCAAGCACTGGCATACCTGCTATTGGACTATTTGGATCATCCTGTGCCGCTGGATTAACAATATCATTGGAGCCTATAACGATAACCACATCTGTATTAGGAAAATCTTCATTTATCTCATCCATTTCTAAAACAATGTCGTAAGGAACTTTTGCCTCCGCTAATAAAACGTTCATATGACCTGGCAATCTCCCTGCAACAGGGTGGATTGCAAATCTTACTTTTATATTTTTCCCTCTAAGTTTACTTACTAAGGCCGAGACTGATTGTTGAGCCTGAGCAACAGCCATTCCATAACCTGGAATTATCACAACACTATTGGCATCATTTAATGCAGAGGCGACACCATCAACATCAATAGAGATTTGCTCTCCATCAACCACCATTTGTGGGCCAGTTTTTCCACCAAACCCTCCTAAGATAACTGAAATAAAACTTCTATTCATAGCTTTGCACATTATATAGCTCAAAATTGCTCCAGAGGAGCCCACCAAAGCACCCGTAACTATTAGTAAATCGTTTCCTAGAGTAAATCCAATGGCTGCCGCAGCCCAGCCAGAATAACTGTTCAACATAGACACCACTACAGGCATATCAGCACCACCGATCCCCATGATCAAATGCCAACCAATAAATCCTGATATAATCGTAACTATAATCATCGACCATATCCCTGCCCCATCCAGGTACATCCAACCTAATATTAGGCAAGCAAACAGAGACATAGCATTTAAATAATGACCGCCTTTAAGTTTTTTTGGTGTCCCATCAAGTTTTCCTGCAAGCTTACCAAACGCGACTATTGAGCCGGTAAAGGTTATTGCCCCAATGAATATACCTAAAAACACCTCAGCTTTTAAAATACCTATTTCAATAGAATCTTTTTGCCAAAGTTTTTCACCAAACCCTGTCAACTCAGACGAACTCATTTGTAAACCTGAATCTCTTAAAGTGATTATACTATTAAGCATCATTTCTGCGTTTAGCCCTATAAATACCGCGGCAAGACCAACAAACGAATGCAACGCAGCAACAAGTTGAGGCATCTCGGTCATTTGAACTTTACCAGAAATGAAATAACCGGCATAAGAACCCACTAAAATAGCCGTTAAGATAAGAAAAATATTATAAACACCTGGCCCAAAGATGGTGACAAAAACTGCAATCGCCATACCTAAAATCCCATACCAGACAGCACGCTTGGCGCTCTCTTGGTTTGAGAGACCGCCTAAAGACAGAATAAAAAGGACTGCTGCTCCAATATATGCGGCCGATACTATACCACTGCTCATTTCAAGCTCTCCTTAGGATTTCTGAAACATAGCAAGCATTCGGCGCGTAACCAAAAATCCACCTACTATGTTTATCGACGCGATTAAGATCGAGATTGTACTTAAAAACAAAACTAAAAAGTTACTAGATCCAACTTGCAGTAAAGCACCAAGAATAACTATTCCTGAAATTGCATTAGTGACTGCCATTAAAGGTGTATGAAGTGCGTGACTTACTTTCCATATAACCTGAAATCCAATAAAACACGCTAATACAAAAACAATAAAATGCTGCATGAAACTCTCTGGAGCAACAGCACCTACTCCTAACATTAATAAACCACCCACGCAGAGTAAACCTATTTGCAACTTTGTTGCAGTCTTGAAAGCTTTATCACTTAAGGTTTTTTCTTCTGCTCTAGAAAGTGGTTTAGTGGATTTGTTTATTTTAGGGGCTGCTATGGCAGCTAATTTAGGAGGAGGTGGTGGATAAGTAATTTTTTTATTATAGGTTACCGTAGCTCCTCGAAGAACATCATCCTCCATATCATGAACAATAATGCCATCTTTGTTTGGAGTAAGATCTGAAATCATATGTCTAATATTTGTTGAGTATAATGTCGAAGCCTGGTTAGCCATTCGGCTAGGGAAATCGGTGTAACCAACAATTATGACCCCGTTTTCAGTAACAATCCGCTCATCGACGACAGTTAGCTTACAATTACCTCCCTTTTCTGCAGCTAAGTCAATAATTACAGAACCCGGCTTCATTCTCTCCACCATCTCTCTTGTCCAAAGCTCAGGAGCTTCATGATTCGGGATTAACGCCGTGGTGATTACAATATCGATATCAGGGGCCTGCTTAAGGAATAAATTTAGTTGTTTCTCACGAAACTCTGGACTTGAGGGAGATGCATACCCACCAGTCGCTACTCCACCCTGGTTGTTGTCAAAGTCTAAGAACAAAAACTCAGCTCCCAGAGACTCAATTTGTTCAGCTACTTCTGGTCGCACATCAAATGCTCTAACTATTGCTCCCAAAGAGGTAGCTGTCCCAATAGCCGCCAAACCTGCAACTCCTGCTCCCACAACTAAAACTTTTGCTGGAGGAATTTTTCCTGCTGCTGTAATTTGGCCTGTAAAAAATCGACCAAAATTATTTCCAGCCTCTATCACAGCCCTATAACCTGCAATATTTGCCATTGAAGATAAAGCATCCATCTTTTGAGCTCTAGAAATTCTTGGAACCATTTCCATTGCTATTACATTTATCCCTTTTTTTGCCGCCAACTTTAAAAGTTCTTCATTACCTCCTGGATTAAAAAATGAAATTAATGTTTGACTGTCTCTAAAAAATTTCTGTTCAGCTTTTATTGGATCGCGAACCTTAATAACAATGTCACTGGCTTTCCATAATGCTGTAGCTGACTTTAGAACCTTCACACCAGCCTCTTTATACGCCTCATCATCAAACCCTGCAGAAAGACCCGCACCAGTTTCGATAATGCATTCATGTCCAAGTTTTTGTATCTGAACCGCTGAGCTAGGCGTCATTGCCACTCTAAGTTCTCCAAGGCAGACCTCTTTCGGCGCTCCTACTTTCATATCAATTCCTTAACTTTTATTCTCAAAATTCTGCAACTCAAACCTATTACTATTAACACTAGGATTAAAGTAGCTAATTATATTAAGGTCTACTCTACTAAAATACTGCAGTGTAAGTTTTTGTATAAACACAAAGATAAAAACAGTGTCATAACTAGGTAAGTAATTAGAAGTTAACTCTAAATAATAGTGAAAATTAACTACTTTATCATAGCTTTTTAAAACTTACTCTTTATTCGCAACCCCAGCCGAACTGAAGGTGGACATACTCGAGTGACAGGCAATTGCTGCTTTTATCACACCAATTGCGATGGCTGCACCTGACCCTTCTCCAAGACGAAGACCTAAAGACAGCAAAGGTTCCAATCCTAACTCTTCTAACATTAACTTATGCGCATTCTCAGCCGACTGATGAGCAGCGATTACATGGGTAAGTGCCGCTGGTTGTGTTTTTTGTAAAACAAGTGCCGCAGCACTGCAAATAAAGCCATCCAATAAAAATGGTATTTTTTTATGACGTGCTGATGAAATAGCACCAACTACAGCAGCTATTTCTCTTCCACCCAACCTTTGCAATATAGTTAGGGGCGAAGGCCGATCTGAGCAGTGAATGCTAAGACCCTTATTAACAACTTTTATTTTTTTCTCTAAAACAAGATCTGTAACTCCTGTACCTCTTCCAACCCATTTGGATCCTAAATCATCACATAGTGCCGCTGCTATTGCTGCCGCGGAAGTTGTATTGGCTATTCCCATCTCACCAGCTAAGAATAAATCACTCTCAGGATCTACGGAATTCCACCCAATATTAATAGCTTCCATACACTCATCCTCAGTTAACGCCTCTTGTTTAGTAAAGTCCTTTGTGGGGCTTGTTAGGGATAAAGAATAAATATCTAACTTAGCATCAAAAACGTTGGCTAATTGATTTATAGCTGCTCCACCATGTTTAAAATTCAAAACCATTTGCTCAGTTACCTCTGAGGGAAACGCAGAAACACCTTGATTTGCTACCCCATGGTTTCCAGCAAAAATTGCTATTTGAACTTTATCTAATTTAGGTTTTGAAACACCCTGCCAACCAGCAAAAAATAAAGCTAAGGTCTCAAGTTTTCCTAATGATCCTTCAGGTTTTGTGAGTTGCGAATTATATTTTTTTGCCAACATATACGAGGCTTTATCACTAACTGGTTGATTTTTAAGTATTTCATTATACTCTGCTAAAGTGAATAATTTTTGTTGCATTGACTTACCTTAATTTTTAATTGGTCTAACTTCCTGCTAAAGTGTATTTACTGAAATTGAAATAGTCTGAGATCCCATAACATGTTCATATTCGATTCAAACAGATTTAATATTAAAAGTTTTCTTAAAGCAGTAGCTTTAATTACTCGAATTCCAGTTCCTGATAAAACATTTGAGGGTGACCAATCAAATCTGCCTATCGACTGGGCATATCCCTTAATTGGCTTACTACTAGCTCTACCAATCTACTTAACTGGATTACTTTTATTAAGTTTAAGGTTTGATAGCGGTTTAGTCGCGGCAACTACAGTTGTATTTCTTATAATGTCCACTGGAGCAATGCATGAAGATGGGTTGGCGGATACAGTTGATGGGTTCTGGGGCGGATGGGACAAAGAAAATCGATTAAAAATTATGAAAGACAGTCATGTTGGCACATATGGAATTATTGCATTAATATTTTCTATTCTAATACGGTGGTATTGCATAAAGATCAGTATAGATCAGAACCTTTTCTTCGTAGCAATAGTAACAAGCTGTACCTTATCACGAAGCTTTATGACTTTTTACATGTGGACTACACCTTGTGCTAAAGAGGTAGGGCTCTCCGCTAACACTGGCCGTCCTGACGACGTATCAACAACTATAGCATTCCTTATAGGTTTGATAACAACTATCTTGCTGTTAGGAATTAAAAGCGTGGTTGTCCTAGCCCTATGCTTCGTAGTTTTATGGTCCGCCAAAACCATAAGTACAAAAAAAATAAATGGGCAAACTGGTGACACTATAGGCGCAGTACAACAAATATGCGAAGTATGCATACTTTGTGCTATTACAGTTTAGTGGTAGAATAGCACTAAAATTAATTCATCATTAAATTTTAAAAGTGAAGTTTAAAAGCCTATTCTTTCATTAAAACATCATCAATTTCTTTCCGTGTGTCACTATCATCATCGCCACCACGCACAACAGCTATTTCACGAGTTAACCTCTCAAGTGCGGCCTCGTACAACTGCCTTTCAGAGTAACTTTGTTCCCTTTGACCGTCACTTCTATGCAAGTCTCTAACAACTTCAGCAATCGAAAGAATATCCCCTGAATTTATTTTCTGTTCATATTCTTGAGCTCTTCTGGACCACATCGCTCTTTTTACTCTTGCACGCCCACCTAGTGTCTTGATAGCTCGTGCCACTTCCTCCGGAGAACTAAGTGATCTCATACCAACTTCGATAGCTTTATCGACAGGGACCATAAGTGTCATTTTATCTTTTTCAAAAAACACAACAAATAATTCAAGAGTAATGCCCCCAACTTCTTGAGATTCTACATTCACTACTTGTCCTACCCCATGTGCAGGATAAACAACGTATTCGTTAGGTTTGAAATCTTTACTTCTAATATTCATTTTTACCTTCTTTTATTTGAAAATTGTTTTGAAAATCTTATAAGATTTGGGGTAATTAATATAATTTATATATAACTTGAAAAAAATTCTTGGTCCCAACTTTATTGTTGGTGAGTTGCTACCACAAGTCTATCAAAGTTGCAAAACCTTGAGAAGATCTGACTTTTACTCTGCCCTAATTATCCCACTCAAAACTTATATTAATTACTAAACCAATAATAAATTGAAAAATTAGTACATTAACAGACTATAAATTAATCTCCTTCTCCGGGTTTTTCCGAAAAATATTTCTCCAACTTCCCTTCCTCTGTTGCCTTTTCATCATAACCTGGGAGTGGCTCTTTCTTAGTTAAAATCACAGGCCAAAGTTCCGAATATTTTCTATTGAACTCCACCCACTTTTCACCCTCAGGTTCAGTATCAGGTAAAATGGCATCAACAGGGCACTCAGGTTCACAAACACCGCAGTCAATACATTCATCAGGGTGAATCACTAACATGTTCTCTCCCTCATAAAAGCAATCAACAGGACAAACTTCTACACAATCTGTGTGCTTACATCCGATACATAAATCATTAACTATATATGTCATTTTTAAGTCCAAATATCATAACTAAATACGCCAATAATACCAAGTAGAGGATCATTCAAGGGATGATTTAATTTTTTCTAACATGCGCCTATTCTTTTTGGTTGGCCGCGCCCCAACCCTGTCATATTTTTTATTTTCTGTTAAAAAACTACTATATTGTAAGAAATAGAGTAGCTCAGCTTCAAGGGCCGAGCCCCTCCTCACACCGGAACTTAAAATTTTTACAACTTTAGTTGTATTGCCTGTATTTAGTGTAATTATATCTCCAGGCTTTAAGCTTGCTGATGGTTTTTTAGTCTTTACTCCATTAATACGTATACCATTTTCACTGATGTATTTGGAAGAAAGAGAGCGGGTTCTAAAAAAACGAGCGAACCACAACCACTTATCAGCCCTAACTTTGTTAATATTAATAGTCAATTAACGCCGTTCCTTTAATCCCTTTAGCGCAACTGCAAATGGATTATCTGGGTCTATCTTTTTTTCCTCTTTTAGGTGGGTTTTTCCAATTTTCTTATTTACTGGCTTACTTATCTTTGTATCTACACCTGTTTTTTTCTGTATTTCTTTTTTTATTTTACTGTATCTTTTCTTTGTATCAAATTTCTCATTTATCCATTTAAAGGTGTAAAAAACTTCTAGTAAAACGTCATCACCCTCCAATTTTTTTTCTATCTCTTGCTCTACCACCTTCGAGGAAGGAGAAATATCGTCAATATTTTCTTTGTCGTTCGATTCAACAGCTAATATTGTATCAGTTATTTTATTTCGTTGACCTTTTTCTACATTATAACCCAAACCTGCCATAAGGTTTGCAAATTGTTCAAGTGAGGTTCCAGTAATTGATAACATTTCAGGCTGAGCTTCAAATCCTCGACGGCTATCCCTCTCCCTTAAAAGATCAGCTAATCTTTCGAGCATATCAATTCTGATAGCTCGGTCACCACAAAGTCGGTAACCTGCATTACTATAATAATCAACAACGGGGTTTAATACACTTGGAATAGTAACTAACCCAGGTGTAGGGGCCTGAGGGAATTCGTTTAACCCACCGAATAATGAGCTTAGAATTAACTTTAGCTGCGTAGATGCTGGTTTTAACAGTATTGGCATAAAAATTGTAAATTGACCAAATCTCACACCATGTTTTCTCAAGTTTGCTCTCTGATCTTGCTCAAGAGCCTTTACCTCATTTTGAACACTATCACGAGATATTACACCAAGGTTTTCTACTAACCTAAAGGCAAATCCCTTAGCAGTTCCGACAAGCCCATCATCTTTTGACATACTTATTAATTTTTCAAAGCTTGCAGCTATTTTTCTATCGACAAAATGTTGCAATCTTCTCAAAATTTTATTTTTAAGGTCGACTGTTATTTCTTGATCTACAAAAGCATCAACAACTGGATTTAAAATTTCTGAACCTCTAACCAATTTTCCTACAATCATATCACCCCAAGTAATTTTACCTTGAGTAGTTATATCCAACTCTAAATCTGGAGCATTATACAGTTTCTCAACCCTCAAAGTTATGTGAGGCTCTAGCGCTACAACTGCTGCTTGCCGCAATGCTTTACTCTCTTCACTCGAAGAGGATTTATCCTGCTTAAACCTAAAACCATCTAGGGAGCCAATAACCTCACCATCAATAGTAACTTCTCCAAACTCACTCACTTTAGCCAATATAGTCTCCTTGCCTTTTAACTTCTTTAGTAAAATACTAGTACGTCGGTCAACAAATCTCTTAGTTAATGATTCATGCAAAGCATCTGATAAATGATCTTCTACCTCTCTAGTACGCTCTCTCCAATAGTTTTCTTCATCTACCCAGTTCTTACACTCAGAAACATATGTCCAAGTGCGTATAAAAGCGAGCCGCCTTGATAAGGCATCTATGTCACCATCTGTACGGTCAATACGAGATATCTGTTTATGGAGCCAATTAGAAGGTATTAGTCCCCCTTCACGCCTAAATTCAAATATCTGTTGTAATAATTTAATATGCTCTTCTATGGTGATGTCTCTAAAATCTGGCAGTCGACAAATTTCCCATAAAAGCTTAACGTCAGAAGCTCCCTTAAGTTGTTGTTCAATATTTGGAACCTCGTTTAAGAGCTTTAGAGAGGTGAGATCAATTGTTTGCCGTGTACGCGATAACCACTGGTTATTTGTTTGGAGTTCCAAGGAACCTACAAGGTCTTGAATCGAGTTAAACTCAAGTTTATTATTTCGCCATTGTAGTTTTGTTATAGAAGGAAAGCGCGATTCTTGGATTGCCTCAACTACGTGGTCATCTAATGTGTCAGAATCTCCAGTTGTACCAAATGTTCCTGACTTCATATAACGTCCAGCTCTGCCAGCAATTTGAGCCAACTCATTAGGAGCCAAACGCCTAACTCTCCGACCATCAAATTTTGTCAAACCAGAAAAAGAAATATGGGATACATCTAGATTTAATCCCATTCCTATCGCGTCTGTGGCTACAAGAAACCCAACGTCACCATTTTGATACATTTCGACTTGAGAGTTTCGTGTGCGCGGACTTAAAGCCCCTAAGACAACTGCACACCCTCCTTTATAACTTCTAATAAGTTCTGCTATCGAATAAACTTTCTCTGCAGAAAAACCAATAACCGCAGATCGAGGTTGAAGTCGATTAAGTTTCTTTGAACCAGTGTGGGTCAGAGTCGAAAATCGTTCGCGTTTTACAAACTGTGCTTCAGGCACTATTGATTTAATAATGCTTCGCATTGTATCTGAACCCATAAATAGTGTTTCGAAAAACCCCCTAGAGTTCAAGAGCCGTTCTGTAAAAATGTAACCTCGTTCAGCGTCAGTACAAAGTTGAATTTCATCAACCGCTACAAATTCAACTTCTAACTGTGTTGGCATAGCCTCAACGGTGCATACCCAGTATTTTGGCTTCAACGGTAGAATTCTCTCTTCACCTGTGACCAAAGCAACAACTTCTTTCCCACGCAAATGAACTATTTTATCATAAACTTCTCGTGCTAAAAGCCGTAAGGGAAGACCTATTATACCACTTTTATATGATAACATTCTATCAATTGCATAGAATGTTTTACCTGTGTTTGTGGGCCCAAGAACAGCTATCACAGATGGCGTTTTGTTCATATCAGATTTTCTTTCTAAATATTACTTTGGTACAATAAATTGTATAATTTTTTTTTCAACAGGGCAAAACTGAGAAAAGTAAATGTGATAAGTGGCTTATAAAAGGTTTTTTCATTAAATTACTACAATACTTATCTAATTTTCTACCAAACGTTAATTCCTATTTGATTCTTATCTATAAATAGTAGAGACAAAACCATCGCATAATTATTATGGTATCAAAATATGGAATCCACTATTGATCGCGCCATACAGAAATTAAATAAAAAGCTTACTAACGGATTCAACGATACCGTCAAAATACACATTGTAGGGGAAGGATCAATCATAATTGATCAATTAGGGGTCCGCAGATCTGACGAGGCCTCAGAGTGCACCGTGACAGCTACCGCAAAAACATTTAAATCAATATTAGATGGAAAAACAAAAGTACAAGTAGCAGTCCTTTCAAAGAAATTAACAATAAATGGTAATATTGAACCAATTATGAAATTAGGGTCTTTTCTCTCTTGATATTATCAGATGCGCCATTTTTTTCAAAAGTATATATGGGCCCTTCGGGGGGAGCAGCAAAATGGTTATTGACTGAAGACAATATAAAAATTCGCTTAGGTATTTGGAAATCAGGAACTAAAGGAACGGTTATAATTTTTCCAGGTAGAGGTGAGTTTATTGAAAAATACGGTGTAGCTGCAAATTTATTAGAAAAAAAGGGCTACTCAGTACTAGCAATAGATTGGAGAGGACAAGGACTTTCTGATAGATTACTTAAAAATAGATCGATCGGTCATATAAAAAAATATTCAGATTATCAAAAAGATGTGATGGCTACAATTAAAGCATTCTATTCGTTAAATCTACCAGAACCCCTATATCTTCTTTCCCACTCGATGGGGGGATGTATCGCCATGCGAAGTTTAGTAAATGAATTACCTTTTAAAGCTGCTGTTTTTACAAGCCCTATGTGGGGTCTTTCGATTTCGCCATTAGCAAAATTACTTTCAAAAATTGTAGCGCCTCTAGCGAAGATAGGGCCTCTATCAACTAAAGTGGTCCCAGGTGGTCGAGCAGAAAATTATGTTTTATACACCCCATTTGAAAAAAATGTCCTAACAAACTCCCAAAATATGTATGGAAGGATTAAGAATCAACTTAATAGTTACCCAGAACTTATGCTGGGTAGTCCTACACTTGGATGGATGTACGAAACTTTAAAAGAATGCGAGAGGTTAGCCAAAATAATTGCACCCCCAGTTCCTAGTTTAGTCCTTGTCGGGTCAAATGAAACAATAATCGATACCTTAGCAATTAGAAAAAGGATATCTGAATGGGATATAGGAAAATTAGTAACAGTTCAAAATGCAAAACATGAATTAATAATGGAAGTTAAGAAGGTTCGCGATCAAACCGTAAACCTAATAGGGGATTTTTTTGAGCAACAAATTACATAAAACTTTAATTCGTGATTATCCCCCGCTCCAAGTGGATAACCCTATCCATACGACCAGCTAGCCCTAAGTTATGAGTTGCAACAAGAGCTGCCAAACCAGTTTCATGAGTCAACTCTATTAAAGTATTAAAAACATTTTCAGCAGTTTCCGGGTCTAGGTTTCCAGTTGGTTCATCAGCCAGTAAAAGAACTGGTTGGTTTGCTATTGCTCGACAAAATGCAACCCGCTGCTGTTCACCCCCAGAAAGAGTGCCAGGTCTATGATCTCTTCGTGAGAAAATACCTACTTTCTTAAGTAAACTATTTGCTCGTAAAATAGCTTCCGCCTTGGACACACCTGCAACTAACTGCGGAAGTACAATATTCTCAAGAGCACTAAATTCAGGCAAGAGATGATGAGATTGGTAGATAAACCCAATTTTGTTTCTTCGCAGTCCAGTGCGAAAGTTATCAGATCGTCCAGTTGCTTTCTCTCCAGACAAAAATACGTTTCCTGAATCAGCTTCGTCTAGCAAACCAGCAATATGTAAAAGTGTTGATTTTCCTGCTCCTGAAGGCGCAACTAAAGCAACAATCTCTCCAGAGCTTACAGAAAAATTAGTTCTATTTAAGACACTTACTTCCCTTGATGTCCCCTTATGATAACTCTTGTATATATCTGATAGAGTTAATACCGGACTACTCATATCTCAGAGCCTCGACTGGATTCATTTTTGAAGCACGACGAGCCGGAAAAATTGTTACTGTAAAACTGAGAAACAATGATAGACAAACAGTTGAAATGACATCTGTTAACTCCAATTTGGCGGGCAATCTAGATAAGTATCGAACAGAAGGGTCCCAAACTCCACCACCAAGAATATAGTCTAATAAATCAAAAATTGGCTCAATATAAAAAGTAATTAGACATCCAAAAACTAAACCAAACACCGTTCCAACTACCCCAACAGAAACGCCACAAAGGAAAAAGATCTTTAATATTGAGTTTTGAGTGACCCCTAAAGTGCGCAAAACACCTATGTCCCTGCCTTTATTTTTAACCAACATAATTAAACCAGATACAATATTCATAGATGCAATCAAAACTAAAATAGATAAAATTAAAAACATAACATTATCTTCCATCTCAAGTGCTTGCAAAAATGCACCAGAACTATCTCTCCAAGTCCAGTACGACAATTGTGGGAATGTACTATTTATTTTCTGTTTTAATTCTTCTTTAATCGATTCAGGTTTAAATAAAGTTATCTCCACCTCATCAGCAGAATTTTCTCGATTAAAAAAAATCTGTGCCTCTTTGAAAGGCATATAAACACGCGTTCGGTCAATATCATATCTTCCAACCTGGAATATATAAACCACTTCAAAAAGGGAAACTCTTGGGCTCGTTCCAAAAGCAGTCTTTAACCCGTCTGGCGAAGTTAGTTGAACTTTATCTCCAACAAATACACCTAGCTCTCTAGCCACGCCCAACCCAAGAGCCAACCCATCAGAAAAATTTTCTAAATCACCATAAGATTTCTCTGGTTCAACAACTTTCTTTGTAAACATGAGGTCTTTCTTTTGAATTCCAAAAACCTCTACACCTACATTTCTACCATTTCTTGATGCCATCAGCTGACCTTTTACCAGGGGTGCTGCATTCAAAACACTATCAAAGCCATTAAGCTTTTCTGAAATTAATTTATAGTTTTCTATTCCCCTTGAATAACTTCCAGTAGATCCAATTTTACCAGAGTTATATAAAGTAATGTGAGCATTCGCTCCCAAGATACTTTCAACAAACTCATGCCTAAAACCTGATCTAACCGCTAATGTTACGATTAGAGCCATCACAGCGAGAGTAATACCAATTAAACTAATCCAGGTCATCGCACTTATACCACCATCCGAGCGCTTTGCTCGAAGGTAACGCCATGCTATTAGAAATTCAAAATTTGAAAAAAACATTCATTTAGCCTATCTTCAAATTGACAAAAAGTTACCTGAAAGTTTGTAAAAGTAATTAAATAAAAGTTAGTTAGTCTCTAAGTTATCATACTAACCCATAAATTACAGCTAACCTTTTTGAAACTTGGTCTATTGACACCTCTTCACTTACTCCAGTGCGTCTACTGACCAACTCGACAACATTATTTTTTAATCCTCGAGGTCCCACTGTTATTCTCCAAGGTAACCCTAAAAGATCCATTGTAGCAAATTTTCCACCAGCGCGCTCCGCTCGGTCATCATATAATACATCTAAACCAACAAGTTTTAAACTTGTGTAAATTTTTTCACACGCTAAATCTGTTTCATCATCTCCTTGCCTAAGATTTATTAATCCGCAATGGAATGGAGTCACACCCTCAGGCCAAATTATACCCTTTTCATCATGATTCGCCTCTATTATCGCCCCAACTAAACGAGATACTCCAATACCATGACTTCCCATGTGAACGGATACATTTTCCCCTTTATCATTCTGAACTTTAGCATTCATTGAATCGGAGTATTTTGTTCCAAAATAAAAAATCTGTCCAACTTCTATTGCCCGAGATTCTTTCCTATGTTCTTCTGAAACCAAGTTAAATAAAGTTTTATCATGAGTTTCTTTAGTCCTTGCATAGGGCTTGGTCCAATTTTCAACTAAACCTGCGCATTCACTTCTCTGCTCATAGTTAACCTCTTTATTACCAAATGCTAAATCTAGAATTCGATTATCGTAAAAAACTTCACTTTCTCCAGTTTCTGCTAAAACTAGAAATTCGTGTGTATCATCTCCCCCAATAGGACCACTATCTGCTCTCATTGGAATTGCCTTTAACCCCATTCTCTCAAATGACCTTAAATAACTTATCATATGTCGATTATATGAGTGCATCGCCCCTTCATAATCGAGGTCAAAGTTATAACCATCTTTCATATAAAATTCTCGACCTCGCATAACTCCAAATCGAGGTCGAATTTCATCTCTGAACTTCCATTGGATATGATAGAGTGTTAATGGTAAATCTTTGTAGCTGGTAACATGTGACCTGAATATATCCGTAATTAACTCTTCATTGGTAGGGCCGTACAACATATCTCGACCATGCCGATCAGTTATTCTAAGCATTTCTTCGCCGTAGTCTTCGTATCTTCCACTTTCTTTCCATAGATCAGCTGATTGTAGTGTTGGCATTAACATAGGAATATGTCCGGCTGCTATTTGTTCTTCGTGAACTATTTTTTCTATTTTTTGAAGTACTTTAAATCCTAGTGGGAGCCAGGAATATATCCCGGCACTGGATTGCTTAATCATCCCTGCTCTGAGCATATAGCGATGACTCACAATTTGAGCTTCTGACGGAGTTTCTTTTAATACCGGTATAAAATATTTGGTTAATCGCATACTAACAACTCACGGTTTAATTAAAAGTAATTGCTTAAGCTAAACCTAGCCTATTGCCAAGATCACTAAATTAATTATTGATCCTTTTGTTTAAATTACCTCAGGCACAGCTCCCAAGGCCTTAGCAAGTGACGAAAACCTTGTAGCAACAATCTCACCATATAATGATTTACTTTTCGTTTTAAGGGTTAATTTAATTAATTTTTGCTTTGAATCCCACTCAAGCTTAGCTGGAATACGTTCATCAGACCTAGAAAATGTTGCGCCAAAACGCATAGCTTTCCCTAAAACTTCAGCCTCTCGTAGCTCGATATCACTCAAAAGGCTTAATACTTTTTGGTAGTTTGTATACTTTCGTCTATTCTTATAACGATGGAGTAAAGAGACACCCAAAAAAATACGCTCCATATGAGTCAGTCCACCCAGATTTGCTCTCGTAGCATTATCAAAGCACACTTCTGCTCTATAATCTGGGTGTGCCCTCCAGTTAACATCATGAAGTAAACACGCAGATTTTATTAACCTTACCCTCTCATTAGATACGTCTTTAAATATTGGCTTAATAAATTTATATAATTCAGATCCAAAACCAGGAAATCTGGCATTTTGTTCTTCATCTAAACGACAAGCTTCTAGCAAAGGATCAAGTCTTTTTAATTTATACGGCATCTGCTCATACAAAAGTCCCTCTCTTATTCCATAACTAGAAAGAAAAATAGATCGGGGTTTTAGTTCTCTTGAAAGAGCTCTTAAAACACGGGCTGCTATTGGAACCAACCTAAGTCTAGATTTTGAGAGACCAGACACAGTTCCTAGTTTTTTTATATCTTTAGATAAGATCCATTTAACCGTTTCAGACACTGATTCTTGCGTCATCCGATATTCGTGCAAAACTTTTAAAGGGTACCTACGTCTTTCCATATCAAGGCGAGCAATTGCCCTCCACGAACCTCCAACTAAAAAAAGGTCTTTTCCAGAAAACTGTGGATGATTTCCAATGTATTTCACATCCTGATCAATTTTTTTCTTAAGAGCCTTTTTATCTAACATTAGTGGCATCAAATTTAATGGACCCAACGGGATTGATACACATTTTCCAACCACACCATTTCCTATTTCTGCCACTTCCAGCGATGAACCTCCAATATCGCACATCACTCCATCAGCCTCAGGCCAACCTAAAAACACCCCTTGAGCAGACAAATTTGCTTCTTCTATTCCAGTTAATACCTTAACAGTTAGACCTGTCCTTAAAAAAACATCTTCACAAAATTTTTGACCATCTGTCGCTTGTCTCACTGCCGCCGTAGCTACACATGTTACAGGACTTATTTTCATACTTTTTATCAGTGTAGAAAATCGAGAAAGTGCCCTAAATGCTCGTTCTTTCGCTTTTAAATTTAGTAGCCCACCTTTTCCTAATCCTTCACCTAACCCACAAAAGATATTTTCATTAAAAAAATAAGCTGGACTTCGTGCAGCCCCATCAAAAACAACCATACGCACAGAGTTAGATCCAATATCGATTACACCGACCCTTGTTAAGGACTTCAGCCTAGCACTTGAAAACATGCGATTGTTACTTGAAGTATTATCTAATTTCAGTTTTTCTAACGAAATCTTACCAACCAAAAGCAAGGCCTCCACAATATCGCATTCTGATTGCCAGCATTAATGAAACCTTTACTAATTAATGTTTACAAGCTTCGGAACATCCCCAGCTCCCGCTGAACCACGACCTGAAAGAGATGGATTTTCCATAAAAAATTTATGACAATCAAAAGGCATAGCACCATCTGAATTAACGTTCCTTATATAATCACCGTCACCAGAAAGAATCCAACTTTGTGAAGTATCTGCTAAGTTTGCAGCCATTATTTGACTAACGACCTGTGCTTTCACTGTTGGATTTTTGATCTCTACCAGCGTTTCGACTCTCCAATCCAAGTTACGACCCATCCAATCTGCCGAAGAGATAAATACAGTTGCTTCTTGAGAGGGTAATAAGTTTCCATTTCCAAAGCAAACTATACGTGAATGTTCTAAGAATCGACCAACAATAGACTTAACTCTGATGTTTTCACTTAAGCCTTTTATTCCCGGCCTGACACCACATATACCTCGAATTACCAAACTTATTTTTACACCATGGTTGGATGCCCTATATAAAGCATCAATAATTTCAGGATCAATTATAGAGTTCATTTTCGCCCATATCTGACCAGGTTTTCCTGCATCAGAATTTACAATCTCTTGATTGATCATATAAAGAAGTTTTGCCTTTAAATTTACAGGCGAAATACTAAGATTCTCAAGGTGCTCAGGAGTAGCGTAACCTCCAATATAATTAAAAACCTTTGTAGCATCTTTCCCTAAAGATGGGTCACATGTAAATAAGCTTAAATCTGTATAAAATTTAGCAGTTATCGGGTGATAGTTTCCTGTACCAAAATGTGTGTAAGTGACAAGTTTTTCGTTCTCCCTCCTTACTACAGTGCTTATTTTTGCGTGTGTTTTATATTTAGTAAAACCATATATCACATGAGCTCCTGCATTTTCTAACTTTCGAGCTTGCCTAATATTAGCCTCTTCATCAAATCTAGCTTTTAATTCTACCAGGGCAGTTACAGATTTCCCATTTTCAGCAGCAACACATAAAGCATCTACTATTGGGCTTTCATTGGAGGTTCTATAGAGCGTCTGCTTGATAGCAACCACATTTGGATCAGCTGCCGCTTGTTTTAGGAGACTAATAACAGTTTCAAAAGTTTCATAAGGGTGATGTAAAAGCATATCTTTTTGCTTTATTGATTTGAAAATATCACCATCATAATCCAAAACTCGTTCAGGAATGCGTGGTGAAAAAGGTGCCCATAACAAATCTTTACGAGGCACATTAGCTAATTCTTTCAAATCAGATAAACCAATCATACCGTCAACCTCGATAACTTCATACTCATTCACATCTAGTGAGCTCATTATAAGGGAGCGTAACTCAGCCGGTGCATTTTTAGAAACTTTCAAACGAACTACTTCTCCAGTCCTTCGTCTCTTTAAAGCAACTTCAAACCCTCTAACTAAATCATCAGCTTCTTCTTCAACGTCAATGTCACTATCCCTAAGGACACTAAACGTGCAGTGCCCATTTAATTTAAAACCTGGGAAAAGGTTTTTTATATTCATTAGCAGTAAATTATCTAATAGTAGATATCTATGATTTTTGAGATCAGAGGGTAACTTTATAAACCTGTTTATTTGAGACGGTACCGGCAAAAGTGCTCGTAAAATACTACCGTCTTTCTCTTTTTCTAACTCCAAAGCCAAGGCTAACCCTGAATTCGGTATAAAAGGAAATGGGTGTGCTGGATCAATTGCTAGTGGTGACAAAACAGCAAAAACATTAGAAAAAAAATAATTTTTCAAAAAATCTAGATCATGCTTCGTTAGTTTCCCGTTAGCTAAAACTGCTATATTCTCATTTTCTATTGCTCTCATAAGCAAACGATTTACATGGCTTTGATAGGAGATTAACTTACGGCATTTTTTATCTATTAGCCGCAGTTGATCTAAAGGTTTTTTACCATCCTCAGATTGCCGTTGGCTACCTGATTTCAACAGCTGTCGCCAGCCAGCAACTCGCACGCTATAAAACTCATCTAAGTTGGTACCAGAAATAGATAAAAACCTTATTCGCTCCAAGAGAGGTATTTTAATGTTACTAGCTTCTTCCAAAACCCTATAGTTAAAATCCAACCAACTTAACTCTCTGTTAAAGAACCTTTCTGGACTGGATAAATCTAATTCATTCATAACAACTGGGACAGAAAAGTCTGTTGAAAGAAAATCTGGGTTAGTTTTCATTTTAGTGCCGTTGCCTAAATTTACTTCACTAATCATACTGTATAAATCCTCAAAATAGCACTACTTTCACCCACGAGCCTCTAATATATCCCTAACTAATTTTTTTCCAATAACTCGACTTTCTGCCATGGCCTTTGAATCTACTTCCTCAACAAACAACTTAGCCGCTGTGTAACTTCTCTCTACTCGAGACAATACGTAATTCAGTAATTTGTCAGAAAAGTATATTTGTCTATCAGCAAACATTTTAATCAAAATAGCTCCAAGTAAATCATCATCAACCGGATGTAGTTTTGCAATTGTCGAAGCTTCGATCCTGCTCTGCAAGTCTTCGAGTGAGAAACTCAACCTACCAGGTAAAATTTGAGATGTCATCAAAAGGCTATGACCTTCAGAATATAACAAGTTATGTAAATGAAAAAGTACTATTTCAACAGGCTGGTTTCTTTGAATTTCGTTTATATCTTCAACTAAAACCGGTGCCTTAGATAATTCACTAATTTGTTGCTCCATCAAAGTTGTCGCACTAATAATGGTGGCCCCAACTTCGCCAGCCCAGAGATGTCCTAGATGCGTTTTTCCTGAACCTTCAGAACCAACTAAAATTAGTTTCCGTGAGGGCCAATTAATCCAGTCTTCAATTAAAGATACTGCACTTTGGTTTGCTTGAGACACAAAATAATTATCTCGATCGAGATTTTCTTTTTTTGAAAGGGAAAATGATAATTGATTACTCATCTAATCAGTCTAAATCTAACTCATTATAAAAATCTGTCTTTTTATAGCTGTTAATTGAAAGACGTAGTAAAACACCAATTATTGCAGCTATTGGAACAGCAACAAGTAATCCTATAAAACCAAATAAGAAAGAAAAAATAGACAGAGAAAACAAAAGTGAAACTGGGTGCAAGCCAATATTTCTTCCTATAAGTACCGGTGAAAGAATATTACCCTCCACAACCTGCCCAATCAAAAATATTAAACCAACAGCCATTATCCAAATGGGATCATCCCAAAATTGAGTTATTGCAAGAGCTATTGCAATTCCGCCTCCAAAGATAAATCCAACATACGGAATAAGTGAAAATACACCTGCAATAATTCCTACTAAAAGAGCAAATTTAACTCCTAAGGACATTAACGCTACTGCATAATAAATACTAAGAATTAAACAAATAAATAACTGTCCTCGCACAAAACTTGCCAGCGTTTTATCTATTTCTATAGCAATATTTTTTACATCAGAATTATATTTTTTTGGTACTAATCCAATTACTTTTTCAATTAAAAGATTCCAATCCAATAAAAGGTAGAACGTTACTACAGGAACAATCAACAAAAACGTAAATGTATTGACTATTCCCACTGTTGAAGTGACTAAAGCTTGAGCTAGATAGGGTCCTTTGGATTCTATTATTTTACTAAAGCCACTCAAAGATTGATTGAAAATTGATGTTTTGTTCTGCAAAGTTGGAAAATTATTAAGAAAATATTCCTGAAAGGCTAAAATATACTGTGGGGCACCCTTAAACAATTCTAATAACTGTTGAAAAACGATTGGAAAAATAAATACTATTGCAAAAACCAAAATACTCAAAAATAATAGACAAATTAAAATAACAGCAAACAGTCGCTTTATCCCTAACTTCTCTAAACGATCTGCTAAGGGGTCTAATAGGTAAGCTATCACGCTCCCAACTATAAAAGGTGTTAAAGCATCTGAAAAGTACCAGAGAAAAACAAATAATCCCAACAATATCATTAACGCGTATTTAAATTTATTCTGAGAAAATAATCCCATTAAATATCCTTAACAGTATTTTTATTTTCGACCTTTATTAGTCTGAATTAAGTTTAGTACAGCTTGAGCAGCATCAGGAATATTTGTACCGGGCCCAAAAATTGCCTTAACTCCTTTGCTGTAAAGAAATTCGTGATCCTGTTGAGGAATAACACCTCCACAAATTACAATTATTTCAGATGCGTCATTTTCATTAAGAGCCTCTATTAACTTGGGTGCAAGAGTCTTGTGGCCTGCCGCTTGAGAACTAATTCCAATGATATGAACATCATTATCTATGGCGTCTTGAGCCGCTTCAGCTGGCGTTTGAAATAAAGGGCCAACATCAACATCAAAACCAATATCAGCAAAAGCCGTAGCAATGACTTTGGCGCCTCTATCATGTCCATCCTGCCCCATTTTTACCACTAAAATTCTGGGTCGCCTACCTTCAACTTCTACAAAACTCTCAATAGAGTTCTTTATCTTTAAAAAATTTTTATCATTCGCATATGCGGCGCCATAGACCCCAGATAACATACGGTTTTGTGCTTTATGACGTCCAAATGAAACTTCCATAGCCATACTGATTTCTCCTACCGTGGCTCTTGCCCTCGTAGCTTCAATAGCAAAATCAAGTAAATTTCCTTTTCCTGATGAGGCCGCTTTCTTAAGATTATCCAAAGCCTCTTTACATGTTTTTGAATTTCTCGATTTCTTAACTTGCTTAAGCCGCCTTATCTGTGAATCTCGTACAGCAATATTGTCTACATCAAGTATGTCAACGATAGTCTCTTGATCAGGCTTAAATTTATTTACCCCAACAATAATTTCCTCGCCTCGGTCAACAGCTGCCTGCCTTTTCGCTGCGGCTTCTTCAATTTTCAACTTTGGCATACCTGAGGCTACCGCTTTCGTCATACCACCTAATTCATCGATCTCTAAAATTAACTTCCATGCTTCTTCTGCCAAGTCTGATGTCAGTTTTTCAATATAATAAGATCCTGCAAGTGGATCTATAACCGTAGTTACTTTAGTTTCATTTTGAAGAATTAACTGAGTATTTCTAGCAATACGACTTGAAAAACTTGTTGGTAACGCCATAGCCTCATCAAAACTATTAGTATGAAGAGATTGCGTCCCTCCTAAAACTGCACTCATAGCCTCGTAGGATGTTCTTACAATATTATTGTATGGATCTTGTGCCTGCAACGATACACCAGAGGTTTGGCAATGTGTCCTAAGCATTAAAGACTTTTCGTTCTTTGGGTTAAATTCTTTCATAATCCTATGCCATAAAAGCCTTGCCGCTCTAAGCTTTGCTACTTCCATAAAAAAATTCATACCAATTGCAAAGAAAAATGATAACCGATCTGCAAAAGAGTCAACATCCATACCCCTCTTAATGGCAGCATTTACGTACTCTTTTCCATCTGCCAAAGTGAAGGCGAGTTCTTGGACTAAGTTTGCTCCAGCTTCCTGCATATGATACCCTGAAATAGAAATTGAGTTAAACTTAGGCATTTGCTTTGAAGTATACTCAATTATATCCCCCACAATTCTCATTGATGGTTCGGGAGGATAAATATAAGTATTTCTTACCATAAACTCTTTTAATATATCATTTTGGATCGTGCCTGATAAATCAGATTTACTTACACCTTGCTCTTCTCCTGCAACTATAAAAGAAGCTAAAACTGGAATAACAGCTCCATTCATGGTCATAGACACACTAACTTTATCTAGAGGAATATTATTAAATAATATTTTCATGTCTTCTACACTGTCAATGGCAACACCGGCTTTACCCACATCACCTTCGACACGTTCGTGGTCACTATCATACCCTCGATGAGTAGCTAAATCGAAAGCAACTGACACACCTTGCTGTCCTGCCTTAAGCGCTTTTTTATAAAACTCATTAGACTCCTCAGCAGTAGAAAAGCCTGCATATTGCCTGATGGTCCAAGGCCGGCCCACATACATTGTTGTTCTTGTTCCCCGAACAAATGGTTCATCACCTGGGATCGACCCCAAATGAGGAAGATCGTTCAAGTCTTCTTTAGTATAGAGTGGAAAAATAGGAATACCCTCCGGACTAATCCAAGTTAAATCTTCAATATTATTTTTAGAAGATTCAGCCTTTAAATTAGCTTCCCATTTCTTCTTTTCTGACATCATATTCTTAGTCCTCAAAAGTTATCAAAAAGATTTTACACTACTCTTTAAGTTTTGTCCTCGTTATTAGGTACTTATATTTAATAAAAAACTTCTATAGATAGAAATCTTAGGAGATTTCATGAAATACCTTTTATTAGTTTCTATAATGTTATTCAATTTTGGCAAAGCCACTGCTGGAGATTTAAATAATCTATCAATTATAGATTTAAACTCCTCAAATAGCTCTTCTATTAGTTTAAATGATTTTTTATGGCAAAAGAGAATAGTTATTGTATTCGCTGATAATCCGGAGGATCCAAACTTTGTTAGTCAAATAAAGCTATTACGCACCAGACCCATTCAACTTTTGGAAAGAGATGTAATCATCTTTATCGATACAAACCCTACTCCAGCCAACCTGATAAGATCAAAACTTAGACCAAAAGGGTTCTCTTTTATATTAATAGCCAAAGACGGAAAAATTTCTCTACGTAAATCTAGGCCCTGGAATATCCGCGAGATTTCTAGGAGTATTGATAAAATGCCACTTAGAAAGCAAGAAATAAAATTACTTTATAAAAACTGACTAAAGACATCTAAGTTTCTTACTATTATTCAAACTCCATAATTAACTGATCTACTGAAATACTTTGGTTGACTTGAGCTAATATAGTCTTGACTACCCCTCTTTTTTCAGCTTTTAGCGTATTTTCCATTTTCATGGCCTCAATAGTACATAGAGTCTGTCCTTGCTCAAACTCATCACCCTCCATTACATCAATTGACGTAACTAAACCTGGCATTGGGCATAGTAAACTTTTTGATGTATCCATATCTTTTTTTTCTAGCATCAATAAAGACATCTGCACTTGCCTGGATGTTTTCACTTGGACCTTTAAGTCTGCCCCTCTAAATCTAACTCGATATCCGCCAATTATATTGTTGACCTTTAACGAGTAATTTTCTTCATTGATTATAAACTTTACCAAGATATCTCCAGGCAACCATTTAAAATTTACCCGTTGTGTTTCTAAATCTGCATACTGAACCAACACTTCGTTTTTATTTCTTATAACCTTTACTGGGTTCTCAACGCCCTGAACAGACACCTGCCAATCACCTCCAACAACTTCTAAAGTATCATTAACTCTACCAGAAATATTTGATTTCCTAACCTCGTTAAAAATATGTATTGAAACAATCGCCGAAGATACTAACCGAAGCTCATCTTCCTCTAACGTTACTCCAACAAAACCTCCTTGGTACTCGTCCTCAATAAAAGCAGTAGTAATATCACCACTAATAAACCTCGCGTGACCCATAACTGCCGAAAGAAATGGTAAGTTATGACCAACCCCCTCTATCTCAAAATCATCTAAAGCATCCCGCATGAGTTTTATTGCTTCAGGTCTACTGTTTGCCCACGTGCAAAGCTTGGCAATCATTGGGTCATAAAAAATCGAAATCTCGCCACCTTCTGTTACCCCCGTATCATTTCTTATAACAAGTTCAGAAAGTGTTAATTCATTTGGGGGTCGGTAACGAGTAAGACGCCCTATTGACGGTAAAAAATTTCTATAAGGGTCTTCTGCATATAACCTACTTTCAATAGCCCAACCATTTAGCTTTATATCATCTTGTACGAATGAAAGCCTCTTACCTTGAGCTATTTTAATCATTTCTTCTACGAGGTCTATTCCAGTAATAAGTTCAGTAACTGGGTGCTCCACCTGCAATCGAGTGTTCATTTCTAAAAAGTAAAAGTTCTTATCTTTATCGACTATAAACTCAACTGTTCCAGCACTAGTGTAACCCACAGCTTTTGCTAGCTTACAAGCCTGCTCTCCCATTTTATTTCGAGTTTCTTCATCTATAAAGGTGGACGGCGCCTCCTCTATTACTTTCTGATTTCGTCTTTGGATGGAACATTCTCTCTCACCTAAATGTAGAAGGTTATTATGACAATCACCTAAAATTTGGATTTCTATATGCCGTGGATCTACAATATACTTTTCAATAAAGAGACGATCATCCCCAAAAGAATTTGAAGCTTCATTTTTTGAGGCGTAAAATCCTTCTTCTACCTCTTTATCATTCCACGCAACCCTCATGCCTTTCCCACCACCACCGGCACTCGCTTTTATCATAACAGGATACCCAATTTTTTTTGATACCTGCACGGCCTCCTCAACATCTTTTATTAGACCGATATGACCAGGAACTATACTAACCCCAGCTTTTTTTGCTAACTCTTTAGAGGTAATTTTATCACCCATGGATTTAATAGCTTTTACAGGAGGACCTATAAATATTATTCCTACCTTTTCTAAAGCTCTAGGGAATTTTGGGTTTTCTGATAGAAAGCCATATCCCGGATGAATAGCCTCAGCACCAGTTTCTTGTGCAGCCCAAATAATTTTTTCTATTGAAAGGTAGGATGCGCTAACTAGAGCTGGACCGATATTGATCGCTTCATCAGCCATCTGAACATGTAATGAATTTAAATCAGCATCCGAATAAACTGCAACAGTCTTTATACCTAATTTCTTTGCAGTTTTAATTATTCTACAAGCTATCTCACCTCTATTGGCAATTAATATTTTTTTGAACATTTTAATAACCTTAATATTCTATTCATTTCTCTTAACGAAAAGTTGAGTGTATTTAATCACTTTCTTTAAGAAGGTCAGGAAAGGAACGTTCTGCTACAACCTTACTTATTTTCAAAAGTGCTGAGTAGCTTTCCGGATCAAACGGGTCAGTAACAGCGATTATTTCTCTTTCAAACAACCATGAAAGTCTACCCGCATCTAAATTACCTCTTTCAAAAGTTGACTCACCAAAATATTTCCATACAGCCTCAATAAACCCAGCATCCGCTTTTTTATCGGCTGGCTTCCTATCAAGGTAACGCTCTCGTCGCAAAATTTTACTCGCACCCGATTTATTTTCACGACGTACGGTGAACTGAAAGTCTGTTCCGACGAGCCTGGATGGAAACCCCTTATGTTTTATCAATGTCTTACTCCGGGGTAAAATAGACAGGAAAATTGCGAAGAATGGACTTTAAAATCCATTCTTCAATAAGATTAATATTTACTAAGTACTGGCTCTGATTTAACATCTTCAACTGCCTGAGTTGTAGAACACGCCCCAAGAAAGGCTACAAACCCTAATGCCAATATTATTTTTATGCTTTTAGACATTTTAGTCTCCTATATAACTGCTCAAAGTTCAAAGCTGAATAATTTTCAACTTACACCTTTAATACTTTGTTGATAATCAAATTGCAATATAAGAACATATCACATTCTTAAATACTAATTTTACGCTGAAAACACCTTTAGTTAGAGCAAATTTTATTTAGTTTACCACAAAATGCGTAATAAAGTCTTATATAAAAATAAAAATTTTCTCGATATTAAAATTAAATCTAAGTAAATACTTAAAGAGGGATATTATCATGCTTTTTCCAAGGATTTTTTAAATCCTTTCCTCGGAGAGAAGTAAAGGCCCTTGCTATGCGGCGACGAGAGTTTCTAGGGATAATTATATCATCAATAAACCCACGTTCTGCTGCAATGAAGGGGTTGGTGAATTTCTCTTCATATTCAGCAATCTGTTTTAAGGTTTTTTCCGGATCTTTTTGATTTGATTTATATAAAATTTCAACCGCACCCTTGGAGCCCATTACTGCGATTTCAGCAGTAGGCCAAGCATAATTAAAATCTCCTCGCAAATGCTTTGAAGACATAACATCATATGCTCCACCGTAAGCCTTCCTTGTAATTAAAGTTACTTTTGGCACTGTTGCCTCACCGTACGCAAATAACAACTTAGCCCCATGTTTAATAACTCCATTATGCTCTTGTCCTGTGCCAGGTAGAAAACCTGGAACGTCTACTAGCGTTAGTATCGGGACTTCAAAAGCATCACAAAAGCGAACAAATCGAGCTGCTTTTTTTGATGAATCAATATCTAAACAACCTGCCAAAACCAAAGGTTGATTAGCCACAACTCCAATAGTTCGGCCTTCCAACCGTATAAAACCAGTTAAAATATTTTTTGCAAAGTTTTCTTGAATCTCAAAAAAATCACCATCATCGCCTAGTTTGAGGATTAATTCTTTCATATCATAAGGCGTATTTGGGTTATCAGGGATCAATGTATCCAAACTAATCTCAACTCTATTTATGTCATCATGGAATGGAAAAATGGGGGATTTAGATTTGTTATTCGCTGGAAGAAAGTCCATAAATCTTCTCGTTTCAGCGATTGCCACCATATCGTTTTCATATGCACAGTCAGCAACAGACGATTTCGTCGTATGTGTTATTGCACCACCTAATTCTTCTGCTGACACTACCTCATTCGTCACAGTTTTTACTACTTCGGGACCAGTTACAAACATATAGCTTGTATCCTTAACCATAAAAATAAAATCTGTCATTGCTGGTGAGTAAACCGCACCACCAGCACATGGCCCCATAATAAGAGATATTTGTGGAACCACACCACTGGCCAAAACATTTCGTTGAAAGACTTCTGCATAACCAGCCAGTGAGGCCACACCTTCTTGAATTCGAGCACCACCAGAATCGTTAATCCCTATGATTGGCGCTTTGTTTCGCATTGCCATATCCATTATTTTACATATTTTTTGTGCGTGCGTCTCTGATAGAGAACCCCCAAAAACAGTAAAGTCTTGGGAGAAAACATATATTTGTCTTCCATGAATAGTGCCCCAGCCAGTAACCACTCCATCGCCAGAAGGCCTATCATTCTGCATTCCAAATTCTGTAGCTCGATGTTTAACAAACATGTCAAACTCTTCAAAGCTACCCTCGTCAAGTAAAAGGTCAATCCGCTCCCGGGCTGTCAGCTTTCCTTTTGCATGCTGCGCTGCTATCCGTTTTTCACCACCACCTCTTCTGGCAATCTCTCGTCGTTCCTCTAAACTGCGTTTTATATCTTCCAATATTCCCAAGCCTCCGGTTCATAGAACTTCATTATACATTGTTAAGGGAAGTAAAAAAGATGCTAATTAGATATTACTGATCTGTTTTAAAGTTTGTTATAAAAAATAAAATAGAAATTACTATTATTAAACGAACCTATGTTGCAAAATCTAATCAAACAGTACTATGTCACATTATGAATAACTCATTAAAGTCTCAGTTTTTAGATAAAAAAACTCCACCACATATATCTACACTCATCCTATTGTCAGGAATTGGTGCTCTTAGTATGAACATGTTTCTACCGTCATTACCTCAAATGACGATAGACCTAGAAACAGAATATAGTGTAATGCAGCTATCAGTATCAATGTATCTTGGCTTTACAGCTATTACACAATTTTTTATTGGACCAATTTCGGATAAATATGGAAGAAGGACCTGTGCGTTAGTAGGCGTTGCAATATTTGTTCTGGCTTCTGTAGGATGTTATTTTTCTCAAAATATTGAAACTTTTCTCTTATTTCGGATGATACAAGCAACCGTTGCAATCGGTATGGTTTTAAGTAGAGCGATTATCAGAGACACAGTAGCACAAGACAAATCTGCTTCAATGATTGGTTATGTAACTATGGGAATGGCACTAGTGCCAATGTTTGCTCCGGCACTTGGTGGTATTATTGATACGTATTTTGGGTGGCGTGCAAATTTTGGATTTATGGCAGTATTTGGTTTGTTTTTCTGGATTCTTCTTTGGTTTGACCAAGGTGAGACTAATTCATCTAAAGGACAAAGTTTTCTAACTCAGGTAAAACAATATCCAGAGCTCTTCTCAGCAAGAAGATTTTGGGGTTATGCGCTAGCTGCTGCCTTTGCATCGGGAACATTTTTTGCGTTTCTTGGGGGAGCTCCATATGTCGCTACGGTTATCTATAAACTACCCCCAACTATGACTGGCTTACTGTTTGGCATACCTGCAGTAGGTTACTTATTAGGAAACCTTATCACCGGACTTTATTCAACAAGGTTTGGAATTAATAAACTTATTATAATTGGTACAGTTGTACTTTTTATAGGAATGCTTCTTTCTTTAGTAATTACTACTGCTCTTTTGGATGGCCCAATCGTGTTCTTCGGATTTTGTATGTTTGTCGGGTTTGGGAATGGACTGGTACTGCCCAATGCACAAGCAGGAATGCTATCAGTTAGACCTAAGTTAGCAGGAACTGCTAGTGGGATTGGTGGAGCTATAATGATTGGTGGTGGAGCTGCTCTTGCAGGCCTTGCAGGGACACTTTTAGAGCGTGGAAACAGTAGTCAACCACTACAAATAATTATGCTGATTAGTTCTATTTTTAGCCTTCTCTCAATTTATTATGTGGTTAAAAGAGAAAAAATAATACTTCAAAATTAATAAACGTTTATGAAAATGATACTAAGTGCTATTAAAGCTAAAAAGGTTATACTTTAAAGTTTAGTTTCAGGAAAAACTGGTGTAATTTTTTTCTTTCTAACATGCTCTTCTCTCCACATAATAAAACTGATTGAAAATATGATAATTGTTGCACCAATAACAACCCATTCATCAAAGCCCTCATTAAAAATTAAAACCCCTAGTAAAATAGACCAAATCAATTGAAGAAAAGTGATAGGTTGAGTTACACTAATTGGAGCAGCCCGCAACGCTAAAGTCATCGTGTAATGTCCTGCTGTTGCAAATGTTGCTAATACAAAGGTCCACCCAAGTTGAATTAACGTTGGAGGCACCCAAACCCAAAAAGCCCACGGAGCCAACCCTATCGTTACAAAAACAGATAGCATACCAACCACTACAAGAGGTTCTACTCTATCGGCCATAACCTTTGCAATTAAATATGAGGTAGCAAAAAGGCCTCCATTCATGAGCATAGCAATATGCCCTAGAGAAATTTCTCTGAACCCTGGCCTTAAAATCACTAAGACACCAATAATAGCACAGATAACAGCCATAATACGTAAAGCTGCTAATCTTTCTCCTAAAAATAATGCGGCGCCGATAGTAACATATACCGGAGAAAGGTAACTCATAGCTGTAACCTCAGCCATAGGAAGCATAGTCATCCCATAAAACCACAAGATAACACCAACACTATGGACTGCACCCCTCCATGCAAAAAGTGAAAGCTCTACTTTTGTTAGATTTGCTCTTTTTATTAAACCAATCAAAGGAATAACAAAAACCAACCCCATAACATATCTTAAAAACGCAGCCTCTGCTGCAGGTAGCCCTGATCCAAGGTGCTTCACTATTCCAGTAACCCCAACAAAAAGGAGACCTGTTATAAACATCCAAAATATTGCTACTAATGATTTATTTTTCTTTTCATCAACCACTTATGAAACCAATCATTTAACTAATTATGGGATTATCAATAGTTTTATAGCTAAGGTCCACATAACAATACCCACAAAAAAATCTATACAGCGCCAGACAAAAGGATCCTCAAACCACCGAGAAACTAAACGTGCTCCATATCCTAAGCCAAAGAAAAAGACAAAAGATGACGTCACAGCTCCAAGGCCAAAATAAAAGCGACCAACCTCAAACTGAGTCGCAACAGCACCTATTAAAAAAACAGTATCCAAATACACATGCGGATTAAGAAACGTTAATGCTAATGCATATCCAGCAACATGCCATACCCCACGGATGTCCGCAGGATTATTTTTTGACATGTTAACGCCCAGTAAAGCTGATTTAAATGAAAAAAATCCATATAATGTAAGAAATATAATCCCTAGGTATAAGGTTAACTTACCCAAAAATGGCCAAAGTTCAGTTAAGTTTCCAAATCCAAAAACACCAACAGAAATCAATAAAGCATCCGAGATGGAGCAAATAGCGCAAACCAAGAATACGTGCTCTTTACGTAAGCCTTGCCTTAAAACAAAAATATTTTGAGATCCTATTGCGAGTATTAGGGAAAGGCCAAGGCTTAGCCCAGAAATGTATGTAGTAAAAATTATGAAAGTACTCCTAAACTTAATATATGCTTAAGAAAATAGGCCTAAATTAAAAAAAACGCATACTATAAATTAGCCATCACTTCGTCTGATACCTCAAAATTTGATGTCACAGTCTGGATGTCATCATCATCTTCGAGTGCATCAATGAGTTTCATCAGTTTTTGCATACCCTCAAGATCTAATTCAGTTGTTGTTTTTGGAACCCAAACTAGCTTAGCAGATTCAATCTCACTCAACTGCTTCTCTATCGCATCTGAGACAGCACTCAACTCATTAGCTGCACAGAAAACTAGATGAACCTCATCACTACTCTCGACATCTTCCGCACCGACATCAATAGCCATCATCATAACAGTGTCCTCATCTGCAATATTAGGACTTAAAGATATTTGCCCTTTCCTATCAAACATGAACCCAACCGAACCAGTCTCTCCTAGGTTTCCTCCATACTTAGAAAATGTTGACCGGACTGTAGATGCTGTACGATTTTTATTATCAGTCATTGCCTCTACTATTACGGCCACCCCACCTGGCCCATAACCTTCGTATCTAATCTCATCATAACTATCAAAATCACTTGCCTGAGACTTTTTAATTGCTCGATCTATTACATCCTTTGGAACTGATTGGGATTTAGCTTCTTTCACGGCCATCCGCAGACGTGGGTTCTTTTCAGGGTCTGGATCACCCATCTTTGCTGCAACAGTTATCTCCTTAGAAAGTTTAGAGAAAAGCTTTGATCGAGCTGCATCTTGCCTCCCTTTCCTATGCTGGATATTCGCCCATTTGGAATGGCCCGCCATATTTTTCTCCATAGTTAATAAACTTATTAAATTTATATATTACTGTTCTTCTATCAGGCCAGGTACTAGATCGCAATTTGACTAAGCCCAAAAATTATATTTTTATTTATTAAGAATTGTTTAGGCATTAAAAAATGAGGTTTAGAGTTCAGTTTGGCTCAAAAGGCCGCCAGAACGGAAAAGTTCAATTCTGTTTGCTAGGCCAGTTTGGTTATCAATTTCAACATAAGTACCTGACAAAGTAGCTTCACCAACCGCAGGAACAAACCTGCCCTTTACCATGCCCGAGACAAATCGATTTAAGGGTTCTACCTTGTTCATCCCAATAATAGAATTATAATCCCCACACATGCCTGCATCAGACAAATAAGCCGTTCCTTTCTCAAGGATCATGGCATCCGCCGTTGGCACATGCGTATGGGTTCCTACACACAAACTAACTCTTCCGTCGCACCAATGCCCCATCGCCATTTTTTCTGATGTAGCTTCGCAATGTATGTCTACAATTATAGCATCTATTTGCCCCTTCAAAGGATATTTCTTTAAAATAGCATCTATTTTGCCAAATGGATCTTCATAGGCTCGCTTCATAAAAACTTGACCAAGAACTTGAACAACAAGAATCTTTCTACCTCTAGATATTTCAAATATCTGATACCCTTTCCCTGGAGCATCCTTTGCAAAGTTTATTGGACGAACAATACGGGGCTCTCTCTCAATAAATTGTATCATATCGCTTTGATCAAATGCGTGATCGCCTAAAGTAATACTGTCAACACCCGCCTTCAGTAGACCTTCCGCGTGCTTAGAGGATAATCCTCTTCCTCCCGTCGCATTTTCACCATTAATAGTTACAAAATCTAATGCCAGCTCAGAGCGTATCCGAGGTAGATTATTCTCGATAGCTTCCCGGCCCGCCCGACCCATTATATCGCCTAAAAAAAGAATTTTCATAAAAGTGTATTATTCTTAATTTTCAGAACACGCAAGAAATGTTAAACAGGTGTCATAAATTGTAGACTTACCTCATTTAAAACCACAAAGTTCCTAACTCCGTAACAACCCCATCAAGTGGTTGATCGGTTATTTCTACGGGTACCTCATCAACACATTGTCCAGAAAAAGCTATTCCAATAGCTTTAATATCTTTTTGTAATCGCAACATACTAAGTGTTCGATCATAAAAACCTCCTCCATATCCCAAACGAGCTCCTCGGCTATCAAAGGCAATTAAGGGTACTAATAGAATATCAGGAACAACCCAAGAAATTGATTTAGGTATTAACACATCAAAAGCACCTGATTCCAATTCAGAATCTGGTGTCCAAATAGTGAATTTTAGTGGCTTATCTTTTCCAACAATAACAGGCACTGCCACAACTTTATTTAAGGACAGTTTGTTCATAAAGCTGACTGGATCTGCTTCAGAGCCTATAGGCAAATAACCACTAACGATTAGATTATTTTCCTTCCCTACAGCCGAAACCAAATTTTTCTGTATAAGACAATCATTGTCCTTCGTTTTAAAAAATTTTCGCTGCGCAAGTGCTTTCTTACGATACTGTTTTTTTAAAATTTCTATTTCAACCATAGTCAATACTCATAATTTAAAAACCATAGCATACTACCTATTTAATAGAGTTTCAAAGTCAGTGATAACCGCTTTCTTAAAAACCGTTCTGATTATCAAAATAAATTGTACACTCAGGATAAATATAACTTTTAGCTCCTTAACATTTTTAGTAAGGGTACAGTATGTCAATTTGGTATAGAATTTCTCAAGCTTTAGCTGCCCTAGCCGCAGGTGAAAGTTTAGCCGAAGTCTTTCAACGGTTGAAATCACCACCAGAGCAAAGCGCTGGCTTCACAATTGCAGTAATCGCATTAGGGGCCAAAATGGCTAAAGCTGACGGCACAGTTACAAGGAACGAAGTTCGAGCATTTAGGGAAGTGTTTCATATACCAAGAGCTCAAGAAGAGAATGCTGCCAAAATATTTAATTTAGCCAGGCAAGATGTAGCAGGTTTTGAGCTATATGCTGAAAAAATTTATAAAATGTTAAGTAATAAACCTGCAGTGCTCTACGACCTTCTTGAGGGTTTATTTCATATTGCTATTGCAGATAATTCTTTTGAGGAGGAAGAAAATCATTTTTTAGAAGTTGTCAGAAAAATATTTAAAGTTAATGATCAACAATTTAGAATACTAAGCGCAAGATTTATACCTAATCAAATACTTGACCCTTATGCTGTGTTAGGCATTGAACAAGAAACTCCCACATCCGATATTGAAAAAGTTTGGAAAAAGCATATTTTTGAAACACACCCCGATCGTATGCAGGCACGAGGTGTGCCAGTTGAGGCAGTTAAGCTTGCAGAGAAAAGACTAATTCAAATTAACGAAGCCTGGGGTAAAATCAAAAAAGAAAGAGCAATCTAATTGCAAGGTAACCAACACAGCTCAAACCTAAGTACTTAAAGCCCTATAGCGTATTAGCTAAATTTCCTTTTTCAATATATTTTATTATTTTCACCACCTGGTTAGGGTTTTTACAAACTGCTAACGCAGCCGCATCAACTTCCTTTAGGGCATGTTGATGCTCATCCGAGTGAATAACAATTAAAGACTTTCCAAGTGCAATCGAATAACCAGCATCAAAAGCCGCATTCCATTGCTTATATTTATCCCCAAACCTCACGACAACTATATCAGCTTTACTAATACCGTTTCGAATACGAATAGCATTCAATTTAGCACTTTTATTATCATGCCAAAACTTTTCTTCCTCTGCTCCTAAGATTGAAGGACCACAATCATCAGACGCAGCGTGGTCTGTCACGGCACTAAAAAAAACTATATCCAAGCCCTGTTCAACACACCCAGACATAATTTCATTTCTCCAGTCTGTATGGATCTCCCCAGATAGAAATATTTTTAAACTCATACTTATAACCTTTCAAGCCCCAGACAATAACAACAGTTATTATTTAATAGTAAATTTGGTCAAGTTAAAGGTACCATGAATAAACTTTATTATACCTGCATTTTTTACTTGCTCCGCCCACCCTTTCACTTATAAGCGGCATATTCAAGGACGCGGGCGTAGCTCAGGGGTAGAGCATAACCTTGCCAAGGTTAGGGTCGTGAGTTCGAATCTCATCGCCCGCTCCATGAAATTTAGAAACGGATGTTGTTCCGTACTAAAGTTTTCCTATTTACTAAGATCTCAAAACGGTTTGCAAAAGGACAGTGACCCTTGCAAAATCTAGTCTTACAAGTAGTTTAGTAAGAAAACTTATTAAAGATCCTCTTATATGAAATTATCTCAAAATGAATTTATAAATTTTATCCTAGAAAGCCTAGAGTCGATGAATGGTATTCCTTGGGGTAGAAGATGCAGCTCGAAATTAACGGTTTATCTTAATGGCAAAAATATGTCAGGAAATTTCACCAATTAATTACAAATAAAAAAATTACGTGTTCTTATGGTGGGCGACCCTGGAATCGAACCAGGCGTGCGTCTCCGCGAGGGAGTTACAGTCCCCTGCCACACCTTGCGGCCTGTCGCCCACTGTTAAGATAAACTCAACAAGACAGCAGATATAAGGAGGCCACTCGTGCGTCAACAAGAAAAACTATTACTAAGCTTGTCATAATCCAATTTAAGTGATCAAGGTTGTTAAAAGAGAAGGAAATTTTACTGTGTCAGCAAAAAAAAGTACTGGAATGTTTGACAAAGAACAACAGGTAAAGAAAGTTGTTTCAGAAACAATATGGCTTTTTGGCTTACATGCTGTTCGCGACGCACTAAAAAACCCGTTAAGAGAAAAACTCAAATTAATCGTTACTCAAAATGCTGCAGATAAACTTTCATCTGATATAGCATTCAGTAACCTGAAGTTTGAAATCTCTGATCCAAAAAAATTCACAGCACCGATTGACAAACAATCGGTCCATCAGGGTGCTGCCCTAGAAGTCAGACCATTAAAGTGGGGGGAGTTATCAGAGGTTTGTAAACCCTTAGATAAATCGGCAAGAATAGTAATGCTCGATAGGGTCACCGACCCAAATAATGTGGGAGCAATTCTACGATCTGCTGAAGTCTTTGGTGCTTTAGCAGTTATAGCACCCGTACGCTATTCAGCCCCAGAAACTGGAGCGTTAGCTAAAACTGCCTCAGGCGCTTTGGAACGGCAGCCCTATTTAAGAGTAAAAAACCTTTCTGAAACAATCAAAAAATTAAAAAGTATGGGGTATTTTATTATTGGTATGGATGGAGATGGCGGTACAAATTTGGATGAACTTACAACTCTGAAAGATGGCCCATTAGCAATAGTACTAGGTGCAGAAGGCCCAGGCCTCAGACAAAAAACAAAAGAAAACTGTGATATATTAGTAAAAATCTCTTCGATGAAAAAATTTGGCTCACTAAATGTCTCAAATGCAGCCGCTGTTGCACTTTATTCTACTAACATAAGAAAACATTAACTAATCTGTTAGTATCTGATCAAATGGCAAAGTAACATCATACTTCATTTCTTGTAATGAGACACTAGATGACATACTAGTGAACTCAATTTCACTGATTAAAATTTGTTGAAATTTGTCATAGGATTCAATACTACCCGCTACTATTTTCAACATATAATCTGCACTAGAACCAGTCAGACGGTGTACCTCAGTAATTTGTGCATACCTGGAAACTATACCTGAAAAGCGTGTTGCCCATTCAGAAGAATGCCGACTCACCGAAATAGATAAAAACACGATAATAGGTAAACCAAGTAGATTTCGATCAAGTAGCGTAGCTCTCTGCTTTATGACGCCAGTCTCTTCTAACCTTCGAATCCGATTCCAGCATGGGGTCTTTGAAAGACCAGTACGGCGAGATATCTCTGACAAAGGCAAGGTTGCATTACTTTGAATAAGTTTAAGAATTTCGAGATCAACTTTATCCATTCTTCAATACACCCGTTTAAGAGAATTTTGTTCTTTATATCTTAATATATTAAAGAAAAAAAGAACAAATGATGAATTTTATTATTTTAATTAGATTTATATTCTGAAATAGATAGGAAAAAATTATTTAATAATTGAAAATAGTCGCTATAGGAGCACACACAATGGCTGATACAGAAAGTTACGGGTTCGACACATTACAAATCCATGCCGGAGCAAGACCAGATCCGACCACTGGATCACGCCAAACTCCGATTCACCAGACAACTGCTTACGTATTTAGAGATGCAGAACACGCAGCCGCTCTCTTCAACCTTCAAGAGGTAGGCTATATATACTCAAGGCTGACAAACCCAACAGTAGCTGTCTTACAAGAAAGGATAGCGACCTTAGAAGGTGGTGTTGGAGGAGTGTGCTGCTCTTCAGGGCATGCAGCGCAAATAATGGCTCTTTTCCCTCTAATGAGTCCAGGCTGTAATGTGGTTGTCTCTACCCGCCTTTACGGAGGAACAGTCACACAGTTCTCTCAGACAATTAAAAGGTTTGGTTGGTCTGCTAAATTTGTAGACTTTGATGATTTGTCAGCCATATCTGAAGCCATTGATGAAAATACGAGAGCTATCTTTTGTGAGTCAATTGCAAACCCCGGAGGTTATATAACTGACTTAGATAAAATCTCTGAAATTTCAGATAAGGCCTTAATACCATTGATTGTGGATAATACTTCCGCAACTCCCTACCTTTGTAGGCCAATAGAACATGGCGCAACACTAGTGGTCCACTCTACTACTAAATACCTAACTGGAAACGGGACGGTTACAGGCGGTTGCGTAGTAGACTCCGGTAAATTTGACTGGGCATCATCCAACAAATTTCCTTCATTAAGCGAGCCAGAGCCTGCATATCATGGGCTTAAGTTTTTTGAAACATTTGGTCCCCTAGCATTCACTTTTTTTGGAATTGCCATTAGTCTTCGTGACCTGGGAATGACAATGAATCCACAAGCTGCACACTACACATTATGCGGTATAGAAACACTGTCTTTAAGAATGGATCGGCATGTGGATAATGCAGAAAAGATTGCAAAGTGGTTGGAAGAAGATTCTCGTGTTGAATTTGTTTCCTACGCTGGGCTTAAATCATCACCTTACTATGAAAGGGTTAAACATATATGCCCCAGAGGGGCTGGTGGGCTTTTTACTTTTGGCGTCAAAGGTGGGTATGAGGCATGTATAAAGTTAGTAGATTCTTTAGAGATATTTAGCCATGTAGCAAACCTAGGGGATGCCAGATCCCTTATTATTCATTCTGCATCAACAACACATCGTCAACTTACTAGAGAACAGCAAGAGGCTGCAGGGGCAGCACCAGATACTGTTCGGGTCTCTATAGGAATTGAATCTGTTGAGGACTTAATTGGTGACCTTGATCAAGCTTTAGCAAAAGCAACTGCTTAATGAATGCAAATGATAAACGAATAAAAAAAATTTTAGACTCAACTAAGGTGATTGCCTGTGTTGGAGTTTCATCAAATAGAATTAGACCCAGTTATTTTGTATTAAGGTATTTATACTTTAAAAACTTCAGAGTAATCCCAATTAATCCTGTGTATGCAGGAGAGATATTGTTTGGTGAAAAAGTTTTAAGCTCCATTTCTGAGATAGACCCAGAAATAAAAGTTGATATGTTGGACATATTTCGAAAATCTGAAGCAGTGTTGCCTATCGTAGAAGACGCATTGAAGCACCTAAGAAAACTTAAAACGATTTGGATGCAGATAGGTGTTCATAATGAGGAGGCTGCAAGACTCGCATCGCAACAAGGGTTAGAGGTTGTTCAAAATAAATGTCCAAAAATAGAGTACCAACGCCTATTTGGTGAATTAAGAATGGCAGGATTTAATACAGGTGTTATTTCATCACGTTTAATTTTAAACTAAGTGATCAAAAATAATAAAGAAAATAATTACCCCTATTATGGTAAATTTTCTTTCCCTTTTGGTAAGATAGGCCTTAAAGTAGTAACACTTATACTACTCGCCAAACTCACCAGATATAAACAAATACATAACTCAGCTTAGGGACCATGACCCCAGATTTTGCGCTCAAACTATCAGAAGATCATATTGTTCTTTTACAACGTTCTATAGAACAAAAAGGATGGCAAGAAATAGGAATGGTTCCAACTGAATCTGAACAGTTGAGCCATGAATTGAACACTTTAAGTAACCAAGTTATCTCTTTGGGAGGAAATAATGCTTACGTAAAAATTATTCTTCCTCATAACCAATTATTTTTCACGCAAATTTCAGTACCAAATACAAGTGAAATAGAAGTGCAGTACGCATTAGAAAAGCAAACATCTTTAACAAATTACCTTAAATCAATCAGTATATCTCAAGGTTCTTCATTTGACGAAACAACCAGAAAAGTAGAAAGTTTAACCTACGCAATAAGTGGTCATCCACCCAATATTTCTATCATAGCAGTCTCAAAAGAGTTGTTACATGAAATAGAGCGTTTTTTTAAACAGTTTCAATTCAAAATAGCAGGGTTTACCACTATACCCCCAATTGGTTTGTTTGAAACAGAACCTAATTTAGGCTCAAATATTTTACCACCTATCTACCTGTTTAAGCCTGATAACGAGATCGTAAAAGTCATTAAAAATGACAACATTATTCTAGAACCAGCTACTGAGAAAAGTGGCCTGCCAAATCTGCACATTTCCGAAAAAAATACACTCACAGATAAATTAGATGAGATCAGTTCCTTAAATACAGTAGGTCAGGAAACTTTTCAAAAAAAGAATCCTCTTGAACTAAATTTAGGATCTTTCAAACCATTCTCTGAACTAGATGAAAGAAATGCGGCGGACTTCAGAAAACGAATCAAACGTTTCCTATTGGTAATTTTGTTAATAATACTAGGCCCAATTGTATTCATATCCATTTATTTTCTTTCTGAATTTATTGGAAATAGTAATAAAAATGAGGGAACTGAAATCCAGGAAACCACTTCATCTCAATCTAGGAATAAGGAGTTGGATTCAGAAAAAAATGTTGATGACAAGTTACTAACATCTCCAAAATTTGATAAAAAAATAGCCGAAGAACTATATAAAAAAAATGGGATTTGGCAGTTTTCTCCATTACTAGTAACTCCAAAAACTATTGAAAATAAGTACCAATCTTTTGATCCTTCAGCTGATAACATGCCAATTTTTTCTGAAGCTCCAACAATATCTATAGACGAAAATGCGTATTCAGAGGTTCCCTTTAGGGCGCCACTATCTCCTACTTCACCAGAGAATGAATTCGAGCTGAATCTCCAAGGGTTAGTAAACCCAAGCATCGAAGGTACATTAAACCCTGACGGGATAATGATCTACTTAGGTACTACCCCAATACCTGCACGAAAACGTCCATTTGAACAAAAAGAAGAATCTAAAAATGAACCTCAGCTCAATAAACCTAGGTTACGTCCTCGCAGCATGGTTGAATTACAAGAGCGAATAAAATCAGGCCAGCTGTCTGGTCTAAAATTAATCACCCAAATGCCAGGGAAACGGACAATATTACTCGAGCAGAAAATCTTAGCTGTGATAAAAGAAAATATTAATAAGGCCTCCGTGGCAGTGGTAAGTCGAGCGTTACCAAATGGAGTATCTCCAAAAACTGTGATTCAAGCAGCTGTTGATAAAAACTCGATAAACCTAAAGCAAATAACTTTAATAGGGACATCAGGCAGAACTACAAAGGTAAAAGCTCTAATTAGGTTTCCAAACGGAACAATAGAAACAATTAGATTAGGTGATTATCTTGATGGAGGCCGCGTCCTCTCAATAAACAGTAAAGAGCTTAGATACAAAAAGAATGGTAAAACAATTACTCTCAAGATTCCCAAAAAGTGAGTTATATTAATATCCCTATAATATTTCTTTTTTACTCTCTTCTCAAATTTGAACTAAAATTATCAATTGTCTTTATAAAGAATTAGAGTTTAGTTTTACATTTCGTTATTTTTTACATTAGGGTACGTTGCATTCATGGATAGCAGAACAAAAATAATTTTGGGGAAAACCCTCAGTTTCAAGAAAAACCCCATGATAAATGGTCTAGAGGATTCATATTCGTTTATAGATACTGGGGCAGTCTTTATAAAAAATGGTCTCATTGAAAAAGTTCTAGATTCACAAGGTTTAAGTTTACCAGATGACGTAGAAATAATTGACCACAAAGAGAACTTAATATTAGCGGGCTTTGTCGATGCGCATCTACATTATCCACAAACGGCAATTATTAATAGTTGGGGCCGTCGACTAATTGATTGGCTGAATGAATATACATTTCCTGAAGAGGGAAAATTTCATAATCTTGACTATGCATCAGAAATCGCCTCAAGATATTTTGATATTTCTCTTTCTCATGGAGTCACAACATCAGTAAGTTATGGAACGATCCACTCCGAGAGTGTGGATGCTTTCTTTTTGGAAGCAAGAGCTCGAGGTCTGCGTGCTCTAACTGGAAAAACTTGTATGGATAGGAATGCGCCTAGCTATCTATGTGATACAGCCCAAGTTTCCTATGATCAAAGTAAAGCATTAATAGAGAAATGGCACGGGGTAGACAGACTTGGTTACGTAATCACTCCACGTTTTTCTCCCACCTCAACTCTAGAACAACTGGACGCTCTTGGTGCATTATGGAAAGAATACCCGGACTGTCTGATGCAAACCCATATTGGTGAGCAGCCTGAAGAAGTAAAATGGGTTAAAGAGCTTTTCCCAAAATCAAAGGATTATTTAGATACTTATGAAAAAAGTGGGCTTTTAGGACCAAAAAGTGTCTTTGGACATGGCATTTACCTCACTGATAGAGAAAAAGATAGAATAAAGGAAGTTAAAGCGTCCATAATTCACTGCCCCACATCAAATACATTTATTGGGTCAGGCCTATTTGACATGAAAGGGTTGTCACTTGCAGGACAAAAAATTGGATTAGCAACAGACATTGGTGGAGGTTCATCCTTCTCAATGTTAAAAGTTATGGCCGCCGCATATGAAATAGCTCAATTGAGAGGTTACGCTCTTCACCCAGCTGACCTTTTATGGCTTTCCACCAGGGGTTCTGCGGAGTCGATCCATCTAGATAAAAAAATTGGAAATCTAGCTCCCGGAATGGAAGCAGATATCTTAGTCCTAGACCTACACTCCACTACCGCTATCTCACAACGCGCAAATCAGTCTAAGAATATTTGGGAACTCATATTCCCTACCATTATGATGGGTGACGATCGCGCAATTAAAGATGTTTTTATTAAAGGTGAAAAATGGTCCCCTAAATTAAAGTAGTTTTAGGGATATTTCTAATTATGTAAATAAAGCAGATCTTTGACCCTCTTTTGATTATAATATTTTAAATGATCATTTTTAAGGTATTTAAGGCCTGAGTATGTAGTTGTTGGGTCCCCGCAGCCAAAACACATCCACCACTTTCAGCTGGACCACCTGTCCAGCTAGTTACGTAGCCTCCAGCAGCCTTTATTACCGCCATAGGCGCTTGAATATCATAAGGTTTCAGCCCAGCCTCAATAACAATATCAATGTGCCCTAATGCCAAAAGACCATAGGCATAACAATCTAACCCATAGCGAGTTAATTTACAGTGTTTAGAAACCCCCTTAAAACCTTTTAACTCTAAACTGGTACCTATTTCTGGATAAGTGGAAAACAATATTGCCTCTTTTAACTCTTTAACTTTTGATACACCAAGGTTTTTTTCTACGAAGGGACCACTAAACAGTTTTTCATCAAAGCCACCAGAAAACCTTTCATTAATGTACGGCTGGTCTATAATCCCAAATATCGAAGTGCCATTATGGTTTAAAGCCACTAAAGTACCCCATGTAGGGGTTCCAGAAATGTAACCGCGTGTTCCATCAATCGGATCCAAAACCCAGGTAAAACCAGTTGATCCACTTTTAGGAGGGTACTCCTCCCCTAAAATACCATCGTTTGGCCGATTTAATTCGATAAGTTCTCGCATAGCCTTTTCTGCTCGCCGATCAGCGATTGTTACTGGGTCAAACAAAGTTTCCTCTTTTGAGTCCACAGTTACTGAGCTCATACGAAAATATTTTAATGTCTCAACTTTAGCTGCATCAGCCACTGCATGAGCAAGCTTTATCAATTGATTTTTTTCTAATTTATCCATAATTCATCTTTAATAAAATAATAATTTCCACGTAACACTAATTCTTAAGTTTGCATATTTTAAATTTGATCTTTGTAGTTAAAAATATACTAACTCACAGAGGTAAATAATTAAAAAGGAGTCAATTTTGTCATGAAAGCTTTACAAGTTACACAATTTGGTAACCCTCCAGTTTTAGTAGACATTCCAAAACCTAAACCAGGACCAGGGCAAGTTTTAATTAAAATTTTTTCCTGTGGTTTAAATTTTGCTGACCTTTTAATGTTAAAAGGTACCTATCAAGAATTACCTCCTCTGCCATTTACCTTAGGAATGGAAGTTGCCGGTGAAGTTGTTGAGCTTGGGCCTGACGTAAACTCTCCGGCTATTGGTTCACGGATTGCTGTTTTTGGTGGAAATGGTGGGTTGGCAGAGTTTGGTACGTTTTCAGCTGATCTGTGTATCAATATACCAGAGAGCATGACGTTTGAAGTGGCCTCAGCGTTTCAGGTAGCGTACTCCACAAGTCATGTAGCGTTAGATTATAGGGCGAAACTTCAGCCTAACGAAAACCTTTTAGTCTTAGGCGCTGCAGGTGGGGTTGGTTTAACAGCCGTAGAAATAGGAAAAGTCCTAGGAGCAAATGTAATAGCAGCAGCGAGAGGTTCAAAAAAGCTAGCCGTAGCAAAAAAAGCTGGAGCCACTCACTTAATTGATACAGAGAGAGATGATCTTCGAAAAATAGTAAGGGAACTAGGTGGGGCAGATGTTGTTTACGACCCCGTGGGTGGAGACCTATTCAAATCAGCCCTTCGAGCCTGCAACCCAGAAGCGAGACTGTTGACAATTGGATTTGCAAGTGGAGATATTCCCCAAATTCCAGCAAATCATTTACTCGTAAAAAATATAAATATAATTGGATTTTATTGGGGTGGTTATCAAAAATTTAAACCACCTGTTATTTCAAACAGTTTAATCAAGTTATTTGAATGGTATGTGGACGGAAAAATTCAACCTCACATCAGTGATTCTGTAGAACTAGAGGATACAGAAAAAGGTTTAGAGTTACTTAGATCAAGGGCGTCCACTGGTAAGGTAACTGTAAGAACAAATAATCCACAAAAGTAATTTAAAACATATTTCGTTGAAATTTAAAGTTAATTTAAATTCCTGTTATACTTGAAATTTAATGAAAAATTGATCATATAGAGAATAGGTGTAAATATTACACAAGTAATAAATTATTTTAATGGAGAAAAAAGATGGCTGAATTTGATACAATCCGTACAGCAGGAGTCAGCTCAAGACCTTTAGCAATCGATGAAGGCCTTAAGAAACATATGAGTAAAACCTATAGCTTAATGGCTATAGCTATGCTTATAACTGGAGCAGTTGCCTATGTAGTAGGGAATAATAACGCAATGCTTTCCGTAATTTTTGGATCACCTCTTCGTTGGGTGGTTATGTTTGCACCACTAGCAGTCGTGTTTGGTTTAAGTGCAACGATTAATAAATTATCTGCAGGAGCCGCTCAGCTCTTATTTTGGGCCTTTTCAGCCCTGGTGGGATTATCAATAAGTTATATTTTTGCAGTATATACTGGCATGTCAATCTCTCAAACTTTTTTAGTTACGGCTATAGCTTTTTCAGGTTTAAGCATATGGGGATATACAACAAAAAAAGATATTTCTGCCTGGGGTTCATTCCTTATGATGGGTGTAATCGGCCTTATTGTTGCATCAGTAATTAATATTTTTATGGCATCAGCTGCAATGCAGTTTGCTGTCTCCTCAATAGGTGTACTAATATTTGCTGGTCTTACGGCCTACGACACTCAAAGAATTAAGAATGATTATCTACAAATGTCACGTACAGGAAACACTGACTGGTTAGCTAAATCAGCTATTATGGGTGCATTAAGCTTATACCTTAATTTCTTAAACATGTTTATGTTTTTACTTAGCTTTATGGGAAACCGTAATTAATAGTTAAAACTTTTAACCATAAATAACCACAACACCGAAAATAAAAAACCACGCCAAGGCGTGGTTTTTTTATTTAAAATTTATTAGGAAATTACTTAATCTTTCCTTCTTTATATTCAACATGCTTCCGAGCAACTGGATCATATTTTCGAACTACCATTTTTTCTGTCATGGTTCTTGCATTTTTCTTTGTTACGTAAAAATGCCCTGTTCCCTCCGAGGAGTTTAACCTTATTTTAATCGTGGTTGGTTTCGCCATTATAAAACTCCCTGTATCAGCTTAAATAAATCTACCAGAAAGAGCCTTTTACTATCATGGTGCTCTAAGTCAACTCTAAACAATTCCTAGCAGCCATCAATTATCAAAAATATTACGCGGTTGGCCTATAAGCCGGATTCTGTCCAAGACTATAACGTCTCTGGATGGCCATTCATCTAAAGACACAGTTACCTGCATCCCTTAAGCCGCCAACCCGAACCATATAGAGCTAAAGCTGCCCCGGAGTTAAACTCCACTAGGTTCCTATTTGGCGTTGCTCCCGGTGGGGCTTGCCGTGCCACGCCTGTTGCCAACCGTGCGGTGAGCTCTTACCTCACCGTTTCACCCTTACCTCTAATAAGAGGCGGTATACTCTCTGTTGCGCTTTCCCTCAGGTTTCCCTGGCCGGGCGTTACCCGGCACCGTTGCTTTATGGAGTCCGGACTTTCCTCAAGTTATAAAACCTGCAGCCATCCAGCCAACCGCGAAAGTTACATCTAGGTATTATTTTTTTCAACGTCAACTGGGTACTTCAAAGCTAAATTATTTGCTATAGTAACATCGTTCTTGCTTAAAGCTCCCACTACAAAAGGATTAAATCTTAATCTAAAGGATAATAATAAGGTTTCAAATGGAACCTCTACATTATAACCAAAACGCTTAAGATCACTTACAAACTTATTTCGATCAACCTTTAAAATACCCTTACTTTCAACAAAAATTGCCAATCCACTTAGCGACAACCTTTCCCAATCAAATTTTCTTCCTGGGTCAATCTTCCTTCCTGGGGAAATATCAGAATGGCCCAAAACTCTATGCACAGGGATATTCCATTTTTTTAAAATCTCCTTAAGAAGAATTTCTAAGCTTCCCATCAGTTTCTCACCAAACGGAGAGAATCCATCGTTTGATAGCTCTATCCCAATCGAGTGCGAGTTAATATCCGAAATACCCCCCCAATGACTTAGTCCAGCATGCCAAGCTCTTTTATTTTCATCAACCAAATTGAAAATACACCCGTTTTCTGAAATTAGGTAATGTGCTGACACCTGAGCTTTCGAGCTACAAAGTGTATTAAGAGCGTTAGAGGCGCTTGAAGTGGCTGTATAGTGGAGTACAACCATGTCTGGTTTAGATGTACCTCGCCGTTTTGTAAAATTAGGTGAAGGGCTAGAAACGCGTAACACGTACTAATTCTTTTTTAAATTTCGATATACCGATGGATCCCAACCACAGGCATATCCATCTCCATCTGGGTCAACACCACGGCTATCAATATTAGGCCCACCAGATCTAAGGAAAGCGTATTGTGCTAATTCCTCTGACTGATACCTTAAGCATGGTTTTGTCACATTTCCGATATTTACTGTAAGCCTATTATATCGACGCTTCCCAACGGGATGAGTAGTCTTAACAGCAAACTGAACTGGTGTGAGATACCTCATTTTAGGCCTATCAGGAATGACTGTCGGTTTAATTAAAACATATTTTGCGCTCTGTTGTTTGCGGCGCTCTGCATCAGATTCTATCGTTTCTCTTTCAGAAACCGCATCAAAATTCTGTTCATCAGAAATTGTTGGGTTTCCTAAGTCTATTGTGTCTTCACTTTTAACTTTTTTCTTCTTTGTATTTTTAAGTGCATTATCTAGTGCTTTTCGTCCAGTTTCAATTGAGCTTTCTACTACACTTGAAACTGAGTTCATTCCAGCTGCGTACTGCTCTGTTGTTGCTACGCAAGCTGATAAACTAAAGAGTGAAAGAATAATTATAAAAGATCGCATCACCATTTTTACTCCAATATACAATCTACAATTACCACCATTTTTGTGGTTTGTCGGAAAAACTAGCAGAAGATTCTAAACTATAAGCTATATTCAGCATCTCTGCTTCTTCCCATGGCCTTCCTATTAACTGTAATCCAAGAGGAAGTCCTTTTTTATCTAATCCAGTAGGAACTGAAATACCCGGTAATCCAGCCAGATTAACAGGAACCGTAAATACATCATTTAAATACATTTGAACAGGATCAACCTCTTTCATCTCTCCTAGTCCAAAAGCAGAAGAAGGTGTTGCCGGTGTTAGTATTGCATCTATATTTTGTGCAAAAACATTTTCAAAATCACCTTTTATCAAAGTCCTTACTTTACGTGCTCGATTATAATAAGCGTCATAGAACCCAGCCGAAAGCACGTAAGTTCCAATCATAACTCGCCTTTTAACCTCCTCACCAAAGCCCTCTGCTCTCGTTTTTTCATACATTTCTGTTATGCCATCACCTAATGAAAGGCTTGATCTATGCCCAAACCGCACTCCATCGTATCTTGCTAAATTTGAAGAAGCTTCTGCTGGAGCAACAACATAATAAACCGGTAAAGCAAACTTTGTATGCGGCAAAGATATATCAACTATCTTAGCCCCCGCATCTTTTAACATTGCTGTGCCTTCAGTCCAAAGTTGTTCGATTTCATCTGGCATACCATCCATACGGTATTCTTTTGGTACCCCAATCTTCTTCCCTCTAATATCCCCAGTTAGAAAACTTTCAAAATTTGGCACAGGGATATCAACACTTGTTGAGTCTTTAGCATCATGACCAGACATAACTTCTAGCATTATTGCTGCATCCCTAACACACTTTGTCATTGGGCCAGCCTGATCCAGGGATGATGCGAAGGCAACAACACCCCATCTAGAACATCTTCCATAAGTTGGCTTTAATCCTGTTATACCCACAAATGCTGCTGGTTGCCTAATAGAACCTCCTGTATCCGTACCGGTAGCAGCCAAACACAAATCTGCAGAAACCGCTGCTGCTGAGCCCCCCGACGAGCCCCCAGGTGATAGTTTCTTATTACTTTTTGCCTCTTGCCATGGGTTTACTACATCACCGTAGACAGATGTCTCGTTTGATGAACCCATTGCGAATTCATCCATATTTAGTTTCCCCAGCATTACAGCCCCAGAATCCCATAAATTTTGCGTTATTGTACTTTCATACTCAGGTTTAAAACCTTGCAAGATTTTTGAAGCAGCCTGAGAGGCGACTCCTTTCGTACAAAATAGATCTTTTATGCCAATCGGTATACCACACATAGATGAGGTATCACCCTGACCAAGAGCTTTATCTGCATCAGTCGCCTGTTTGATCGCTATCTCAGGCGTATCATGTACAAAAGCGTTTAACCCCTTTGCTTCTTGAATTGCATTTAAGCAAGAGTTTGTAAGCTCAGCCGAACTGAAAGCTTTCTTTCGGAGACCATCTCTTGCTTTTTCAATAGTAAGTTTTGCTAACTCTGTCATTACTCTACAACCTTAGGCACAGCAAAAAATCCCTCTTTTGTATCAGGAGCATTAGCTAACACAGACTCTTGTTGGTTCCCGTCGGTTATTTCATCCCGCCGAAGCTTTAGTTCCATGGGTGTCACCGATGTCATTGGCTTAACATTGGTAACGTCAACTTCATTAAGACGCTCCATAAATGTTAGTATACCCGACAGCTCTTTTGCCACCTTCGGCAATTCACTCTCAGGCACAGCTATTCTCGCCAGTTTTGCTACCTTACGAGCGGTATCGACATCAATTGCCATTTTAAGCCTCCATGTTTACTCTTATATCGTTTAACTATCCCGCTACTTACGTACAAGTTAAAGAACATAAATTATCTATACCAACTATAAAATAAATTCTATAAGTGTTCATCTTAACATTTTAAAGAACTCTTTCAAAATATCTTCACATTCCGTGCTATTTATTAAATCATACACTTCGGGTTTATGGTGGCACTGTTCTTGCTCAAACACGCGAGCTCCGTGCACAACTCCTCCAGATTTTATGTCTGAGGCCCCAAAATATAATCTTCTTATTCTTGAACTAGAAATAATCCCAGCACACATTACACAAGGCTCTAAAGTCACATAAATATCATGCCCAGCCAATCGCTCTGACCGTAACTTTTTACACGCAAGCCTAATTGCTAATAATTCTGCATGAGCTGATGGGTCAGAAAGTTCTCTAGTCCGATTGCCTGCCTGCGAAACAATAAAACCACTAGGAGATATCACAACAGCTCCAACTGGAACTTCGCCTCGGGCACCAGCTGCTTTTGCCTCATTTAAAGCTGTTTGCATATAGTTATTAAATTTCATATCCCACACCCTATCAAGTAGTATACTAACCAATCTCTCATAAAGCTTTCTTGTTAACCTAAAAGGTACCTAGATGACATCTAAAGTAAACCCAGGCGACCGAATAGCAAAAATACTTTCTAGAAAAGGAATAGCTTCAAGACGTGGGGCTGAAAAGTTAATACTGGAAGGTCGCGTAAAAGTTAATGGTATTATAATTGATAGCCCAGCTTTAAACTTAACTGACAAAGATATGATTATGGTTGATGGAAATCTTATAGGTGAACAAGAGCCTACCCGGCTATGGAGGTATCATAAGCCTTTAAATTTGATCACCTCAACAAAAGATGACAAAGGCCGCACCACCGTCTTCGAGTCTCTACCTAAATCAATGCCCAAAGTTATGAGTGTTGGACGCCTAGATATTAACTCGGAAGGGTTACTACTCCTAACAAATGACGGGGCTCTAAAACGAATTCTAGAACTACCTTCCACTGGTTGGGTAAGAAAATACCGGGTCAGGGTGCAAGGCCGCCCCACTGAAGACACATTCAAAAGATTAAGAACTGGTATGAAAGTCGGGGCTGAGGTTTTTAGACCCATGGAGGTAACTATCGATAGGCAGCAGGGTGCAAATGCTTGGTTAACCATTGGTTTAAGAGAGGGGAAAAACAGAGAGATAAGGAGGGCCTTGGATGAAGTTGGCCTTAGGGTCAGCCGACTAATCCGAATAAGCTACGGCCCTTTCAGGTTGCTTGAACTAGGGCCAGGAGAAGTAGATGAAGTTAAAAAACGTGTTATGCGAGAACAACTAGGGGAATTGATGCCCGATGTAACTAATAAGGAAGCAACTAATAATATCAAAAAAAATAATATTTAAAAGCGACCTTTAGATCAAAATTAAAACTCTACATTAATTACTATACCCCTCTCAACAGCTTCCTTTACCACCTGACTGGCCACAGCTAAGTCTTGTAAGCCCACACCAGTACCGTCAAACATAGTAATCTCTTTGTTAGACTTCCTTCCTGGATGCGTTCCATTTATAACAGAGCCAATCTCAACGATGTTTTCTTTAGATATTAATTCTGAATTAAATGCATGTTGAGCTTCTCCAATTGTAATTGACTGCTGAATTTCATCAGTAAATAGCGATGCTCGAGCCACAAGATCACTGCCGACCTCTTGCTTTCCTTTTGTATCCGTACCCATGCAAGCAATATGCGTTCCAGGCTTTACTTGGCCTGAATTGAGTATCGTTGAGAAACTTGAAGTTATAGTTATAATGACATCACTTTCTGCCCCTAAACGGTCTAAATCTACTGTTTCATAAGGAATTCCTAACTCCTCAGCCGCTTGCTCTAATCGGGAGATCATTTCTGGGTGATAATTCCAGCCTAATATTTTTTCAAAATTTCTTTGCTGAACGGCTGCCTGCATTTGGAAAGCTGATTGGTGCCCTGCTCCAATCATTCCTAAAACCTTTGAATCTTGCCTAGCTAAATGATTTATAGAAATTGATGATGCCGCAGCAGTCCTAAAAGCCGTTAACAAGTTTCCTCCTACAATTGCCGAAATTTTACCCGTATTTGCATCAAAAAGGAATATTGTAGATTGATGATTGGGTATACCCAAACCCTCATTTTCAGGCCAATATCCACCAGCTTTCAGCCCCAGAGATAAGCCTACCTTATCAAAACCAGACTTAAACCCGTACAGGGCATTTGAGTGCCCTATTGATTCTCTTATAACTGGAAAGTTATACGCCTTTTTTTTTGCCATGGCCGAAAAGACAGCCTCAACTGCCGAATAACTAGTTTCCAACGATATTAATTCTGAAATTAACTTTTCTGGTACTATATACATGTAACTCTACCTCTACATTTTTATGACTTAAAAAAAATTTTAATCGGCCTCAATACGAAATACTTTAAATTTTCCAGACTCAAGTAATTTATGACTTTCATTACTATGTAATAAATTACAGACTGCGTTAGCATCTAGCTCTGAAATTTTTTGATTTGGCTCAAGCATCCCAGCCTGATCTAAAAGATTGTTAATAGAGCTTTCTGTTTTCTTTCCCCAAACTCCATCCAATGGACCAGGTTCAAAGACAGTTTTTTTTAAAAACTTCTGAATGCAAAGTATACTCGTAT
>ENA-ORXF01000154-ORXF01000154.1-marine-metagenome-genome-assembly--contig:-NODE-154-length-52879-cov-5.858566_pt1 | contig 52879 bp, 52 predicted proteins | sample MGYA00237864_ERZ511476 | MGnify/ENA primary metagenome ERZ511476 (study PRJEB26306, sample SAMN06343908) | marine metagenome | isolation source: coastal waters | place: Atlantic Ocean: West Antarctic...
CTGGTTAATTGATGCCAGCTATATTAATCTCAATTTAGAGAAAAATAGAGGGGTTGCAGATCATGCCAAAATTAGATTTTATGGTGTTCCAATTTTTTATTTGCCAAAATATAGCTGGGTTTTACAAGGTCGTGGTTCTGGCTTTCTTACGCCTGATTTTCAAAAATATAATGAGCCAGGAAAAAAAGAAAATTCAATCCGATGGAGGGTCCCCTATTATCTTAATATAGCCCCAGATCGAGACCTTCTTGTAGCCTTAACCTATATGTCTAGCAGAGGTTTTATTTTTGAAGAAACATATCGCCAACTAATTGCCCCTAAATTAGACAAAGACCTCAAGGATTCTATTTTTGAAATTGAGACGCGTTATCTTAATGAAGATAAAATTACAAAATTAAGGCGTTGGTTAATTGACTCCTCATTTAATCTAGACTTGTCTAAAAACTCCAGTATTAATGCAAGATACTACCGCGTATCAGATAAAAATTATTTTAAAGATATTGATAAACTGTCAAAGTTTTTGAATAACCTTTCTTTATTATCAAAAAATAAAGGTGTGGAGTTATCATATGAGATTGATGCAAAATATAATAGTGTTTTGAGTCTATTTAAAAAATTGAAATTTGATAATGTTGGTATAACTTTTGATGCTGGAAATATTTTTTTAAGTCACAAGAATCTTATTCAATATTTTAGAAAAATTTATAAGCATATTAATCATATACATATAAAAGATAGAAATATCAGAGGAGAAAATGTTATCCTAGGAACTGGACTAATTAATTTTTTAACCCTGTTCAAAGAAATTAAATATAGAAAATATTCAGGTGATGTGACTTTAGAAACATTTAGAAAGAAAAACTCTATAATCCAAGCACATAAAAATTTACACTTTTTGAAAAGTTTGTATAAAAAAAGGTATTAAATCTTCTTAAATGATTTTTTAATATCATTTATGATTTTTAAATTTTTAATTGCATTAGGAAGGGTATTTTTAGAGTTTTTATTATTATTAAATGCAGTATAAACTTTTTTAATTTCGTTAAGAAAAATTTGATTTCTAGTCTTAAATTTACTTTTAATGATAGTTTTGTTTTTACCAAATATCTCAATTTTACCTTTATTTAAATTCCAAACTAATTTTGTATTTGTAAACTGTATTACACATTTTCTTTGAGGGGTTTTTTTTAAAAAGTCTAAATTAAAAGATACTGGTATTTTTTTTTTACCATAAATCAAAGTAAACAATACTGAAGTTTCAACATTTACATTTAAATTTTTATCACTAGAGATTTCTTTTGGGATTATTTGATTTATTTCATTAAACAGATAGCTTGCATAGTCAATTTCATGAGAGAAGCAAAGTAATACACCACCACCAAGATCTTTTCTACCAGCATAGCTTTTTTTATAATCTTCATATTTATGATGAAACGGTAAGTAATGGCGATGAGTTATAGAAGCTTTTTTAATAGCTCCATATTTTTTAGAGGTAATTATCTTTTTTATTTTAACAAGAAGATCATCATATCTTGTTTGAAAACCTATTTCACAATTTAATTTTCTTAAGTTTACAATATCTAATAATTTTTTAGTATCATTAAGATTGTGTGATAGTGGTTTTTCAATAAATAAATTACAACCCATTTTTGCCATACTGTAAGCTGTCTTAAGGTGTAAACTTGTAGGATTTGTTATAAATGCTGTGTCTATGTTATATTTTTTAATTTCATTTAATTGTATTTCTCTGATTCCATTCTCAGCACATTTAAATTTTTCAGATAATACTTCATTTGAACTACCTAATTTAGGGCTTACTTTTTTTTTTCTTATTGCATAAAAACTTATTTTCTTTTTTATACTTTTTAAATTTCTAAAATGTCTTTGTCCTATAGAACCAAGTCCTATAATTAAAACATTTTGCATTTATCTTTATTTAATTAAATAAGCTGTAGGTTTGTAGCCAAAAGCAGTTTTTTTTATTTTATATTTTGTGTCCTTAAAAAATTCATCAATAGCTTCGCTTTCACCCCATCCTCTACTACCATATTCATCAAAAATGACTACGCCGCCTTTCGATACCAATGGGAAAAAGTTTTGCAAGGCATGCTTGGTCCCTTCATAGGTATCTAAATCAAGATTTAGCAAAGATATCCTGAAACCCCTATTTTTTTCTGCATAATTTCTAGATGTTTTAATTATATCACCTTTAATTAGTTGAGATCTTTCACTTAGACCTGCTTTTTCTATCTTCTTATTTATGATTGATAGTAAATTTTTCTTATTAAACTTAGCCTCTTTTTGAAATTCTTTAGCTGCTTTTTTTTCAAATGCTAAGGTAGATTTTGGAAAATCTCCAAAAGTATCAAAGCCAATTACTTTTTTTGGAGAATTATGATCAAATATTTTTAACAGTTTAAGCCAAAATATTTGAGCCGTACCTTTAAAAACTCCACACTCAATTATATCACCAGGTATATCTTGAGATAATTTAAATAATTCATATCTAGTAAATATTTTTTTTAATCTTTCGGAATCACTAGACTCCATTAATAAATTATATGCTTTAAAAATTTCATTACTCATATTTTATTTTTTCATTTCCGCATAAAGCATTACTTCTCTAGAAAACTTTATATATTTATTTATAAATGTTGGAAGCTTAATGTGTATTAACCCCTCATAAACTGGTAGATAGGGTATTTTCAAAAAACTAATCAATTTCGAAAATATTTTCGTCCATGGATATTTCCACGTAATGGGTAATTGGTAAAAATAAGATACCTTTACTTCAGCAAATCCAGCCAAATGACCAATGTCCCTCAAAGAATGAAGCGTAAAAGGTATTCTATGTGTATAATCAAGGTAAAAAGGTCCAAAACTGTGATGTATCCAAGATGGAGTCATTATGACTACGGTTCCTTCATTTTTTATCATGTTTTTGCAATTTATCATAAATGTTAATGGATCATTTAAATGCTCTATAAGAGATTTTGAGAAAATTATGTCATAATATGAATCTTTATTTTCAATCGCCTCATGTTGTAAATCTACTTGATGCACTTTTATTGGTTTTAGTAATTTCATAGCTTCTTCAGATATGTCAGCACCCTCAACGTCACAACCCAAAGCTTGAAAAGCTTTAAGGACGTCACCTCTACCACAACCTGCATCTAGTAGAGAAATTTTTTTTTTAATATCCAGGTTCTCCAATATTTTTTTTGCTAATTTATTTGGGTAATCTGTTAAGGGCCTTCTTTCAGTTGAATAAATATAAGAAAGATATTTTTTACTTTGAATTTGTTCAGTTCGTTCTTTTTTAGAGGTGGTATTTTTTTCTATATCTGTCATTTTAAATAAATATGATCAATTAAATATTATTTATTTTTTATAGAGACTTTGGTAAGAGTATTCAATCTATTTGAATGAATGATTTGTGATCTAATCTTTGCAATCTTTAACAGATACTTCAAATTAATAATTGCCTTATGGTAGTTTTTAGCAAACAAACCCGTTCCCGTTAAATACATATTTATTTTTTCAAAAGCAGAAATAATATATGGAGTGAAATCAAGTCTTTTAAGATAATAAACAAAAAATTTGAATCTGGTAAATTTTAATGCTCTATGTAGGACAGCATCAGCATATCTACTTGGTTGGCCATAGTATTTTTGTTTATTATTTTCAAGCGTACGATATTTTTTATTTAACGATAGACTTACTCCCGTAATGTAAATTTCTTTAAATCCCATTAAAATGGCTAAGGCTAATCCTGCTTCTGCAATGGAAACTCCTATATCAAATTTATAACTTTCTTTATTGAGAGATGTTTTTTTTATCAATAAATCATAAGCATTAATATTATTAGGGTAACTTTTTAAAAATGAACAACATTTTTTTTCAGGTTTACATTTTTTATTATTAAAGTGTCTATCATCAAAAGCTGAATAGTTAATCTTTAAATTTTTACCAAGGAAACTTTTAGATTTGGTCCAGATATCTGAATATAGCTGTGAATTAGTAAATAACCACGTCATATTCTTATAACTATTTAATATATCGAGATGCTCTTTTATTTCTGGAACTGGAAAGATATTATTTGATGATATGAGATAATCTGGCTTAAATCTTTTTCTTATTCTTAACAAAGCACTTCCTAATATAATTTTTTTACCATCAAAATTTTCAAAATTAAATTTATGCATTGAGTGTGATGCTCCAACTATTACACACTTTTCATTTTTGTGTTTATCAATAAAGCTATTGATATTTTTTTCTTTGTTAAAATTTTTTTTTCTATAACTCATAATTTTGTTACAGCTAATCTAATTGGATAACTGATAATAAACTCCATTTTTATCAATGCATAGTAAAATTTATATTTGAATATATATTAATTACATATATAAAAAAAATTACAAATGACAAGATATTCATTAATTACTGGGTCAGCTGGATTATTAGGTAGGTATCACGCAGAGGCATTACTGCAATTAAATTTAAAAGTTGTTTTGACCGATGTAGATCAAGGTGAGCTTGATACAACTTTTAAGTATCTTAAAAAATTATATCCATCAAAAAAAATAATAACATCTATACTTGATGTTACTTCTCCTGAGTCAATTAAAAAAACTGTAAATGATTTAAGAAAAAATAATATAATTATTAATAATCTTATTAATAATGCAGCGATAGATACAAAAGTTCGGAAAAAAAAATCAAAAAAAAATCATAAGTTTGAAAATTTTTCTTTAGATGTTTGGAATGAGGAAATTAAAGTAGGATTAACAGGCGCAATGCTTTGTAGTCAAATTATTGGTGGAGAGATGGTAAAAAATAAAATTAAGGGTAATATAGTCAACATAGCTTCTGATCTTTCTGTAATTGCACCGAATCAAAACATTTACAAATCTAAAAAGAGTAGTTTTGTTAAACCCGTTACATATTCAGTCATTAAACACGGTATTGTTGGCTTAACCAAATACTTATCCACATACTGGGCAGAAAAAAATATTAAAGTTAATTCCTTGTCTCCTGGATCCGTACTAAATAATCAACCTAAAGAATTTCAGGTTAAGATAAAAAAATTAATTCCAATGAATAGATTGGCAAAAAAAAATGAGTATATGGGGGCTATTAAATTTTTATGCTCTAGTGATTCAGATTACATGACTGGTCAAAATTTAGTTATTGATGGAGGACGATCAGTTTGGTAGAATCTATTAATATGAAAAAAATTAAAAAACCATTTTTAATAGCAGAAATCGGTATTAACCATAATGGAAGTATTGATATTACAAAAAAATTAATTGATGAAGCAAAAAAAACAAATTTTGATGCAGTCAAATTTCAAAAAAGAGATATTGATCTTGTTTATTCGAAAGAAATATTAGACACTCCAAGAGAAAGTCAGTGGGGAACTACAACTCGTGAGCAAAAAATGGGTTTAGAATTTACAGAAAAAGAATATGATGAAATTGATCAATATTGTAAAAAACTACAAATAACATGGTTCGCATCACCATGGGACATTAACAGTTTAAAATTTTTAGATAAATATAATTTAGATTATCAAAAGGTTGCTTCAGCTATGATAATTGATGAAAAATTATTAAATGAAATTGCTAAAAGAAAAAAACATACCTTTATTTCAACAGGTATGTCAAATAAAGGGGATATAGACAATGCTGTTAAAATTTTTAGAGATAATGAATGTAGCTTTGAACTTATGCACTGTATCTCCACATATCCAATGAAAACCAAAGATGCCAATTTATTAACAATTGATGAATTGAGAAAAGAATATCACTGTGAGGTTGGTTATAGTGGGCACGAAAATGGTGCTGTGGTTTCGTTTGCAGCATTAATGTTTGGTATATCATCCTTAGAAAGACACATAACTTTAGATAGAACAATGTATGGATCTGACCAAGCAGCTTCCCTAGAACCCAAGGGGATGGATTTTCTCACAAACGGAATAAACAAAATTATTACAGCTATCGGAGAGCCTAAGTTAGGAAACATTATAGATGCTGAGATTCCAATTGGTAAGAAATTAAGAGCTCATATTAAAATCTAATAATGAAATTAAAAGAAAATTTTGAAAGACAATTATCTCAAAATGTAAATACACATCTTATGTTAACAGATTTATTGCCTGAAATTGATAAGGCAGTAAAGATTATTCATAAAAAAATTAAACTCGGAGGAAAATTATTATTTTGTGGAAATGGCGGTTCAGCTGCAGATGCTCAACATTTAGCCGCAGAGTACATCGTAAGGTTAAGACCCAAAGTAAATAGAAGGCCATTGCCTGCATTGAGTTTAGCCCAAGATACATCAACATTGACAGCTTGTGGTAATGATTTTGATTTTTCAGACATTTTTTTAAGACCTTTTCAAGCACTTGCAAATAAAAATGATATACTTATTGGTATTACAACTTCAGGAAACTCTTTAAATATTTTAAAAGTATTGAGGTATGCACGATTAAAAAAAATATCTACGTTAGGGTTTTTAGGTGGCTCAGGTGGCAAGTGTAAGAATTTTTGTGATATAAAGTTAATGATACCTAGTAATGCAACAGCCCGAATACAAGAGTGTCATATTTTTTTAGCTCATTTTATTCTTGAGAGTGTAGAAGATTTATTAATTAGAAATAATATGTAGTTACTCAAACTAAAGATCAAAATTATTATATGTTTTAAGTTTAATAAATGACAAGCCTAACCACAAAAAATAAATTATCATTGGTTGTTTTATTTTTTTCAACAATACTCAGTCTGTTAGTTTTAGTTGAGTATAATGGAAGTAAGATATTGTATTTAACCTTTAGCTTTATAAGTTTTTGTTTTTTAATTTTTCAATTAAGAAAAAATTCTATTTTCTTTGATAATTTTATGGGTATTTTTTTTTGGCTGGGATTTTGGTTCAATTTTTCATTAAAAATTAAATTAAAAAATATTTTCCCAAATGGATATAGAGATTTTAAATATTGGTTTTCAGATGGAGTGGGTTCTTTTGATTTTTCATCCACATCAATTGATAAAGCGTTAACTTTATGTATACTATCATTTGCTGCAATCTCATTGGCCAGTTTTATTCGAGAAAAATTTTTTGTTTATGAAAAAAACTATATTTCTAATTGTGAAGAAAAATTTTATAAAAAAAATAAAAACTTAATTTTATACTTTTTTTTCCTGTCTATTGTAATTTTTTCAATATTAAATTTTGAATTTCAGATTTATCAAAGAGGCAATATTAACGAATATGGTTTTTTTTTAAATTATTCTTTTACTTTTTTATTTTTTATTCTTTTACCAACTTTAACGACTATGATTATTAATTATGAGTTTCATACTAGTAAGAGTTTAATTATATCTTTTTTAGCATCAATTTTAGAATCATTTTTAAATAGCTATTCAATATTAAGTAGAAATTTTTTATTTAATCCTTTGTCCAATATTTTAGGATTATTTAAACTTAATGATGAAAAAAAAAAATTTAAAAATAACAAAATATTTTATTTTTTAATAATAGTTTTAATATTTTTTATAATTTCTGTAGTCTTAGTTACCAAAAAAAGAAATGAGTTTGAAACCAATAATATAAATAAAAATCAAATTGAATTAACATCACAAAATACAAATCAAAAGAATAAAAATTTAATAACAAATTCAACAGATTCACTTGACAAGCTATTCAGAATTCTTATTAGTCGACTAATAGGCATTGAGGGTGTGATGGCTGTTTCTAGTAGTGATAAATTAGGATTTAAATTATTTTTTTCTGCAATAAAAGAAAAATTTATAAGAGGCGAAAATAGTTTTTATGATAATTTTAAAAATGAAAAAAGAACAACTAAAGAGTGTGCCAGGGATAATTATTCTAAGGATAATTGTATAATTAATTCTGTTAGTTTGATGGGCATTGTTGCATTTCTCTATTATTCAGGCTCTTATATTTTTTTATTTTTTAGTTTATTAATAATTTGTTTGTTCTGCTCATTTATAGAATTCATCGGCTATAAAGCTTCAAATAATATAATCTTTTGCGCTCTAATCTCACAAATATTATCATATAGATTACTGCACTTTGGGTATTTACCCCTAAATAGTTACAAACTTCTATTAAGTATTTGCATTATTTTTTTTTTAATTTATCTATCTAGGAAGATTATCTTAAAAATTTATGATTAAAAAAAAAAACAATAAATTAATCTGGGATTCTTATAATAGTCTACTATTATGTTCAGATGTAAACAGAGTAAGAAAACTCTTGGTAAGATACGAGTTACTTAAAAAATCATTAAAAGTTCCAGGTGATATTATTGAATGTGGTGTCTTTCAACAGCATATATCATAAAATATGAAACCTTTTAAAATTCCAAAAAAAACAGAGGAAGAGCTAATACAGTTTTTTAAAGAAAAAAATCTTCATAGTTTTATTGATGCGTATTTGTCAGAAAAAAAAAATTTACATCATGGAAATTTTATTACTAAAAAATTAAAACCATATCCACCAATATTAGATGATTGTTTTAAATTATTTTATATTATTACAAAATTTAAAAGATTGACTTGTTTGGAATTTGGAACTGGGTGGTCATCTTTAATAATTAATTGTGCATTGGCTATAAATAAAAAGAAGTATTCAGCTAAAATATCTAATTTAAGATTTAGCAATCCTTTTCAAGCTTATTCCGTAGATAATAGTAAAATTTTTTTAAAAAAAAGCAAAAATAGAATTAAGAATAATAAAATAAAAACACGTTTTTTATATAGTCAAAATAAAATGTGTGTATGGAATGGACATATTGCAAATGAATATCTAAAATTGCCTTCAATAAATCCAGATTTTATTTATATTGACGGCCCAGATCATACCTATATTGATGGTGAAATTGATGGGTTAAAAATAAGCAGTCATGATTTTATGCCAATGAACTGTGATATATTAAAAATTGAACACTATTTAACTCCTGGCACAATAATTTTAATTGATGGAAGAACATCTAATGCAAATTTTTTGAGGAATAACTTGAAAAGAAATTGGCTGTATTCAAGAGATGAAGACAGAGATCACTCAACCTTTGTATTAAATGATGTACCAATTGGAATATTAAATAGAAAACAAATTAAATTTTATTTTGATAAAAGTTAAATAATGCATAAGACTTTAAAATAAATTAAAGTCTTTCTTTAAATGTAAAAAATAAATTTAAATTTCACAATTTTACTTTATAAACTTTTTAATATCTCTAACAAGCTTCTTCACTATAAATTCAGAACTAAATTTATCAAATTTACCTTTTTTATAATATTTTATAATGTTTTGATAAATTTTATTATAATCCTCAATTGTAAAATCTTTTAAATAATCAAATAAGTCTTCATGATTTTTAAAATTATTTACATTAACAAAGCAACTCTCAGGAATATATTTGTTTATATTATTTGGGCCCATATAAACAGGAACGCAACCATTATTGAATGAGTCAAAAATAATATCACTAATATATCCATCTTCATTAATATTTTCATAGCAAAAATTAAACCTAGTATTCTTTAAAATTAAGAATTTATTTTTAATAGTTCCTTTGTGGCATCTTAAATTTTTTTTTATTTTTATAAATTTATTTATATAGTTATAAATTCTTCCACTCATACCATTTTCTTTATTAGGTAGGTCCCAATCTTTACCAAATAGAAAAAATTCATTAGGATGATTATTTTCAAACCATTTAATAGTTTTAAATCTTTCCTGATACATTATCTTATTTGATTTTAATAAACATGATTTATTAGATGCAATCATGACAGAAAAGTATTTTCTTGAAAAAAACTCTTTATCTTTTACAGGTTTTATAGAAAAAGGTGTATTGAGTTTAAATATTTTTTTATTATCAATCAATCTATCAAATTGACAATATATTCTTTTATAATCATGTTTTATTTTTTTAATTTTATTTTTTGGATTTATTAAGTAATGCTCTGGTAGCAACAAAAAATTATTTTTGTTAATTATTTTTGTTGCATCACCATATTGTATGTCAATTTCATTTTGTTTCTTAGTCTTTATATCGCTTGTATTTAATATGATTTTATTGGAAAAAAGTTTTTTTTTTAACAAAATAAAGCCTCGATTTTTATCGTCCCTTTTATAATTATAGATCCAACTTCTATTTAATGAAAAAAATTGATTATTATCATCAATACCATTGTTTCTATCTATATTGATTGTACTTAAGCTAATATATTTCATTTTTTCATATATATATCTTAGAATTCAATCAAACAAATTATAATTTAATATTTTTTTATATAGCTTTGATTTTTTCATCATTATGTATTACATGCCTTTCTATGAAAAATAATTTTTATAAAAAAAAAGAAATATTAGTTACTGGTGGTACTGGTATGATAGGCGTTCATTTGGTACAAAACCTTAAAGATTTTGGAGCAAAAGTAACTGTAGCTTCTTTAGACAATATTAAACCCATAAGAGGTGTAAAATATATTAAAGCAGATTTAAGAAATTTAGATAACTGCTTAAAAGTAACCAAAAATAAAAATATTGTTTTTCATTTAGCAGGGATAAAAGGCTCTCCTTTGATGGCGAAAACAAAGCCTGCAAGTTTTTTTGTTCCAACATTACAATTTAGCCTAAATATGATGGAAGCCGCTTTTAGAAATAAAATTGAAAATTATTTATTTACTAGCTCCATTGGGGTTTATTCTCCTGCTAAAAAATTTAAGGAAGATTCTGTTTGGAAAACTTTTCCATCTGAAAATGATAAATATGCTGGGTGGGCAAAAAGAATTTGTGAGCTACAATCTGAAGTTTATGAAATTCAATATAAGTGGAATAAAATTTCTGTAGTGAGACCAGCTAATGTTTATGGCCCCTATGATAACTTTGATGAGAGAAATGCAATGGTTATTCCTTCTTTAATCAGTAGAGCTCTTCGTTCAAAAAAAAAATTATCTGTTTGGGGAAATGGAAGTAATATAAGAGATTTTATATATGCTGACGATGTTGCAAGAGCTATGATATTTATTTTGAAAAAAGAGATTAATTATCCAGTTAATATCGGAAGTGGAAAAGGTGTTTCAATAAAAGAGATTGTTGAAAAAATAAACAAAAATTTATCAAAACCTTTAGAAATTGAATGGTCAACTAATAAGATCTTAGGTGACAAGATAAGAGTTATGGATAACACAAAACTTAAAAAAATTGGATTTTCAGAATTTACCTCTCTAGAGAAAGGAATTAATCAAACTATAAATTGGTATAAGAAAAATTTATCACAAAGTAAATTAAGATATAATTCATTTACTGAAAAGTTTTGATTCTTTATACCATCTTATTGTTTTCTTTATTCCCTCAGTAAGATTAATTTTTGGTTTCCACCCAAGTTCTTTCTGTGCTTTATTACAATTAAGTGCAACTTTTGTATCAAGAGAAATTTTAGTAAGGTCATGTGTTATATCTAATTTTTTTTTAGAGATAAGTACAATTTTTTTTACTACATCTTTAACACTGTAGCTTTTTCCAAGACCACAATTATATATTTCAAAGTTATTTCTTTGGTTTTTTATACAAAGTTTAACGAAATTAACAAGGTCATCCACATAAAGAAGATCTCTTTTTTCACTACCTTTTCCCCATATCTTTATTTCGTTATTAGCATCCATAACTTTTCTAATTGTAGCACCAAAGAAATGACTTTTTTTAAGATCATATTTGTCGTGCTGACCATATATATTTGAATGTCTTATGCATGTATATTTTGTATTACTTATTTCAGAGAAAAATTTACACATTTTCTCTACATAAAGCTTGGTATTAGCTACACCAAAATATTTAGGATATAATTTTTTTGAAGGATCATAATCTTTTTCTTTTATAGCTTTATCACTAGAATGATACATAACCGTGCAACTAAAAAATATAAAATGCTTCACTTTGTTTTCATAGGCTGATCTAAGTAAGTATGAATTCATAATTGCATTGTCTGTAACATGAAGAAATGGTTTGTTAAGAATGTCACTAGCCCCTGATGTCGTTGCTGCAGCCTGGATAACAATATCTTTATTAATCGTTAACTTTTTAACTTGATTTACATTTGTTAAATCAGTTTTGACCCAATTTACGTTAGAAATCTTAAATTTTTTAGATTTATTATAAGTTGCAAATATTTTATAATTTTGATTTTTGCTTAATTCTATTAAAATATTTTTCCCTATAAAACCTGTGGCACCACAAATAAGTACAGTTTTCTTATTTCTCATTATAGAAGTCACCATATTCAATAAGAACCGTTGGTTTATTATCTTTTCTCAATAACGCTTTTTTATAAGCAGGAAAAATATCTTTTGGCTCCTTAAGTTTTATAAAGTCAATATTTTTACACATTTTTGAAAATTGGTTTGTAAAGTCACCTACATGTTGATGCTGAGGGTGTAGTGGTCTTTCTGAACCAACAGCAGTTCTTATAATAATTTTTTGATGAAATTTTTCTTTAGACATTAAGCCAATCTTATCTAGGTGATTAACCATTTGATTAGTACCAAGTAATAAAAAATTCCACCTTGGATAAATAGAAACAGGGATATGGCCATTCATGGCAAGTCCTATTGTCATACCCATTTGCATTTCTTCTGCAACAGGTAATTCAAATTTTTTTTCTTTTTTAATTCCAGACAATGTATTGAACATTGCCGTGCCAGGATATGTTACAGCCTGACCAATAAAAACAACTTTTTTGTTTTTTGATAAAAAAAGCATTGATTTTTTTAATTCGTCAAAATATTTCATTAAAATTGTATTCTTTGACCAGATCCAGCGTGCGGATACTTGCTTTTATATTTATAATAAATTATTTTTTTATTTTTTGATTTAGAATAAGTTAAAATTTTTTGACTCCAAGTTTTTTTAGTATCGCTACACACAGATAAGCCATTATCCTCTATAACAAAAATAATTGGTAAATTTTTATTAATTGAATATTTTATGCATTCATGAGCTATTCCACTCTCAGATGTCATATCTCCAATAAAACAAAAAACTTTTTCTTTTTTTTTATTAATTTTTATTGATTGAGCGGCACCAATTGCAATTGGTAAAATTCCACCCACAATTGCAGACGAAAAAATTTTATACTTAGGAAAACATAGTGAAATTGAATTTCCATCCAAAATAGAATCTATGAGTTTTTTTTTAGGTACTCCTTTAAGCAAACATTGATAATGACTTCTCCATGTACAAAAAACCCAATCATTTTTCTTAATTTTTTTAAATACCTTAATTATTTGTTTTTCATTTCCATCATACAAATGGATTGGAGCTCTAATTTTTTTTTCCGAAAATAGTTTCGAAATTTCTACTTCAAATTCCTTCAAATTAATGGGATCTAATTCAGTTATCATTTTTAATATGGTATTATATATTGAATAATTTATAAGTTTTTATACATTATTTAAAAAAAATCAAAATGATAATATGCAGAACACCTTTTAGAATCTCTTTTTTTGGAGGAGGAACCGATTTTCCTAAATGGTATTCTAAAAATGCAGGATCTGTTATATCAGTTTCAATAGATAAATTTTCCTACATAACCGTTAGGGATCTACCAAATTTTTTTGACTATCGGTATAGACTTAGATACTTTAACACTGAACAGGCAAAGAAAATTAGCGAAATTAAACATCCAAGTTTTAGAGAGATTATAAAAAAATATCACACTAAAAATAAAACTATAGAATTGGTACATAACGCAGATCTACCAGCAATGACTGGCCTAGGGTCAAGTTCAAGCACAACTGTAGGGACAATTCATGCATTGATGCATTTGAATAATAAAAAGGTTAATAAAAAAGATCTTGCCTACAAAGCAATAGACATAGAGCAGAAAACTTTAAAAGAAAGCGTAGGTTCTCAAGACCAGGTTATTGCCTCATATGGAGGCTTTAATCATATAAAATTTAATAAAGATAAATCTATAACCGTTAAACCTTTTAAAAATGTAGAAAATATTAAAAAAATTGAGAATAGTTTATTGTTGGTTTTCACAGGAATAAAAAGAAAAGCAGAAAAAATTGAAAAAGATAAAATTAAAAAAATTAAGAAAACAGTAAATTATTATGCTGAAATAAACACAATTACTTTAGAGGCAAAAAAATTAATTGAATCTAAGAAATTTAAATTAAAATATTTTGGAAAACTACTATCAAAACAATGGCAATTAAAAAAGAAATTATCTTCAATGGTTTCTAACCCTAATATAGATAAAATTTATAATGTTGGAATTAAAAATGGAGCTTATGGTGGAAAACTTTTAGGTGCTGGAAATGGAGGTTTCTTCTTATTTATCTGCAATTCAAAAACTAAAAAAAAAATTAAACAAAAACTTAAGAGTTACTTAAATATTCCAATTAAATTTGAAAAAAAAGGAAGTCAAATTGTAAGATACGAGTCTTACTAATTATGAAAATATTAAGTTTAGTTATTCTCGCAGGGGGAAAGGGAACTAGACTAAAAAAAATTAGCAAAGGTGTTCCCAAACCTATTATTAAAATAGGTGGAAAGCCTTTTATAGAGAACATTATAAATCATTATTCCAAATACAATTTTAACAAAATATATATTTTATCTGGTTACAAATCTTATCTTTTCAAAAGATATGATAATAAAATTTTTAATTCAATTAAAACTGAACTTATCCAGGAAAAAACACCACTTGGAACTGGAGGTGCACTCTCGTTGTTAAAATCTAAAATAAAAAATGATTTCATCTTGGTGAATGGTGACACTTTCTTTAATTTTGACCTAGATATTCTTCTAAAAAATATTGATAATAAAAATATTGCTCATATTGCGATGGTAAAAAACCTAAATTACAAAACCAATCAAAAGCTTAATGGACTTGCTTTAAACAAAAATAATGAAATTTTTTTAAAGAAAAATTCTAAATTAATGAATGGTGGTGCCATTTATATTAAAAAAAGTTTTTTAAAGCATTTAAAAAATCAAAATTGCTCATTAGAAGATGATATTTTACCTAAATTTATAGCAAAAAAATTAATAGGTGGGACGTGTTTTAAAAACTTTTTTATAGATATTGGAACGCCAGATAATTTTTTTTATGCAGAAAAAAAGTTAAACAAAATTTTAAGTAAAAAAGCAGTTTTTTTAGATAGAGATGGTGTTATTAATCACGATCAAGGCCATGTTTATAAATATAATGATTTTAAGTTCAGAGACGGAGTTATAAAAGCTCTAAAATATCTAATAAAAAAAAATTATTATATATTTATAGTTACCAATCAGGCTGGAATTGCCAAGGGCATGTACACATTGGATCAATACCTAGATTTAAATAAAAAGATTAAATTTTTCTTATCAAAAAAAAGAATATTTTTTGATACTGTAGAATTTTGTCCACATCATATAAATGCTAAGATCAAAAAATTTAAAAAAAGGTGTAATTTTAGAAAACCAGGTAACTTAATGATAGAATCAATTTTTAAAAAGTGGGATGTAAAAAAAAGTGGTTCATTCATGATAGGAGATAAAAGAACCGATTTTTTAGCTGCAAAAAAAAGCAAATTAAGATTTTATTATGTCGAAAATAATCTATATAATCAGATAAAAAATATTATAAAATAAAAAAATTTATGAAAAAAATACTTATTACAGGTGGAGCAGGGTACATTGGTTCAAAGTTAGCAACCAGATTATTAAATAAGAATTATGAAGTAACAATATTGGATGATCTTATGTTTTCTGATGACTCCTTAAACCATTTATTTTCAAATAAGAATTTGAAATTTTTTAAGGGAGATACAAATAATAATAAATTTGTTAAAAAACACTTGATAGGAAAAGATATAATAATTCCACTAGCAGCATTAGTTGGGGCTCCATTATGTGAAAAGTTTAAAACACTTGCAATAAAAACTAATTTAAATGCTATCGAATATTTAGTAAAAAATTTAAAAAATAAACAAAAAATAATTTATCCAACAACAAATTCTGGTTATGGGATAGGTGAAAAAAATAAATATTGTGATGAAAATTCACCCTTAAATCCAATCTCACTATATGGAAGAACTAAATCTCAAGCTGAAAAAAAAGTTCTTAATTTTAAGAATTCAGTTTGCTTCAGATTAGCTACAATTTTTGGATATTCATACAGGATGAGAACAGATTTATTAGTTAATAATTTTGTTTACAGGGCAATCAAAGAAAAAAAATTATCATTATTTCAGCCACATTTTAGAAGAAATTATATCCATGTTGAAGATGTTGTGAGTGCATTTATTTTTGCAATTGAAAACTTTTCAAAAGTTAAAGGAGAAATTTTTAATCTTGGTTTATCTACTGCAAACTTAACAAAGCTACAACTAGCTCAAAAAATTAAGAAACAAGTACCTGAATTAAAAATTAAAATAGTTCATAATAAAAAAGACCCAGATCAAAGAGACTATTTTGTTAGCAATAGGAAAATAGAAAAATTAGGCTTTAAAGCAAAAGTTAGTATAGATGATGGTATAGCCGAGCTGGTCAAAATTTTCAGATATTCAAAAACAAAAATTAAAAATAATTATTAAGTATTTTACTTACTTATTCTTAATAAATACAAAAATTTTATAGACATAATTATACTTTTAAAGAGTTTAAAGAAAGAGTTTTTAGTTTTTCCACTTTTCCTTTCATCAAAGTTAACAGGAATTTCAACTATCCTCATATTATTTTTTTTTGCTTTTATAGAATGCTCCCAAAAAAAAGCTGGATGTTTGTAATTAGTCGTTTTAATTTTAAATGTAGAGGGAAATATTCTCAAAGAATGAGAAATATCAACTGCTATTAAGTTGAATATTTTAGATATTAAAATATTCAATGATTTGCTAAAGAAAATTTTAATTTTAGAAACTCCTCTAATTTTTGAGTTTTTAATATATCTACTTCCAATAACCAAGGTTTTATTGGCTTTGTTTTTAATCATCCTTTTTAAAAAATTATTCTCAACTGAATTATCAGCATCTAAAAATAAGATATATTTTCCTTTAGATGAATTGACTCCCTGGTTAAGAGCGTGACCCAAACCCCTCCTTTTTTTTGAAATAATTAATTTTATTTTTTTTAGTTTTTTTTTATAATTTCTAATTTTTTCAATTGTTCCATCAGTACTTTTGTCATCAACAAATATAATTTCATGTTTAATTTTTATTTCTTTAAATAATTTATTTAAACGAAAGATAGTTTTATCTATATTGGATATTTCGTTGAGAGTTGGAACTATTACACTAATCAATTTTATAACCCTTTATTTTTCCAATATTCCATTGTCATATCCAAATCTCTAAAAAAATTAAATTTTATATTCATTTTTAAAACACTATTTATTTTGATCACATTAAGTTTGGCAAAATTTGGAAATTTAAATTCATTAGTAAAGACTATTTTTTTCTCTTCCTTCTCTTTTTTGTTTAAATACTTTATTACATCTATAATTTTAATTTGTTTATTTGTGCCCACATTATAAATTCCAGTTTTTATTTTAACTTTAATTATAGATAGTAAAATTTTTACTAAATCTTTGACACTCATCATTTCCCTTGCGTCATGAACTGTACCTCTCATAGTAATTATTTTATTTTTAGAGTTTATTTTTTTAATTAGGTCAAAAATTACTTGTCTTTTTAATCCTTCTCCAAATATTGAGCATAATCTTAAAACTATTATATTTAAATTAAAATTTTTTGAGTAAAATAAACATTGTTGTTCAGCATTTATTTTTGAAAGAGCATAGTAGGACTCCGGATTTAATTTTGTACAATTTTCTTTTACGCTTTTTTCTCTGATAGATCCATAAACACCTATAGAGGAAGAGTATATTATTTTACCTTCAAATTTACTTTGCTTAGCTGCTTCAAGAAAATTCTGTAAAAGTATATTATTTTTTTTAATATCTAATAGATGGTCATTTTTGGAAAATAATGGATACGAGTTTCCACTTAAAAAAAATATATCATCTGGATTATGTTTTTTTATTAATTTTTTAAAATTATTTAATGAGTATTTTATACAGTTTTTTTTAATTTTTTTTTTTTGACTGGTATATCTAAAAACCTTATAATTATTTGCAATTAAGTGATTGTATAATTTATTACCTACAAATCCATATCCACCAAAGATTAAAATAGTTTTCATTAATTATGAATAAAATTTTTAATTTTTTATAACTTGTGTTCTGGATAAAACCTATCTTTAAGTTCAATTATCATTTCATCCAACATTGTTTCAAACGTGTAATCAGGTTTCCACTTTAATATTTTTATAGCTTTTTTAGGATCACCTTTAAGATGGTGTAATTCATTTGGCCTAATATATCTTTTATTTATCTTTATATAATTCTTATAGTTTTTTAGCTCTAATTTTTTAAAAACATAACTTAATACATCCCTTACTGATTTTGCTTTACCAGTTGAAATTACAAAATCCTCTGGTTTTTTATGCTGTAGCATCATCCACATCGCCCTAACATAATCTTTAGCATGCCCCCAATCTCGTTTTGCATCTAAATTTCCAAGCTCTATATATTTTTGATTATTAAATTTAATATCTAAAGCTCCCTTTACAATCTTTGCAGTCACAAAGTTCAAACCTCTTCTGGGTGATTCGTGATTAAATAAAATTCCATTAGTTGCAAACAAATGATAACTTTTTCTATATATTCTTACAAAATGATAGGCCGCATGTTTTGCAACTCCATATGGGCTTACGGGTTCCATTATAGAATTTTCATTAATTTTACTTTCTTTATTGTAGTTTCCATATATTTCAGAGGTCGCCGCGTTATAAAATTTTGATGATGGGCTGTATGCTTTTACAGATTCTAAAACATTCAATGTTCCAATGCAGTCAATTTGTGTTGTTAGAAATGGAGACTTAAATGAAATACCAACATGAGATTGTGCAGCCAGATGATAAACTTCATGAGGTTTTATCTTTTTTATTATTTCGTCAATATTAGATTTATCTAGTATGTCGCCATAAGATAAATTTATTTTTGAAAGTATTTTTTCAATCCTCAATGTTTGAAGTTCAGGACTAGATCTTCTAGGCAATATTCCATAAACAGTATAATTTTTTTTTAATAAAAATTCTGCAAGGTAAGAGCCATCTTGACCCCCTATGCCAGTTATTAATGCTTTTTTTTTCATAATGCTTAATATTTTAATAGAATAATTTTAGTATTAGTGTAAATAAAAATATATACAATTTAAAAAATGATCAAATATCCACTTATTCATTCAACTTGGAATAAAGACGAGTTTAAAGCTATAAATAAAGTAGTTAAAACTGGCATGTTTACAATGGGTAAAAATGTTAGTGAGTTTGAAAAAAAATTCTCAAAATATCAAGGAAAAAAATATGGGGTGATGGTAAATTCTGGATCTTCAGCAAATCTTGTATCCATAGCTTCGTTATTTTATAAAAAAAAAAATCCATTAAAAAGAGGTGATGAGGTCATTGTCCCCGCAGTATCATGGAGTACTACATATGCCCCACTACAACAACTTGGATTAAAGATAAAGTTAGTTGATATAGAATTAGACACTTTTAATGTAGATTTTGAAAAGCTTAAAAAGGCAGTATCTAAAAAAACAAAATTGATAGTTGCTGTTAGTTTACTGGGAATTCCGGCAGAACTTCAAAAAATAAAAAAATTATGTAAAGAAAAAAACATTCTTTTTTTTGAAGATAATTGCGAAAGCTTAGGTGCTGAAATTAATAAAAAAAAAACAGGATCTTTTGGAGATTTAGCGAGTCATAGTTTCTTTTTCTCTCATCATATTTGCACTATGGAAGGTGGAATGGTTGTAACGGATGATTTTGAATTATATTGTTTAATGAAGGTATTAAGAGCTCATGGTTGGTCAAGAGATCTTCCAAAAAAAAATCCATTAATTAAGTTAAAAAAAAATGATTTTTATGAACAATATAAGTTTATCTTACCAGGATTTAACTTAAGACCTGGTGAAATGCATGCTGCTGTTGGGTTGGTTCAATTAAAAAAGATTAATTCTTTAATTAATATGAGAATAAAAAATTTAAAGCTATTTCAAAAGTACTTTAATAAAGATGAAAATTTTATAATACCCAAAACCAAATATAAAAGTTCAAGTTTTGCTTTTCCCATGATCATCAAAAATAAAGATCCAAATTTTAAACTAAAAATATTTAAAGCACTTAAGAAAAATAAAATTGACTTTAGGTTAGTAACTGGAGGATGTTTTACTAATCAGAAATATGCGAAGTTATTTGATTATACGATATTTGATAACTTAAAAAATTCAGAACTTCTACACAATCAAGGTTTTTTTGTGGGAAATGCAAGTACCGATCTATCAAAACAAATTAAAAAACTTCATGATGTCCTGTCTAATATTATTTAATGAGGAATTTTAAAAGAGCTTTAATTACCGGGATCTCAGGTTCTGGTGGAAGCTATTTAGCTGAATATATAATAAAAAACCAAACAAAAACAAAGGTATTTGGTATATATAGAAATAAAACAGAAAATCTTACTCAAATAATAAAAAAAAAGTCTAATTTGATTAGATGTGATTTAAATAATTTTAAAAAAGTTTTTAATTCAATCAAAAAAATAAAACCTGACGTAATTTTTCATCTTGCATCAAATGCAGATGTGAAAAAATCCTTTGATTATCCAATGGAGATTATTAATAATAATAATAATTGTACGCTAAATTTACTTGAGGCTGTAAGAAAAGCAAAAATTAATCCAGTTATTCAGATTTGTAGTACTTCAGAAGTTTATGGTATGGTAAAAAAAAAAGAAACACCTATCAAAGAGTCAAATCCATTTAGACCCGCAAGTCCATATGCTGTCTCAAAAGCTTTTCAGGATTTAGTTGCACAAAATTATCAAAAGAATTATGGACTTAGGATTATAATAACGAGAATGTTCACGTATTTGAACCCTCGAAGAACAAATTTATTTGCTTCACATTGGGCAGATCAGGTTTCAAAAATAGAAATGGGCAAAATTAAAATTTTAAAGCATGGTAATTTAAAATCCACTAGAACAATTATAGACATTGATGATGCAATGAGGTCTTATTGGGTTGCAGCAAAAAAAGGTAAAATTGGTGAAATATATAATATTGGTGGAAATAAGATAATTGAGATTTCCAAATTTTTGGAAATTTTAAAAAAAAAATCAAAAGTAAAAATAACCACAATGATAGATAAAAATTTATTAAGAAAAACAGATGTTACTTTGCAAATTCCAGATGTAACAAAGTTTAAATTGCAAACAGGATGGAAGCCAAGAGTAAAATTTGAAGATAGTGTAAATTCACTTTTAAATGAGTTTAGGAAAAAAAATCAATAATATAATTATTAATTTTTTTATGAAATGGATAATATTTTAAAAATCTATAAGACATTAGGTGATAAAAAAAACAAAATAAAATTATTTGTTTTTTTAATACTAATAAGTGCAATTTTAGAAATTCTAGGTGTTGCCATGGTAGTTCCAGTTTTAACCTTAATTCTTTCATCTTCAGAGATTATTATAATCAATTTTGAATTCTTTAGTCTACAAAATTTAAAATTCGATAAAGAGAATTTATTGATAGGAACTGTAATTTTCATATTTTTTTTCTATTTACTGAAATCTATTTTTTTAGGATACTTTAACTACTGGAGATCTAAATTTATCTTTTCATTAAACGAAATAATAAGCGGTAAATTATTTAATATTTATCTATATCAACCATATAAATTTCATATTTCCAGGAATTCATCGACATCAACACGAAATTTAATTGCTATTCAGAATTATGTTAGAAATATTGATCAATGTGCGCATTTAATTACCGAACTCATTATTTTATTCAGTTTTCTAATTGTACTATTTCTTTATGAGCCAATGATAACTATTTATATGTCAGTTGTTGCATTAATATTTGGCACTATTTATATTAAAATTGTAAATCCAATAAATTTTAGAGTTGGGCAGGATAGTCACAAATCAACACAAAGTATTATTCAAAATATTAATCAAGGTTTATTTGGTATAAAAGATATTAAATTATATGGAAGAGAAAAAGATTTTTTAAAATCTTTTAATTTGAATATTAGAAAATTTTCAAAATCTCTAACTATTTTTGAATTTTTGCAGCCCTTGCCAAGAATTCTTTTGGAGTTTTTAGCTGTTATATTAATTATAATTACTGTTACAGCTTTATATTATTTAAAATATGAGAATAATGAGATTATTATATTCGTAGCCTTATTAGCTGCCGTTGGATTTAAATTAATACCTTCATTGAATAAAGTTTTATTCGCAATTCAACATTTAAAATATTATCTACCATTATCTGAAAATATTTATCAAGAGCTAAACTTAAAAATAACTAAAACAGCTTTAAATAATAAAAAAATACAATTTAACAATGAAATTGAACTTAAAAATTTAAATTTTAGTTATGGAGATAAGTTAATCTTAAAAAATGTAGACCTAAAAATTAGAAAGAATAGTTCCATAGGAATTATAGGTAAAACAGGATCTGGGAAAACTACTTTAATTAATATTCTTCTAGGCTTATTAGACGTAGATAATGGAAAAGTTACAATTGATGGGTATATATGTAATTTTAACAATAGATCATGGCAAGATAGAATAGGTTATGTACCTCAAAATATTTATATTGTAGATGATACAATTAAAAAAAATATAGCTTTTGGTATTTCAGATGATCAAATTGATGATAAAAAGATATTAAGATCATTGCAAATAGCTCAAATGGATAACTTTATTCATAAGCTATCAAATGGAGTAAGTACAATGGTGGGTGAGAATGGTACTCAGTTATCTGGTGGACAAATTCAAAGGCTTGGTATCGCTAGAGCAGTATATAATGATCCAGAAATTCTCATTTTTGATGAACCATCTAGCTCTTTAGATCAAGAAACAGAAGATAGGTTTATTGAAGCAATCGAAAAACTAAAAATTGATAAAACAATTATTATAATTTCTCACAGAGAAAGTGCATTAAGTTTCTGCGATGAGGTTTATAAATTAGATGAAGCTCAACTTTCAAATATAAGAAATGATAAAAATATTTAATCTAACAAAGACTATTTATTTAAATTATGCAATTAATTTATTCAGTATAAATATACTAATAATTCTTCTTTACATTTTTAATTTACAAAGATTAGTAAATGAAACAGCTATATTATCAAGTTTTGCAATTGTACTCTGTCAAATATTTTCAGGAAATTCAAGATCTTTAGTTTTAGCAACAAAAAATTATATTAAGGCTGATAGTGTTATTACATTGAGATTGATACTCATTTTTCCAATTACTATTTTTTGTTTATTTTTTTTATATCAATATAATTTTTCAGACTACTCTTTTGCAACATCAGTTTTTTGCTTAATAATATCACAATGGGTTTATGAAATTTTTTTATCAAAGGAAGAACTAATCTCAAAAAAAATTATTTTTAAGCATTTTATATTGTCGATAGTTATTTTTTTGCTAGTGGTACTAGCTCTGTACTTTAAAAGTATATTTTCTTTAAAAATAATCATATTTTCATATTCTTTCAGTATATTATATTTTATTTTCAGTGCACAATTTAAAAAAAATATTAGCATACCAAAAATTATTTTAGATATTAAAACAATAATTAATTTATTAATATTTTCGTCATATGGATCATCACTATCGATAGCAATAAGTAATTTTTTCTTTAGATTTTTTTTAATAAAATTTCTCACAGAGGATTTAGCTAGTACACTAATTATTTGTTTTATGATTGGTTCTTTCCCAGTTTCTTTATTTTCTCAAATAATAGGAGCATCTATGCTTCGACTTAAAATGAACTTTAGAAAAGTTTTTAAAATATCTTTTATAATTTTTATTGTAAGTGTAAGTATCTCTTTTCTTATTGTGGGGGAATTATTTAGCCAAGAGAACTTGAAAATTTTTAATATAGAAAATTCAATTAAATTGACATTAGTGGCATCATTTTTAGGAGTTTACCCAATGATGATAGGCTTATTTAGAAGGCAATTTTTTTTAACAAATTCCTACAAAAGACAAAACTTTTTTTATTTAGATATTATTTATAGTTTGGCAATTATCTTAATTATACCCTTTTTATATATGCTAGATAATCCTAACTATTTTTGTTTTAGTTTTTTAATTAGTGGTTGTACTTGTTATTTTGTTTATGGTTTTTCAAAATATTTAAATAATAAAAAATTATTTAAAATCTTAATAATTTTGATACCCATGCCAATATTTATACTTTTCTTTAATTCACTTAATAGTTTTGAGTTTAGTTTATTAAACTCTTTCAATTATCCAGAAACGATTATGAATAAGTTATTTTTTGCACCACTGCCAATTTCGTCTATTTTATTAATACCTTTATTACTTGGCCAATTAAATAATAAAGAAAATAAATCAATTACTATTTATTTTGTGGCTTTAAGTATTTTTAGTATGCTGTTTGTTACGTCGTATACTGAAAGATTTAATTTCTCTAATTTTATTAATTTTGCGCAGTTTTTTTTACCAATGCTAGCAATAATTTGTGGTGAAATAATTGGATCAAATTCAAAATTAAAAAACACAGTCTTAAAAATATTCTTTAAGATTGCCCTGATAGTAATTTTTATGCAGATATTATTTACACTAAGATTTAATACAGAAGGATTAAATCCTAACTTTATACTATTTTATGTATATCAAACAGAGCAATATACTAGCCTTGCGTTAATAATAATAGTTTTTGTGAATTTGCAAAATTTGTATTTAAAAAATTATAATACTAAATTATATTACAAATATTATTTAGTATTAGTTCTTATTTTAACCTATGTATACTTATCAAAGAATATGACGTTGTATGTATATACGACTATTTTTTTTATTACTCATTTATTTTTAATATTACGTACTTTAAAAAACTATCTATTTATAATACCTCTGTCTTTTATTATACTTCTTAGTGTTAATTATTTAAATTTTGATTACTCAAATTTTATTATTCATAGGACTGAGTGGTATAGTCTTTATTTTTTTGAAATAACCTCATCAATAAAAAGTTTTTTATTTGGTTCAAATATTAAAAATGAACTTTACAAAATTACACCTGGAGTTTTTAATTATTATTTAGATTTTATCTATAATTTTGGTTCTATATCTATAGTTCCATTATTATTATTAATATCTTTAACAGTAACTAGAATTATTAAATATACAAAAATTAATACAATTAGTTCTGAAAATTTATTTATTATAGTAGTACTAGCTGTTGTTGTATTTATAGACTCGTTTCTAAAAGTCTCTTTAAAACAACCCTATATAGCGATAATTTTGTACTTTTTATGGGGCATTTGTCTCTCCAGCTTGGCCACAAATTCAAAAAACAATAATTAGTTTTAAAAACTGAAATATTTATAGTTTTAAATAACTTTTCTTTAATTTATATCAATATAATTTAGTTATTATTTTGTATGAATACTTTTCACGTCTTTTTGTTTTATAAATATTGATAAATAACCAGGTACTATAATAAATAAAAAACCACCATTAAAATATCGAGTACCCCCAAATATTTATATAATTTATTTTGTAAATTGGATTTTTTTAATGATGATAGTTATTTTAGTTTTAGTTCCTAGTTTTTAGCAGATAAAACATTTTTTTTTAAACTTATCAATATTATTATCTTTATAACTAAATTTTATATATACAATTTATTAACTGAAAGAGAATACTGAAGTATATAATAGATTTAAGTTAGATTTAAACTAGAATTAACATAATGAATATATTGCTTTTTTCACAAAGGTTTTGGCCTGAAAACTTCAGAATTAACAATATTGCTGAAAGCCTTAGAAAAAAAAATAACATTTTTGTGGTTACAGAAAAACCAAATTATCCAGATGGAAACATTAAAAAAAAATATAAAAAATCCTTTTTTTTTAATGAAATTTGGAAGAATATAAAAATTTATAGATCACCAACTATATCTAGGGGTAAAAATAGTAAACTTAATCTATTATTAAATTATATTAATTTTATAATTATATCTCCAATTGTTTTATCAAAAAATTTAAAAAAAAAAAAAATCGATATAATATTTGTATATGCTACTTCTCCGATTTTTCAGGCATTACCAGCAATTATATATGGAAAATTAAATAGCATACCTGTTGTGCTTTGGGTCCAAGACATTTGGCCAGATGTACTGAAGGATTTGGGAATAATAAAGAATAGGCTAGCTTTAATTATTATAAATTATTTTGTTAAAATAATTTATAATAATTCTGATTATATATTTGTTCAATCGCTATCTTTTAAAAAAAAGATATCCAAATATTCGGATAAAAAAATAAAAATTCTTTACAACCCAGAAACAAAAAAAATAATAAATAAAAATTTTAATAAAATAAATAAAAATTTTATAATAACATATGCAGGTAATATAGGGAAAGCACAGTCGTTTGATACTCTCATTGAAGCACTAAAAAAAATAAATAAACCAAAATTTAAAATTTATATTTATGGTGATGGGTCAGAAAAAAATAAATTACTGAAAGATATTAATAAATTTAATTTAGAAAAAACCGTTAAAGTGTTCAAACCTATTTCCAAGTCAGAAATAGATATTGTACTTTCAAAATCCAATGCTTTTTTATTAATATTGGGTAGTGGTGATGGTCTTTCAAGCACACTTCCAGCCAAACTCCAGACTTACATTGCGCATAATAAACCTATAGTAGTAAGTGCAAATGGTGAAAGCTATAATTTTGTAAAAAAAAATAAGTTAGGTTTTGTATCTAAAGCTGGTAACAGTACTGGATTATCACAATCAATATTAGATGTTCAAAAGTTAAAAAAAAAAAACTTAAATTTAATTAAAAAAAGGTCATTAATGCTATTTAAAAATAATTTTGAAATTAATGAATGGACCAGAATATTAGAACAAAAGCTTGAAAATTGTGCTGAAGATTATAAAAGATGTAAAGTTTATTAAAATAAATCAAATATAAAGAGTAAATATCATATGAAAATTCTAATTATAGGTGGAGCGGGCTATGTAGGTGGAGCCGTAACAGATTTGTTAAAAAATAATTCTGATAATGAAATAATAGTTTATGATATTTTATTATACGAAAGTTTATTTCAAAAAGATGTTAAATTTGTAAATGGAGACATAAGAAATTATTCTCTTTTAAAAAAAAATTTAGATTGGGCAGATAGTGTCGTATGGATGGCAGCACTTGTTGGGGATGGTGCCTGTAGTATCAACCCTTTAATTACCCAAGAAATTAACTGTGACACAGTTCAATATTTAGCTGATAATTTTAATGGTAAAATAGTATTTTTTTCAACATGCTCTGTTTATGGAGCCCAGGATGAAGTACTTAACGAAAACTCACCAACAGATCCTTTATCTGTCTACGCCTCAACAAAACTCGATGCTGAAAAAATACTTATAAATAAAGATGCATTAATTTTTAGGTTAGGAACGCTTTTTGGAATTGGAGATGCTTATTCAAGAATTAGAATGGATTTAGTAGTAAACGTTTTAACTGCAAAAGCAATTACTGATAAAAAATTAACTGTTTTCGGTGGTAGACAGTTTAGACCATTATTACATGTAAAAGATGCGGCTAGAGTTATAGAGGAATCAATCAGATCTGAAAATAAAGGTATTTACAATCTACATTTAGAAAATACTAAAATTATTGATTTAGCTGAAAGGATCAAAAATTTATTTACAGATGTTCAAATTGAAAAAGTTGATATGAAATTTCAAGACTCAAGAAACTATCAAGCAGATGGGACTAAATTGAGAAAAGACTTTAAATTTCGACCAAAATATACGGTTGAAGATGGAGTAAATGAAATAAAAAAATTAATTCTAGAAAAAAGAATTACCGATATAAACGATCCAAGATATACTAATCAAAAATTTCTAGAATTGTTCAAATCAAAATTGGAGTATATTAACAATGAAACCTGAGTTATTTGAGGGTGGTATATCTGTAGATAAAAGAGGAAGCGTTTCATTTAACAATAATTTATTACTTCAAAAAATAAAACGATTTTATATTGTCCAAAATAAAAAAAAAAATTATATAAGAGCATGGCATGGACATAAAGTTGAGGCAAAATACATTTTATGTATAAGTGGAAAAGCAAAAGTATCAGCTGTAAAAATTAATGATTTTAAAAATCCGTCAAAAAAAATTAAACCCTTCCATTGGTATTTAGACAGTAAAGTGCCAAGTGTAGTTTATATTCCGCCTGGATATGCCAATGGGTCTAAATCAATTAGTAAGGATATGAGATTATTTATTTTTTCTACAACTACTTTAAAACAAAGTTTAAAGGATGACTTTAGGTTTGATGAAAACCTTTGGAAAATATGATTTTGAAGAAAAATGTCTTAATATTAGGGGCTACAGGCATGCTGGGTATAGAAGTCGTAAGAGAGTTAATTAAAAAAAAAAATATTATTCTACACGTCGCAATTCGAAGTCTTAAAGATAAAAAATTAATTCAAAAATATTTAAGTTGTGATATTTCGGGTATAAAGTTTTATAAATTTAAAATAGAAGGTAACTATCAAGCTACCTTAAAAAAAATAACAAAAAATAAAAAATATATTGTAAATTGTATAGGTATAATAAAGCCCTACATTAATGAAGGTAGCTATTTAAGTATTGAAAATGCTTTAAGAGTAAATTCAAATTTTCCACATGTATTAAAAAACTGTGTAACAGAAAAAGTCAAAATTTTTCAGATTGCTACGGACTGTGTTTATGATGGAGTGAAAGGAAAATACAATGAAAATGAATCGCACAATGCAACTGATGTATATGGAAAATCAAAAAGTCTTGGTGAAGTAAGAGGTAAAAATTTTTTTAATTTAAGATGCTCAATTATTGGAAAAGAAATAAAGAGTTATAAATCATTATTATGTTGGTTTTTGAACCAAAAAAAAGATGCAAAAATTTTTGGATTTAGAAATCATTTATGGAATGGAATTACAACAAAACATTTTGCAAAAATTATTGCTGTGCTTATTCTAAAAGAGATAAAAATTCCAAATTTACTTCATATAATACCAGGCGATATAGTTAATAAATATGAATTGTTAAAAATATTTCAAAATAAGTTCCAAAGGCATGATCTAGAAATATCAAAAACTAATGCAAATGTTATTGTAAATAGAACATTGGCCACAAATCACAAAGATATTAATAAAAAAATAAATAAAGCTATGGGATTTAAAAATGTGCTAACAGTAAAAAATATGGTTAACGAAATAATTTAATCAAATCAATTGTTAAATTAGATCAATGAAATTAAAAAAAATTAAAATCTTAACAATCTTAGGCACAAGACCAGAAATTATACGACTATCAAGAATAATTCCAAAACTAGATAAGGAATTTAAAAATATTATAGTTCATACTGGTCAAAATTTTGACTATGAGTTGGATAAGATATTTCTTAAAGAGCTAAAAGTACGAGCACCAAATTACTATTTAAATGCAAGAGGTAGTTTTGCAGAACAAATATCTATCATAATTTATAAACTTGAAAAAATTATTGAAAAAGAAAAACCAGAAAAATTTTTAGTTTTGGGAGACACAAATAGTAGTGTTGGATCAATAGTTGCAAAAAGAATGGGTGTTAAAGTTTACCACATGGAAGCTGGTAATAGATGTTACAGTAACAAGAGTCCAGAAGAGGTCAATCGAAAAATAATTGACCATAGCAGTGATATCTTACTACCTTACACCTCCGGTAGTTATAAGAATTTAATTTTAGAGGGAATAAAAAAAAAGAATATAATTAAAACAGGCAATCCTATTACAGAAGTAATTTATGCCTATAGAAAAAATATAGATAAATCAAATATTTTAAAATTGTTAAATTTAAAAAAAAATAATTTTTTTGTTCTCACAATGCATAGGCAGGAAAATGTTGATAGTTACGAAACTTTAAAAAAGTTTGTCACCACATTTAACAAAGTTGTTGAAAAATTTGATAAAAAGATTGTATGGCCAATTCACCCAAGGTCAAAAAAGATGTTAAAAAAATATAAAATTATTTTAGATAATAGGGTTCTTGTTATCCAACCACTTGGCTTCTTTGATTTTGTAAGATTAGAAAAAGACTGCTTATTAACTTTAACTGATAGTGGTACTGTCCAGGAGGAGAGTGCTATTCTAAAGAAACCCTGCCTAATAATAAGGGAATATACAGAGAGAATTGAAACTATAAAAGCTGGTGGTGCTACTTTAGTTGGAAGCAATGCTAACAAAATATTAAAGATAATTGATTTGTATATGAATAATAGCATTAAGATAAAAAATATAAGTGATTATATGAGTAAAACAGTAAGCTCAAAAATAATAAGGATTTTAAAATCTAAAATTTAAATTTGATGGATTTAAATTATATATTTAGAAATGATAAAGCTAAGTCTTTTACAATTCTTTTAATTATATTTTTTATTCATATTGTTTGTATAAACTTCTATCCAGTTAACGATGAGTATATTTTTCCAGTTGGCGCAAAGCTTTTAGAAAGTAAAAATATCGAAATAATAAATAATTTTTTTATATATAACGCAAATACTCTTGGCTTTTCTGTGGTAATATTTTTCTTTTCAAAATTGCTACCATTGGATTATTATCTTATTGGAAAGTTATTATCATGTAGTGGAATTATTTTGATTTATTTAGGAATTAATAATTTAATTAAAATATCAAAAGTTCATTTCAATGAAAATAATTATTTATTAATATTACTTATCCTTCTAAACCCAATTATTTTTACTTTTAGTTTTAGAGCTACCCCAGATTTATTTTCAGCAGCATTAGCCCTATTTAGTGTCACATTTTTTATATTAAAAAAAAATACTTTTTTGAAAATACTTTTTTTAATACTTTTCTCTTTTGCGGTAATAATTAAACCCTTCAATGCAATTATAATTCTTCTAATATTTTATGATTTAAACTTAAAAAAAATTTTTTGTAAAAATAACATTAATTTAATTTTATGGATTTCAGCTTCTTTGATAATACCATTAATTTTTTTTATTTATAATTTCTATTTATTTAATTTTTTTTTAATACCTGATCATTTCAAATTACTAAAAAGTTTTGATATTCTAATGTTTGTAATGAAATTCATATCTTATCTTGGTTTTCTTAATTTATTTATTATCCCTTTATATCTTGATCATTTTTTTAAAATTATGAAAAAAAACTATATTCGAACTCTTTTCTATGTGATATTTTCAATTGCAACATCATTTTTTTTTAAAATTGATATAGGAGAAATGAACCTTGGTTTTCTGCAAAATTATATAAATTCTAATTTATATAATTTTATATTGTTGATGAGTTTTTTTATTTTTATAGACTTTACGTATTTTGTAATTAATAAAAAAGATTCAAAAAAAAAACTATTTCTATTCTTTATACTACTTGCAATAGTTTTTCTTCTTATCTTATCTAACTTTCAACTAACTCAGAGATACTTATTAATAATACTTCCATTAATTTTATTTATTTTTTTTGACACCAATAAAAACAAGTTTTTTTATATATTAACAATTTTTTTATACATATTAATGAACTCAATCTTATTTTTTAACCACTATTCCACATCTAATAATATTAAGAATATTATTGTATATCTAAAAAAAAATGAAATGATTCAAGATACTAATCCTGGATTTATTGGACAACATGCTCTTAATCATTTTATTGATTTTAATAAAGATATGAAAATTTCTATGGTTAAAGATATGTTATTTGATGTGAATAAAAAATATTATGTAACTGACATAGAGCCTCTAAATAAAAAAGATATAGTATTCCTAACTAAGTCTAATAATATATTTAAAAAAAATAAGAACTTGTTTATATTGAAAAATAAGTTTTAAATTAATCTAATTCAAATTCTGCAGTGTAGTCTTTTTTTAAGGATTGGTTTTGATTCTTTTTATCTAAATAACAATTCCCAATAACTAATTTATCTAATTCATTGCCCATAAAACAATTAAATGCATCTGTTGGAGTGTTTACAATGGGCTCTCCTCTTACATTGAATGAAGTGTTAACAATTACTGGGCAATTTGTTATTTGTTTAAATTTTTTAATTAACTTATAATATTTTCTATTGGTGTCTTCATGTACTGTTTGTATTCTCGCTGAATAGTCAACATGTGTTACTGCAGGAATTGTTGATCTTTTAATATTTAATTTTTCTATTCCAAATAATTGTTTTTCATTATTACTCATCTCAATAGTTTTTTCTTGTTTAATATTTGCAACCATCAACATGTAAGGGCTATCAATATTTATATCAAACCACTCGGTTAGGTTTTCTCTCAATATAGATGGTGCAAATGGACGAAAACTCTCTCTATATTTAACTTTTAAATTTAAATTTTTTTGCATTTCTGAGGATCTTGGGTCACCCAAAATAGACCTTCCGCCTAGAGCTCTAGGCCCAAATTCCATTCTGCCTTGGAACCATCCTATTGCTTCGCCAGAAGATAAGTTTTCAGCTGCTTTACTAATTAAATTTTCTTCATCTAATATTTCATAAATGGCACCATTTTTAGTTAATTCTTCTTCAATTTGTTTTTGAGTAAATTCTGGACCTAAATATGAACCTTTCATACTATCCTTTGGATTTACTAATCTTGGATTATTCTGCTCTATATGCCATAAGGCTAAGGTTGCACCAAGTGAGCCTCCAGCATCTCCAGATGCAGGTTGTACCCATATGTTCTCAAAAATATTTTCTTTTAATATTTTTCCATTAGCCACACAGTTCAAGGCAACTCCACCAGCTAAACATAAATTTGAAATTTTAAACTCATCTTTTAAAGATCTTAATAATTTTATCATTATTTCTTCTGTAACTTTTTGAATAGAAGCTGCAATATCCATATGAAATTGAGTTAATTTATCTTTTTTTGAATCTCTAGGATTATCACCAAAAAGTTTATGGAATTTTTGACTAGTCATAGTTAATCCAGTCGAATAATTGAAAAATTCTTGGTTTAATCTAAATGTTCCATCTTCCTTAACGTCAATTAAATTATCCATTATTTTATCTTTATAAATTGGATTTCCATAGGGAGCTAAACCCATCAATTTATATTCACCACTATTAACTTTGAAACCAGTATAATATGTGAAAGCAGAATATAATAATCCGAGTGAATGTGGAAAATGAATTTCTTTTACAATTTCTAATTTATTAGATTTTCCAATAGCAACAGTTGTTGTTGCCCATTCACCAACACCATCCGCCGTTAAAACTATAGCCTCTTCAAATGGTGAGGGAAAAAAAGCACTTGCAGCATGACTTAAATGATGTTCAGAAAAAAAAATTTTATTTTCATGATTAAAACTCTCATCATGTTTTTTTAGTTCATTAATAAGCATTGTTTTTTGAAACAATTTGTCTTTAAGCCAGACAGGCATGGCCTTGCAAAAAGATCTAAATCCTTTCGGTGCAAAAGCCACGTAAGTTTCAAGTAATCTTTCAAATTTTAGAAATGGTTTTTCATAAAAAATAATTTGATCTATATCTTTTAATTTAAGTCCAGAATAATCTAGTACAAAATTTACAGCATGGAATGGATAATTGGAGTCATGTTTAATTCTTGTAAATCTCTCTTCTTGAGCAGCTGCTATAATTTCTCCATCTACCAGGATTGAAGCTGCACTATCATGATAAAAAGCTGATATTCCTAAAATAGAAGTCACTTAAAAAATAGTGTAAATAAAGGGAGCAACAGCTGAACCTTGACTTAAAATTATTAATCCACCAAAAATTAGTAGTACAAAAATAATTGGAAATAACCAGAATTTTTTTCTTTCTTTTAAAAATTGATAGAATTCTTTTATAAAACTCATAATTTAAAATTGATTTTTCATTTTACTTTTAATCTTTGATTTATTAATCCAATAACTTTTATTATCATTTATTTTTATGTTTAACACATCTTTTTTTAAAAGCTTTAAAATTAATGAAATAGGTGTCACTACGAAAAAATAAACCACACCCATTACTAACGGCGCAACTATTATACCAAGAACAATTCCAAGATTTGTCCAAAATATATTTAGGGGTGTTAATATTTTTGAATTTATTAAGCCTAATATTAAAAAAATTAATGATAAAATTAAAAAAGAATATTTGAATTCACCAAATTTAATTAAGGGATAAATTGTAATCAGGCTAAAAAAAATAAAAAAAACTATCCCAAAATTTCTATTTGTAGGTAATTCATCTTTCTTATATACAAACTTAAGTTTACCCATAATATAAATAATGCATTTTATTAAAAAAATATTTTTCTATTGTATATCAATACTTATTTCAACATTAATAATAATTTTACTTGTTGAGACAAGTGTGAGGCTTTTTGTAGATAATGGTTTTAATTATGAAATTGAAATGATGAAATATGCAAAAAACATCAAAAAAGTAGAATCAGTAAATGGATATAAAATTTTTATTCATAAGCCAAATATAAAAACAACCATAATGAAGGCTGAAATTAAAACAGACAAAAATGGCTTCAGATATAATTTAAATAATAAAGAAAACTCAAATGTTTTAATGTTGCTAGGAGACTCAATGACTTTTGGGTTTGGGTCAAGCTATACATTTGCTGATTTTTTGCAAAAGGAGCTTCATGATCAATATAATGTTTTAAATACAGGTGTTGGAAATACTAATACTGAAATGCAAGAAAAAGGATTCTTTAAATTTCATAAAGTTCATAATCCTAAAATTTTAGTACTAAATTTTTTTATTAATGATCTAGAGATAATCATTCCTAAAAAAAAGAATTTTATTAGAAATAATTTTTATAGTTTTAGTTATTTATATTATAAATATAATATTATTAAATTAAGGTTTTCAGAAACTCTTACATTTTCTTCATATTATAAAAAAACTTTTGAAGATGAAAAAGTTTTATCAAATGTATTTAATTCAATAATAAATTTAAAAAACTATTCAGAACAGAACAATGTAAAATTTTTTGTACATTTTATTCCTGAATTGCATGATTTGAAAAATTATCCATTCATTTATGAGCATAATATTATTAAAAATTTTTTATCCAAAAATAATATTAAGTATATTGATGGATTAGATTATCTAAAAAATAAGAAAGAAAAAACATTATGGGTCTCTGTTCAAGATACTCATGCTAATGAAAAAACTCATAAGATAATTGGTGAGTACTTATTGAAATATCTAGAAAAAGAGATTTTTTAATTTCTAGTTTTTATTTCATCTAATATTTTTTCTTTAAAGGATTTTGCAATAATTCTATTAACCCACGATCTAGCATGAGATGCTGAATGATCATTAGTAACAGGAATTTTGTCATTGATTTTTGTAATTTTTTTAAAATAAGGACACCAGTCTGAAAAAATAATATTATTTTCTTTAGTCCAATTTTTTACAAATTCATAATCTGCCCCACATACATTCTCTTTTTTTTTACCTAGGCTGTGCCATGAAAAAATAAAAACAATATTTTTTTCTTTAAGTTTTGAATTAAAATTAATAATCTTATTTGCATAGTGTTTGATGAAAGTATTATTAAAATCTATTTCTTCTTGATGATAATTTTTATTTCTTTTTTCTAAATGAATTAGATATTTTATTCTTTTTAAAATTTCAAAATAGTTGGAAATATATCCAAGATATTCTGCTGTACCAAAAAATCTTGGAGAGTCTTTAATCAGATGCCCATGTTTCTGGCCAAGATTAAAAAAATAATCCCCCATATGATCATTTTGATCTGCTAGATAAGTAACAAAGGTTGGTTTATCAAAATGTTTTTTGAATAAATCATAAGATAATAAGGTTTGTTTTGTTCCAAAAGCTGCTAGAGCTAAATTTACAACACCCCAATTATTAGAGTCATCTGAATTAATTCCTGTAAATAATATAAATGGATAGGAACTATCAAATGGAACACCAGTACCCATTGTATTGGAATCGCCAATTGAAAAAATTAATTTATCATAATTTGAAAAATTGTTTTCGTAGTTTAGGGTACCAAAATTATTAGTTATTACTTCCTGTCTGTGATCTGTAATTTTTACATTATTAAGGTTTTTTCTCAATACAATCCCTAAATCTTCATTATATTCATAATTTGATATATCCCCAGATTGGTGCATAGGCACAAAAGTTCTTAATGATATTTCTATGATCGAAAATAAAATAACTGAAGTGAATACTGTTAACCAAAAATTTTTCATAAATATTTATAGTTTTATGACTATATTTATAATAATCAATGGGCAAAATGCCAGATAAAATATTTATAAATACTCTTAAATTTTTATTGTATCTTATACCAATTGGCTTAATTACTGGGCCATTTATTCCTGACTTTTCATTAACATTAATGGCGCTAATATTTATCTTTTTATCAATTAAAAATAATCTTTGGAAGTATTATTATGGCAACAAATTTGTTAAATTTTTTTTATTTTTTAATTTATACTTAATTATTTCTTCATTAATTTCTGATGATATCTTATTTTCACTTAAAAGTTCTTTTGCCTATTTTAGGTTTTTAATCTTTTCAATATCTGTGTGGTATTTACTAGATAATTCTAAAAATTTATTTAAGAAGAGTTATTCAATATATTTGTTTATATTATTTTTAATTCTATCATTAGATGCTGTTTATCAATTTAAATTTAATAATAATATTGTTGGGTTTGAGATGGTTCAATTAGATAGAGTTTCAGGGTTTTTTAATGATAAAATGGTGTTAGGAAGCTTTTTCATTAGAATGTGCCCATTAGCGATCTTACTTTTTTTTATATTCAGCGAAGTAAAATATAAAGCCCTATTATCAATAATTTTATATATAGCCACTATTATTGTAATATTAATAAGTGGAGAAAGAACAGCACTGGGTTTATTTTTTATTTTTACCTTTTTAATCCTAATAATAAATCTAGAAAAAAAATCCTTTTTAATATTAATAGTTCTGCCATTATTAATAACAGTCAGTTTATCTTCGTTTAATAAAAAAATACAATATAGATTATTTTTTGAACCACTTCAGCAATCCAATTTAATTTCAGACGCATTTATAGGAAAATATTTTCCTGAAGAAAAAAAAAGTTATGTTCATTTAAGTAAATATCCAGTTATTTTTAGTAGAGAGCATACTCAGCATTATAAAACTGCATTTAAAATGTTTTTAGACAAACCATTTATGGGGGTAGGTCCAAAAATGTATAGAAAAAAATGTGGAGACGATAAGTATAATTCTGGCGCCGAATCCTGCAGTACTCACCCACATAATTTTCTATTACAAATTTTATCTGAAACAGGCATTATTGGATTTACATTCTATCTTGTTGCGCTCTGCTTTATTATTTCTAAACTTGCTAGAAAGTCCAATGATTTTAAAAATAACAAAAAAATCAATTATATTGAAACTATATGTTTAATTACTTTTTTTATAAATTTGTTTCCCTTTATTCCAACTGGAAATATTTTTAACAATTGGTTATCAGTAATTTTTTATTTTCCTGTTGGATTTTATTTACATCAAACAACTCTTAAAATAGGCATTAACAGAGGATAACTATTAAGAATATATGGTTGGTAAAAAAACAATAGTAACGCAACTATGCTTTGCTATGATAATGAAGCATCAATTTTGTCTAGACTCATGGTTTAGATGCAGAAATTCCTCTTATTTTGGAAGCTAAGTAAGCTCTGATGAAATTCTAGATCTATCGTTCAAAGATTTCTATTAGCGGCAAGACAAGGAAAGCAAATTTTATAGGACTATAAAATCATTTTATTATAGATTGAAGTAATGAATGAACAAAATTTATTTTTTATATTAATTTTATTTTTAAATGTAATTTTTTTTTATAATCTAAAAAAATTTACTAGTATCCTTAATCTGTATGACTATCCTTCAAGTAGCAGAAAAATTCATAAGGAAAAAACCTCATTATTAGGAGGTATTATCTTTTTTGGAATAACACTTTTATTTTTTTTATTTGATAATAATTATAGCAATAGTTTAAAACAATATCATTCTCTCACTGTTACTATTCCACTTATATTGATATTTTTTGTAGGATATATTGACGATAAGATTGGTTTATCTTCAATAAAAAAAACTTTTTTATTTATAGTAATAATATTTTTTCTAATATTTTTTAATGCTGATTTTCAAATATCAATACTAAAGTTTTCATCAATTGAAAATAATCTCGAGCTAGGTATCTTTTCTATATTTTTTACTATTATTTGTGTTTTTATTTTTATTAATTCTTTTAATATGTTTGACGGTATTAATGGTCAAGCAGGAATTTATTCATTTGTTTTATTTTCTTATTTTTTGTACAAAAATATTAATGTTAATTTATCGTTAGCAATTATTATTACATTATTATTTTTTTTGACCTTTAATCTTCGAGGTAAAGTTTTTTTAGGAGATAATGGGAGTATTTTTATATCTTTTTTAATTTCATTATTTGTAATTAATTCTTATAATCTAGAAGTTATTAATACTTGTGAAGAGATATTTATTTTGATGATGCTACCTGGTATAGATATGACACGTTTATTTATTCAAAGGTTATTAAAAAATAAAAACCCTTTAAGTGCAGATGGCAATCATTTTCATCATCTTATGCTTAAATTTTTTTCTTCATCATCTGTCTTAATTATCAATTCATTATTAATTATATTACCAATTTTAGCATTAATTTATGGTTTTAGTGAAATATTGATTATATTGATTTTCTTGACAACATATCTTGTATTGTTTTTTTTTATTAAAAATAATTAATTTTTTTTGAAAAATATTTTAAACCACGCTCAATTCCATTTGAAATTTTAATTTGAGCCTTAAAGCCAAGCTGCAATTGTTTTTTTGTAGATCCTCCTCTTGCATACACACCAACAGGTTTTGATTTTTTAGTTATTATATCAAAATTATAACCAGTAATTTTTTTTCCTAATTTTATAAAATCTATAAAGCTTGTATATATTCCTGTTGAAAGATTTATTGGAGAGGCATCATTAACCTTATCCATTGTACTGATTACACCGTTAACACAGTCATCAATATGAATAAAGTCACGCATTTGTTTACCATCACCCCAAACCTGAACAATTTTTTTCTTTTCGGCTAAAATTAAGTTTCTACATAAATTAGGAAAAGGATAATTAATATCTTGATCTTCTCCATATCCAGAAAATGGTCTATAGCAAACTGATTTTATACCGTGTTTTTTATATGCAATATTAGCCAAAAACTCTCCGGTCAGTTTAGACCAACCATACGTATAATCTGGTACTCCAAGGTTATTGGAAAAATTTATATCACTTTCTTTTAGTAATCTATAAAACTTCTTTGTTTGCAAAGCCAAAGGGTAGCTAGCGCTTGAGCTGAAGTATAGGGTTTTTTTAGGTTTTGAGGTAACACACCATTCCCAAAATTTACTATCAATTGTTAGATCCTGAGCAACTGCAAGTGGGTTATTTTCAATCATTTCTCTTCCACCAACAATTGCTGCTAGGTGAAGCACATAGTCAAATTTTTTATTTTTGTTTTTTTTAAACCACTCAACACAATCCATCTTAATAAATTTAAAATTTTTATAATCATAAGGGTTAAATAAAGGCCAATTTTTTTTGGGATCAATAGCACCTGTAAATTTTTGAAGATTATCAATTGCTATTACTTCAAATTTTTTATCAAGAAAATGTTTACAAAAATGGCGACCAACAAACCCAGCTGCTCCCGTTATTAAAACTCTTTTCATTTTTTTAGTATTTGTTGATACAATTTAAAAGCCTCCCAAGATTTTTTTGGTAAAAATTTTTTAATATTATTAGGATTTTTTTTAAGCTCTTTTATTAAATTCAAATTATTTTCGTATCCTATATATTCTTTCTTCATATCTTTTGTTAAATCATGAACATTTCTTTGTTGATAAACTGAAGGCTTATTATACAAAACTTTAAAACCTTTAGCCTCAACATAGTATGAGGCCCATATATCATCCATTCTACCTATATGTGGAAATAAAAAATAATGTTCCATAACTTTTCTTTTTAAGTAAGTATTCTGAGAGTTAAATGGTGACATTTTATTGGATGTAAAAGGGAATACAGATGTTTGAAATTTACATTCTGGGGCGTGTTCCATTCTACATATTGCATCAATGTCAGGATCTCCATTCCAAAAATCTGCCTGAACATCAAAATAAGAATTAATTTTTTTAATATCTTTGGTCTTATTTTTGGTTTTTAAAATTTGCAATGGAAAACCGCGGTGCCATAAATGCTTATAGTTTGTAACTGAAATTGGATCAAATGCCTCTTCTTTAGTTATATATTTTTTTGCTTTTACTTTTTTTTCTATTAATAAATTTTTGCCCCAGTTTGCAAAAGGTATATTGTCATCGTCTATTGTTGCAATTATATCTGCACCCTGTTTGTAAGCCATAATCATTGCAAAATTTCTTCTTTGGATACAATTCCAGCCTATTAAATTAGATAATTTTTTACTTATTTTTTCTTGATCTTTAGGTCCGATATAAACTCCATTTTTTAATTTATAATTTTTGGGAGTTTTTAAATCACCTGAAACAATTAAATTCCAATCTTTTAAATTATCAAATTTTTCAATAGCTTCAGTTGGCGGGTTTATAGTTGTAGATATAATAAATTTTTTCATTAATTTAGTTTAATAACCGAAAATTTCCTAAACTCAATTCCTAATAGTTTAATTTTTGAAGAAAAAATTGATTTTTCCTTATAATACACAACTGTATAGTCTGATGAAGCTAATTTTATCGCACCTTTTATATACCCACTGCATTTTTCACTATGTTTAGAATTTAAACAATTATCGTATAAATGGTATAAGTGTGGAGTTATTACCCCTGGAACTGTATTTTCCAAAATTTTTTCAGTCTTTAGATAGTTGAAAATGATATCGGTAGATTTAGAAGTTATATAGTAGTTCATAAGTAACAGTGAGTTGAATAAAGTATAAACTGTCAACATAGTAAATATTAAAACTCTTGGCTGAATAACATTAAATAAAAATAAAAAGAAAAATGGAAGAGGTAGAATTAGGTATCTTTGTGAAGCTTTTATAAAAGATAAAGCAAGCAAATATGATAATATTGTAAAAATAATTATTAAACAAATTTTAAATCTTTTTTCGTCAATTGGTCTTACTGTAATAAAATTTTTCATTAAATAAAAAAAAAAAAAGAAATTTGTTAAAATTATAGCTTTATAAAAGTTTTCAGGTATAAATTTTTGTAAGGGTCCAAGGTCCAATTCTGAAGAAATAAATAAATATTTTTGTAAAAAAATACTAGAAAAAATTATTAGTAGAAAAATCATCAAGTTACTTTGGGTAATTTTTTTTTGTAATTTTATAAAAAATATGATGGAAAATGGAAAAGAGATTAGTGTTAAATATCCAATATAAAAAATAAAATTATTTATAACCCAAAAAATATTTCTGTGAGGATCATTCCCTATTAATGCAAATTGCAAGTCTTGAGATGCAGGTGCAAAAAAAAATCCTAAATATTTATATGTCAATAGGGAATAAATAAATAAAGGTAATATAATTAATATTGTTACAATAATAATCTTAATACTTAATATAGATTTTTTATTATCCTCAAAAAAGAGCAAAACATATATGGGCATTAACAAAATTAGATTGTAAGACTTAAGAATTATAGCAATACCTAAAAAAAAACTATTTATATAAATAAAATTTGATTTTGGGGATATTAAAATTTTTGAAAAAAAATAAATTGCTAATGAAAAAACAAATAAATCATTAAATGCTCTAAAACCATAATTCCAAATAATACTATTAAAGAGAATTATTAGAATAAAAATAATTCTGTTATTTTCATATTTATAAAATTCTAGAATATTTAAAATTCCAAAGCATAAAAAAAAGTAACTAGAAGCTGACAATAACTTCATAGAATGAAATCCGTCAATAAAAGGTAAAAAGTTATTTATTACAGATCCAAACATAGAAAATAAATAACTGTTAAATTGAGAGGTATGATAAGCTGTAAGGAATAATTTCTTATCTTCGTATTGAAAAAAATTTGCAAATTGACCATAACCACCTTCAAAATTTGTGGGATGAAAGTCAATAGAAATTAAATGAATAAGAAATGTTAATAAGATTATTGAATATGTTGATATTAAATCGCTTTTTTTTATCATTTATAATTTTTTTTTTTCGTTTATAAGAGTTTCATTATTAATTAAAATACTATGAAAGAATTTAAAGATTTTTATACTGGCGAGAATTATAATCAACATATGTATAATGGATTAATTGGTTATTTTATGACTTTAAGTCATAAAAGAATGGAAAATAGCACTGAGAAAAAAGAAAGAGTATTAGAAATAGGTCCAGGCACACATCCTCATATTGATTATTTGAAACATGATTTTGATGAATATTATGTGGTTGATAGAATTAAGGAACTATCTAATTTTTTTGAAAAAAATGATAAAATAAAATTTATTCACCAAGAGGGTGATAGTTTACCTTTCGAAGATGATTATTTTGATAGAATAATTATTTCTCATTGTTTGGAGCACATTGTTAATCCTGAGATAATGCTTAAAGATATTAAATCTAAATTAAAAAAAGGTGGTACGTTAACTATAGGGCTACCAACAGACCCTGGCTTGATGTGGAGAACAGGAAAATTTATTAGTGCAAATTTTTTAATAAATAAAAGCTATGATTTTACAAAAGATGATTATTATTATTTTACAGCAAAAGATCATGTAAATAGTATTTTTTCACTGATACCTATAATCAAGAAAAATTTTAATAAGATTAATTTTGAAAGATATGAACCATTTAAAATACCAATGGTCGATTTAAATCTTTTTTATATTATTGATGTTACAAAGTAAAAATTATTTAGTTAATTTTTTTTTACTTGAGAAAAAAATTCTAAATCCAGTCAGAATATAAACAAAATTTCTTAAGAAAGTATTGTTAGTATTTCCCTCTAGTCTAGAACGCCATCTACTTGGTATTTCTATAAATTTAACACCCAGTCGTATAGGTATAAGTGCTGTTTCTAAAAGAATGGGATGTCTATTTTCTTGTAATTTTAATTTTTTAATTAATTTAGAGGGATAAACTCTATAGGCAAAAGTTAGATCAGAAAGTGATACTAAAAATAAACTTGCGAAAAATAATTGAAAAATTTTGTTAAGAATTAACTTAATTATACTATATCCCTCAAAAGAATTTTTTTTTAACCATCTATTAGCAACTATAATTTTATTAGGATTTTTCATAGAAAGGTTTATTAGTTTTGTTACATCTTTGGGGTCAGTTTCCAAATCTGAGGCCATTAAAATAAAATGTGATGAATTAATATTTTTAATAGCTGATTTTAAAGCACCACCTATAAACTTTTCTTTTTGAAAAATTATTTTAATTTTATTTTTATATTTTTTTTTAAGTTTATTGGCAGTTTTCTTGCTTTTAAGCTTTGATTTAGTTTTAGATAACACAATTAGATATTTTGAAATAAACTTAGAATTATTTTTTTCAATAATATGAATTGTGCGTTCTAACGAAAAAGTTTCATCAATTACAGGTAAAAAGATGTCAAAGGTTTGATTTTTTTTATTTAATAAAGGAATATTTTTTATAGCCATATATTATTTCAAGTTGGATATCGTTAGTATTAACCTCATGAGTCATATTAGTACAAGGCGTTAAATCCGAATAGTAACACATTGGTAGTTCAGGCGTATAAAAAATAAGCTCGTCATTTTTGTAATTAGGAATATTACGATGAATTGTGTTAATTTTTTTATCTGAATAGATATTAGGCCACGGAGAAGACTTCACATTGAAGTTTTCATAAATCCTAAATGTATGTTTTCCCAAAAGGGCAATAAAAAAAATACAAAAAATAATATGTGATTTTTTTCTTAAGTTTGCATAGTTAATTTCAATAAAGTTAAGTAATATCAAAGAATATAAGATAGCAAATAGACTTATCAAGTATCCATACCCATATCTAAACACAGGAAATTTAATAAACCACAAAATTGATCCCAACAAATTCAATAGAATTAAGAAATATAAAAAACTATTTTCTTTTTTGAATAGTTTGGCCTTTTTACTTTTTCCAATAAATAATAAGTAGGTAGTTAAAAGTATTATAAAAATAATAAAAGGTGTTATTTTTTTTACTATTTTTTTACCATGATTTTCTTTCCACGTAGAGATCCAATCAAAGTTAGATATATATTCATCAAAACTTTTTTCTGATTGACCAGTAACACTTTTTGTCCATGCTTCATTCTCTATTCTTCCACTAATTGCATTACTTCTTCTTATCTCACTCTTATCAAACCATTTTAAGTTTTTAATACAAGTTTGCTCTAATGGAAAAGCTGCACAACCTGAAATCAAAATATTTTTTCCAATCCAACTAAAAAATACAAAAATTATTAAAATGAAAACCTTACTCTTATATATCTTTAAAAATTTTTTATTAAAAATAAAATATAGTGGAATAATAAATGCAAGCAACATTGTTATTTTATTAAAAAAAATAAAAATTGAAACCAAGCTTAATTTATTAAAAAAAGTGTAATAATTTTTTATATTCTCTTTATAATTTAAGCTAAGAATAATCAGATATAAAAAGTAAAAGTGAGCAGGCGCATCATTTCCAAAACTGCTATATCTATTCATTCTGAAAAAAATAAAAATTAAGAATATAAATACTATCAAGATGTTAATATTATTTTTTTCGCTTGCAAAATATTTTAATAAATAAAGTGTAAAAAAACTAAAAATTAAAGCTAAAGGAATTAAAATTCCATTATCAAAGAAAATATGATTATTAAAAGAAGCAGATAGATATTGAATGATAGATATGTGTCCAAATCTAAAGTGTAAGTTGGAAAGCCCTATAATAATCTTATTGTCATTTAAGATACTTATAAAAGGTAAATGATAAGAACCCGCATCAGGTCTATAAACATTATCGTATGAAATTAAAATAGTTGAAATTAATGCAATTATTAAACTTATGTATATAATTTTTTGAAAATCTAATTCTTTCTTAATTTTGTTCGAGAAAAATACAACGACAAAAGGTAAAATGAATAATAAATCATTTAGATATCTATTCAAATTTATAAAAAAATTTAATAAAAAAGGGAGAATAGAGGCTGTTATAATTCCAATTAATGCTATTTCATAATAATTTTTTTTTATTTTTATATTTTCATTAAATAAAACTCTACATGATAGGCAACCCAGTAAAATAAAGTATATAGATGAAATAAAGAATGAAAGATAAATTAAAACCATATAAAATTACCTTTATATTAATTGCTATATAAATAAATGTTTAATTTTAAGATCATAAATATTCTAAAATATAAAATAGTAAGAATAGTTGAGAGTAACCCAACATTAAACTTGTTGATTTATAACAATATTAGATATTTTAAATTCTTATTACCCCATGAAAAAGACTATCTTGGCATGAAAAAGATTTGTAAAAATAGCATAAATGAGGCAATTATTGATGTTGGTGCCAACCTAGGTATTTCAACAATGGGTTTTAGGCAAATGGGTTTCAAAAATAAAATATTTATTTTTGAGCCCAATCCCGAAATTTTTAAAAAATATTTAGTGCCAATAAAAAAAAAATATAAGAATATTACTCTTAAAAATATTGCTCTAGGTCATAAAAATGAATGTAAAGAATTATTTACACCATACTATAAGAAAAAACCTGTTCATTATTTTGGTAGTTTTGATAAAAAATATATTATTAACAGTATTAAAATAACCTTTCCAAAGTTAATTAATCAAATAAAATTAAAAAAAAAAATAATTAAAATTAGTAAATTTGATGATCTTAATTTGAAATGCAAGCCTCACTTTATAAAGATAGATGTTGAGGGCTATGATCATTACGTCGTAGAGGGTTTAATAAAGACAATCAAAAAATATAAGCCAATTTTTTTAATTGAATATAATAAAGAAAATTTTTTTAAAATTAAAAAATATCTTAAAAAATATGAATGCTATATATATGATGTAAATTCAGATGAGTTAATAAAATTTAAAAAAGAATGGTTTAGAACTAGAATATCAAGAAGTAATAAAAAAAATTTACTTTCAAGCAGAAATATTTATTTTGTACCAAGATGATAAAAAAAAATTTACTTTCAATAATAATCCCTGTTTATAATGAGGAGCATTTGATTAAATCTTTATTGAAAAAAATTAATTCAGTAAAAAATATTAAAAAAGAAATTATCATTATAAATGATGGCTCAACTGACAAAACAGTTAAGGTTATTAAAAATGAGTGTGGTGGTCTTTATACCAAACTAATTAATTCTAAAATTAATAGAGGTAAGGGGTATGCTTGTAGGATGGGAATTAAAAAAGCAACAGGTGAAATTATATTAATTCAGGATGGAGATTTAGAGTATAATCCAGAAAACTATAAACGTTTAATAAAACCAATTTTATTAAAAAAATTCAAGGTAGTCTATGGATCAAGGGTTCTTAAAGGTGGCAAGAGAACTAGGCCTAAAACTTTAAGTTTCAAAGTAAGAACTTTTGCCAATCATTTTTTAACCTTTTTATCCAATATCTTGAATAACCAAAAACTTACTGACGCACATACTTGCTACAAAGTTTTCTCTTCTGAAGTAATTCAAAATATAGAGCTTCAAGAAGATGGTTTTAATTTTTGCCCAGAAGTAACAACAAAAATATCAAAACTTAATGTGAAAATTTTAGAGGTCCCAATAGATTATTATGGCAGAACAATTAAAGAAGGAAAAAAAATTGAATTTTTAGATGGTTTTAGGGCAATATATTGCCTGTTTAAATATAAATTTTTATAATTTATTCATATTTTTTTAGAATAAAATTAAATTTAACAAAATAAAAATGATAAAAAAAATATGTTATGTGGATGAAGATGGTAGATTTGGTGGGCCCCAACAAAGAATGCTGGTTATTGCATCAGAGTTAAAGAAAAAAAATATAGATGTAGAGATTATTATACCTAAAGATGAAACAGAAATCTTTAAAAAAAAATTATTAGAAAGTAAAATTAAATTTTATGAACTTAATATTACCAGATTATCCCTTAGGTTAAATTTTTTAATAAAATATATATTTTTATTTTTTTATGAAATTTTCATATTGGTTAAATTTTTTAAAAAAAATAAATATGATTTAATTCAAGCAAATTCTACACCTCAATATAAAGCAGTTATAGCAGCTTTTTTACTAAACCTAAAAGTTGTATGGGTAATTGAAGATAGCTACTTCCCATTTATAATCGTATTTTTTTTTAAGCTATTAGCCAAAATAACAAACTGTAAAATTATTTATACAAGTAATCGTGTGTACAATTTTTATTTTAAAAAAGATAAAAATTTGAAAAATAAAATGAAAGAAATCTTTGCTCCAGTTGATTTTTATAGATTTAACCCAGACCTAACTTTTTCAACACCACGGTACATTGATAGGGATAAATTTATAATAACTACAGTTGCCACATTAGTTCCAGTTAAGGGATTAGAATATTTTATAAACTCAGCTGAAAAAATTTATAAAAAAAATCAGAACACTAGTTTTATTATTGCAGGACCTGAAATTAGCAGTCAAAAGAAATATTCTAAGAAAATTAAAGATATGTTGGCCAATAAAGCTTATATTAAATATATTGGTATGTGTGATAACATACCTGAACTTTTGGCAAATTCAGATATTTTTATTTGTAGCTCCCTTTCAGAAGCGGGTCCAATGACTGTATATGAGGCTATGTCAATGAAATTGCCTGTTATTACAACAAACGTTGGTGCATGCAATCAAATCATTGATAATTATGATAATGGAATAATAGTGCCAATTAAGAATATAGAAGAAATGTCTTTTGCCATAGGAAAAGTTTTAAATGATAAACTTTTAGGAAATAAAATTGGTATTAAAGCGTATAAATTTGCAAAAGTTTTTTTTTCATTAGAAAAAATTAGTAATCAGTATATAGAATTTTATAATCTTAAATAATATGAAGTATTTTAAAAATTTAAAAATTTGTTCAAAAACTGTAATGGATACAACAGATCCAAATATTACTTTTAATACAAAAGATGAGTCAAATTATTATACTAACTATGTTGATAATATCTCCTCTTACTGGAAAAATGATGGCTCAAATTTTAATGAACTTATTAAGATTTCTGAAAAAATTAAGAAAGAATGCAAGAATAAAGATTTTGATTGCATAATAGGAATTAGTGGAGGAGTAGATAGTTCTTATTTGGCTTATTTAGCTAAAGAGGTATTGGGCTTAAGACCTTTAATATTTCACGTTGATGGTGGATGGAACTCCCAATTAGCAGTTAGTAATATTGAAAAAGTTATTGATAAGTTAAATTTAGATTTACATACAGACGTAATTTATTGGCCAGAAATGAGAGACTTACAATTATCTTTTTTCAAAGCACAAGTTCCTCATTTAGATACACCGCAGGATCATGCTTATTTTTCATCTATGTATAATTATGCAGCAAAAAATAATATTAAATATATTCTTAATGGGGGTAATTTTTCGACAGAGTGTGTTAGAGAGCCCCTAGAATGGCACTATCATGCATCAGACTTAAAACATATAAAAAGTATCCAGTCAGAATTTGGTACATTGAAATTAAATAAATTTCCTACATCAGATATTTTCAAATATAAAATTTATTATAAATATTTTAAAGGTATGAAAGTTATTCAGCCACTAAACTATATAAAGTATATCAAGTCTGATGCGATCACATTTCTAGAAGAAAAATTTGATTGGGAGCAGTATTCTCACAAACATTATGAGTCTAGATTTACAAAATTTTATGAGGGTTACTGGCTTTTGAATAAATTTGGATATGACAAAAGAAAAGCTCATTATTCAAGTTTGATCCTTACAGGGCAAATGTCTAGAGAAGAAGCTCTCCAAAATCTTGTAAAACCTCCATACACAGAAGAAATTGAAGATGATTTTGAATATGTTGCAAATAAATTAGAAATCTCGACTCAAGAATTAAAAACTCTTATGACAAAAGAAAATAAATCATTTAGAGATTACAAGTCTAATTATGAGCTAATAAATTTTTTTACTAAAATTGCAAGATGGACAGGATTAGAAAAAAGAATAATTCAATGATAGGAATTATTGATTATGGACTTGGGAACGTAGGGGCTATTTCTAATATATATAATAAACTAAAAATTCAGAATATTATTATCAAATCTACAAAAGATTTTTTAAAAGTTGATAAATTAATTTTACCTGGAGTGGGTGCGTTTGATAGTGCTGTAAATTTATTAATAAACTCTAATTTTTATGGTGAGATAGAAAACCAAGTTTTTAAAGAAAAAAAATATATTCTGGGAATTTGTGTTGGTATGCAAATTTTTTCAGAAGATAGCACAGAGGGTCAGTGTGCTGGGTTAAAATGGATAGATGCTAGTGTAAAAAAATTAAATATTGGTGAAAATTCTAAAAATTTTAGATTGCCTCATATGGGATGGAATTCTATTAAGGTTATTAAAAAAAATTTATTATTTAATAATATTGAAGATAATGAATATTTTTATTTTTGCCATTCATATTTTTTTGAATGTAAAAATAAATCAAATATTCTTGCTGAAACTAAATTTAATCAAACTTTTGCATCTGTTGTGCAAAATGAAAATATTTATGGAATTCAATTCCATCCTGAAAAAAGCCATGAAAGTGGTATTAAAATTTTAAATAACTTTGCTGAACTTTAATGTTATTGCCTAGAATTATTCCATGTCTATTATTAACTCAAGATGGTTTAGTTAAGACAATTAATTTTAAAGATCCTACTTATATTGGAGATCCAGTTAATGCTGTAAAAATATTTAATGAAAAAAAAGCAGATGAATTATTTATATTAGAAATTAATGCATCAATAGAAAAGTACGAACCTAATTTTCAATTGATAAAAAATATAGCAAGAGAGTCAAGAATGCCAATTTGTTACGGTGGAGGGATTAAAAACTTAGATCAGGCAAAAAAAATATTTAATTTTGGAGTTGAGAAGATTGCAATTAGTTCAATTATTTTTGATAATATTGATTTAGTTTCACAAATTTCTAATTATTCAGGATCACAAAGTATGGTTGTAGTTTTGGATATAAAAAAAGAGGATAATGAGTATTTTATATTTACAAATAACGGAAAAAAAAAAATTGACACAGATATAATAGTTTTAATTAAAAAATTAGAAAATTTAGGCATGGGTGAAATAGTAGTTAATTCAATTGACAGAGATGGTATGATGGATGGATTTGATTTTGATCTAATTGATTTAATATTTGATAATACACATGTTCCAATAACAATTTTGGGTGGAGCAGGCAATCTTACTGATATAAAAAAAGCTATAGAAAAATATGGCAGTATAGGTATTTCTTGTGGAAGCTTGTTTGTCTATAAAGGATCAAGAAAAGCGGTTTTAATCAATTATCCTAATAAAGCTGACAAAATTAAAATATTATAAGTTTTTTTTAATCAAAATTAACTGGACTTAAAATATTAATGTTTGTATAAGACCACTGCCTGGTGATTATTGCGAAGGGGCAATACCCGATCCCATTCCGAACTCGGAAGTCAAGCCCTTCAGCGCCAATGGTACTTTGTCTTAAGACACGGAAGAGTAGGACATTGCCAGGCTATAAAAGCTCTAATGAAAAAATATATAGTAGTTACCGGTGGAGCTGGATTTGTAGGATCAAATTTAATTGAATATTTAATATCAAAAACAAATAAAAAAATATTAAGTATAGACAATTATTCTAGTGGCTCTAAAAAAAATCACATTAAAAACCCTAAAGTAAAATATCTTAAATCCAATACTGTTGATATAAATAAGGTTTTATTAAAATATAAAAGTCAAATTCATTCACTATTTCATTTTGGAGAATTTTCGAGAATCTTTCAAAGTTTCAAAAATTTTAATGATTGCTTTATATCAAATTCTACTGGAACACAGGCTGTATTTAAATTTTGCCTAGATAACAAAATCAAATTAATTTATTCAGCCACCTCCGCTAGCCTAGGTAACAAGGGTCAAGATAAAAACCTTTCTCCATATGCGTTTAGCAAATCAAAAAATTTGGAGTTATTAGAAAACTTAAAAAATTGGTTTAATTTTAAGTTTGAAGTAATTTATTTTTATAATGTTTATGGCCCAAGACATATAAAATCTGGTGAGATGGCAACAGTTATAGGCATATTTGAAAATCAATATAAAAAGAATAAGCCACTAACAGTTGTAAGTCCTGGCACACAAACTAGAAGATTTACACATATAAAAGACACCATAAACACTTGCTATGAGGCTTGGATAAAAAATAAATGTTCTCATTACAGTATATCCAGCCATAAATCATACTCCATTATAAAAGTAGCAAAGATGTTTAAATGTAAAATAAAACTCTTAAAAGCAAGACCTGGAGAGAGATATGCCTCATCTTTAACCAATATATCATTAAATAATAAGATTATTAAAAAATATGGAAAAATACATTTGAAAGATTACTTAACTTCGTTTATTAAGAGTTAAATTATTATGAAAATAAAAAGTTCTTTAAAATCATTAAAAAAAAGAGACCTTAATTCTAAACTGGTTAGAAGAAGAGGCAGAGTTTATATAATTAATAAAACAAATCCCAAGTTTAAAGCAAGACAAAAGTAATTTTTATGGATAATCAAAACCATAAAAGTACTTGGAATAATTTTACTAAATTTGTATTGTGGGGAACTGTCGCGGTAATAGCAGTTTTAGTTCTAATGGCACTGTTCTTATTGTAAGGTTGGAGCATGAGAATTGTATCAATTTCAGAAAATCACAATATTGAAAAAAGAATTGCAATCACACCGGATAGTGCAAAGAAATATATAGCTCTAGGACTGGCGGTATCATTATCTGAAAATTATGGTGAACACTTAGGTTTTAAAGATAGCGAATATAAAGAGCTGGGTGTTGAAATTTTAAAAAGTGAAGCTGATGTACTTAATAATGCAGACATCATTGTCCAGCTAAGTTTACTATCTGATGATAATCTTTTACTTTTAAAAGAAAACCAAACTCTCGTGGGAGTATTAAATCCACATATAAATAAAGAAAAAATAGAAAATTTGTCTAAGAAAAGTATTAATATTTTTTCTTTAGAAATGTTACCTAGAATAACTAGGGCTCAATCAATGGATATACTTTCATCTCAAGCAAATCTTGCTGGGTATAAAGCTGTAATAGAATCATTTGCAAATTTTGAGAAAGCCATACCGATGATGATGACTGCGGCAGGAACAATTCCTGCAGCCAAAGTATTAGTCGTGGGCGCTGGTGTTGCTGGTCTTCAAGCCATTGCAACTGCAAAAAGAATGGGTGCTGTAGTATTTGCAACAGATGTTAGAATGGCATCAAAAGAACAAGTTGAAAGTCTAGGGGGAAAATTTTTAACTGTAGAAGGTTCTGAAAACCTTGAAACAGAGGGTGGTTATGCAAAAGAGACATCAGAAGAATTTAAAAAAAAACAAGAAGAACTGTTAGCAGAAACTTTAAAAAAAATTGATATTGTGATATGCACA
>ENA-ORXF01000157-ORXF01000157.1-marine-metagenome-genome-assembly--contig:-NODE-157-length-52567-cov-4.800362_pt1 | contig 52567 bp, 53 predicted proteins | sample MGYA00237864_ERZ511476 | MGnify/ENA primary metagenome ERZ511476 (study PRJEB26306, sample SAMN06343908) | marine metagenome | isolation source: coastal waters | place: Atlantic Ocean: West Antarctic...
CAGCTATGTGTTTGACTGAACTTAAAAAAAGATTAATTTTTTCAGGGCTATCAACACATTCAATTATTATCTCATTACTTTTTGTCTTATGAATTTTTAAAAATTCATTTGTTGAAAAATCACTCATCATTTTATCATCAATGCTTTTTCCATCTATTTTAACAAATACAATCTCTCTTTCCACATGCTCGTCAGCTGTTATCTCAGAAACTTCTATAACATCTAATAATTTATTTAACTGCTTGACCACCTGCTCTATAACCCTATCATCTCCTGATGTTACTATTGTCATTCTTGAAGCGCTCTCATCTTCTGAAGGAGCAACAGATAATGACTCTATGTTAAAACTTCTCGCTGAAAAAAGACCTGCAACTCTTGATAAAGCTCCAGATTCATTTTCTAATAGCACGGAAATTATATGTCTCATTTTTTACACCAAATAAATTTATTTGCGATTAATTTTTACGAAAGTATCATTTTATTATGAGCTTCACCAGTCGCGATCATTGGAAACACATTTTCATCTTGGTCAGTTATAAAATCTAAAAAGACTAATCTGTCTTTTTGATTCAAGGCCTCTATTATAGCTGAATCAACATCTGAAGGGTTTTCTATTTTGTAACCAATATGACCATAGCTTTCCGCTAACTTAACAAAATCTGGTAACGCATCCATATAAGACATTGCGTATCTTTTTTCATAAAAAAATTCTTGCCACTGTCTAACCATTCCCATATATCTATTATTTAAATTAATAATTTTGATTGGCAGCCCGTATTGCATACACGTTGATAATTCTTGTATACACATCTGAATACTAGCTTCTCCAGTAACACAGCATACCAGAGAATCAGGGTTTGCTAACTGTGTACCCATTGCCGAAGGTAACCCAAAGCCCATTGTTCCTAAACCTCCAGAATTTATCCATCTATTTGGCTTGTGAAACTTATAGAGTTGAGCTGCCCACATTTGGTGCTGACCTACGTCAGAGGTAACAAATGCATCGCCTTTTGTGATTTCATATAATCTATCTACTACATACTGAGGTTTGATTATTTCTTTGCCTTGTTTGTAGCCAAAAGAATCTTTTTTTCTCCACTCGTTAATTTGAGACCACCATTTATCAATATTTTTTGGCTTTAAATTCTTTTGTACAATTTTTTTTGATATCTGATTAACAGCATCTTTTACATCACCTACAATTGGTATGTGAGCTTTTATATTCTTTGATATAGAGGAAGGGTCAACATCAATATGAATTACAGTAGCGTCAGGACTAAACTTATCTAGCCTACCTGTTATTCTATCGTCAAAACGTGCTCCAACGGCGATCAATAAATCACAATCGTGCATTGCCATGTTTGCCTCATAAGAACCATGCATTCCTAGCATTTGAATAAACTGTTCATCGTTACCCGGGAAGCACCCTAAGCCCATAAGTGTATTTGTAACTGGAAAATTTAAATATTTTGCTAAATCTGTTAATTCTTGTGAGGCGTTACTATTAATCACTCCGCCTCCAGCATAAATAACAGGCTTCTCGCAAGATAATATGCTTTTAACAGCTAAATCAATATCATCATCCAATATCTTAATATCAGGATTATAAGATCTCATTGAAACACTTTCTGGATAGTTAAACTCACAAAGGTCTTCTGTAATATCTTTTGGTATATCTACTACGACTGGCCCTGGTCTCCCGGTAGAAGCAACATAAAAGGCTTTTTTTATAGTTTCAGCCATATCATGCACGTCAGTAATCATAAAGTTATGCTTAACACATGATCGAGTAATTCCGACGGTATCAACCTCTTGAAAAGCATCGTTTCCAATTAGCGCTGTTCTTACCTGACCTGTAAATACAACTATGGGAACTGAATCCATATAAGCATCAGCAATACCAGTGATAGCATTTGTTGCGCCTGGCCCAGAAGTAACTAGAACTACGCCAGTCTTCTGAGAAGATTTTGCGTAACCCTCGGCAGCATGTACTGCTCCCTGCTCATGCCTTACTAGAATATGAGAAACTTTATTTTGCTTATGAAGCTCATCATAAATATGTAATACGGCGCCGCCAGGGTAACCAAAGACTAAATCTATGCCCTCGGCCTCGAGACATTTAACAAAAATTGCTGCTCCGCTAATCTTAAGTTGTTTATTATCAGTATTTTGAGTCATTTACTTTGAGTAAAATATTACTTATGCTTTTTCAATAAGAAAGTAAAATTTACCGCTATCCTCTTTAGAATCCATAAGTTTATTTCCTGTCTGATTTGAGAATGCCTCAAAATCTTTTATAGCCCCAGGATCAGTAGCGATCACGTGCAAGATCTGTCCTGTGTCCATAGATGAAAGTGATTTCTTTGCTCTCAATATTGGTAGTGGGCAATTTAGCCCGCATGCATCTAGTTCTTGGTCATATTCAGCCATACAATACTCCGTTTTCTGTTTTATTTTCCGTGTCAGCACTTTACTTAATTTAGTGGTTCTTATGTCCACATAAGCGAAATAGGATATACTTATTAGAGTGTCGTGTAAACACAAACATAACCATTATAAAAAATACTAAGTACATATGAAAGCTATAATATATATTGTAATTTTAATAATATTAAGTACAAATTTCGCTCATTCTTCAAATAATATAAGAATACCGGTAATTGGTGATACATCCTCAAGGTATATGAGCATGTCCCAAGAAAATAAACTTGGCGAAATAATATACTCTCAGATCCTAGGATCTTTTAATTTAATATCTGACCCTCTTATTACTGGTTATGTTCAAATGCTTGGTAATCGTCTCTTAATTTCTGATTACAGCAGCTCTATAAAATATAGGTTTTTAGTAGCAAACCACCCTTCTATAAATGCTTTTGCGACACCTGGAGGAGTGATTGTCATAAATTCTGGAGTTATATTAAAAACAAAATCTGAAGCTGAGCTAGCAGGTGTTATAGCTCATGAGATAGCACATGTTAAGGCACGTCATTTGTCGAGGATGCATGAAGAATCATCAAGGGTAGATGTTAGTACAGCTTTAACTATTATAGCTACAGTAATAGCGGGGATGTACGATTCTAGCACTCTGGGGAAAACTCTTTTTTCTGTTCAGGGTATTAATGCTCAAAAACAGATAACCTTTGTAAGAGAGCACGAGAAAGAAGCTGACAGACTAGCGATTAGCATACTTGTAAATGCAAATATAAATCCTAATGGAATGAGTCAATTTTTTGAAACATTGTCTAAGGAAAATAATGACAGCGACACTTTAGAATTTCTAAGATCACACCCAATTTCAAAGAATAGAATCGTAGAGACTCAGAATTTAGCAGCGCAATATAAAGGGAACTTTGTGAGTGATAGTTTTGAGTATCAGTTCACATCAGCAAGACTTTCTATTAAAAATATTAATACTAGAAAATTTATAGAAAATTATTCGTATGATCCTACAGCGTTTTTAGATTCTCCAGGTAGAATAATTGATGATTATGCTTATGGGTTAGCTCTTACAAAAGAAAAAAAATATGCTGAGTCGATTAGTGTTTTACTAACTTTACTAAAATTTTTAGAAACACAAGACCGTTTATATATAATTAAAAATTATATATCAGTAGCATTATCAGACTCTTACGTAAGTAATGGAGATTATGATAAAGCTATATCTATCTTGGAAAGACTAAACAACATATATCCAAATGATAGCGCGATTTTATATTATTTGGCAGGCGCTCTTATTAAAAATGAAGAGTATAGAAAAGCCATTAATAAATTAATTCCTTATGTGATAGAACATAAAGATCATAGGCTGGTAATCAAGATAAGTGAGGCAGCCTATAAATTAAAGGAGAAGTCACTTGGGCATGAATACAGAGGGGATTATCTTAAAATGCTTGGCAGTTTAAATTCAGCAATTAAATATTACAAATTAGCTTTAAAATATAATATGAAGGGAAAAACTATAGATAAAAGAATAACTTCTAAGATTAAAGATATAGAAAAGCTTAAAGAAAATAAGGAAATTTTATAAATAAAAAATAGGTGCTGCTTACAGTGCTTCACCCAAGATAAATATATTAGCTTAACTGAACTTTAGATTTATACGTTTCAGATATATATGCTTAATATTATCTGGGCAAATCTATAAACGATATCCGCTTTCACCATGACTACCGAAATCTAATCCATCGGTTTGCTCTTCTTGTTCGGTTACCCTGAGCCCCACAAGACTTCTAGTTATCATTACGATAATTGTAGTGATAACAAATGTGTAAAGACTTATCGAAATAACGCCAATTATCTGTATTTTTGTTTGCTCCCATACCCCGCCTTCTAAACCAAGGCCACCGAAATAACTAGTTGCTAAAGTTGCACATAATAACGTTCCTAATATACCTCCAACTCCATGAACCGCAAATACATCCAAAGTATCGTCTATATTAATTACATTTTTTATAAAACCTACAAACCAATAACAAACAAAAGCTGCGGATATCCCTAAGATAAGTCCTCCTAAAGGACCAATGTATCCTGAAGCCGGTGTGACTGTAGCAAGACCAGCTACCATACCTGTTATCATCCCAACGAGACCTGGTTTACCATTTTTGTACCAGTCTATAAGCATCCACGTAATAGTCCCTGCTGCTGCAGATATATGAGTTACTAGCATTGCCATAGCTGCATTTTGATTAGCTGCTAATGCAGAGCCTGCATTAAAACCGAACCAACCTACCCACAACATTGCTGCTCCTATCATCGCTATAACAGGACTATGGGGTGGTTTAACAGATCTAGGAAAACCAATTCTAGCGCCTAACATTTTAGCTATAACTAATGCGGATATTCCAGCTGTAGTATGAACAACTAAACCTCCTGCAAAATCCATTACACCCATTTGTGCAAGCCATCCGCCGCCCCATACCCAATGAGTCACTGGGCTATATACTAGTATTAACCACATACTTGTTATGATTATTACAGCAGAAAATTTGATTCTTTCAACATAAGCTCCAACAATTAACGCTGGAGTAATTATTGCAAACGTCATTTGAAACATTACGAAAAGAGTTTCAGGAATATCTCCAGATAAACTATCTATGGTGATTCCAGAAAGAAAAGCCTTGTCAAGATCGCCAAAAAACATGCCGTTACCACTAAAGGCTAAAGAGTAACCTACTACAAACCAAATTACTGATGCTATACAAGCTATAATAAAACATTGCGATAAAGTTGAAATAGCATTTTTAGAGCCGACTAGTCCGGCATAAAAAAGTGCTAATCCTGGTAATGTCATCAAAAGTACAAGTGCAGTAGATACTAGTATCCAAGCAGTATTTGCTTCATTCATGGTTCGCTCCTCTTTTTTAGTATTATTTCTTGCTACTTAAGTATTAAAATAATTAAGTAATATATTTTCTATGCCTCTACAGTTTTCCTAAGAGTTTTTGGCTCTAGTTCATGTTGTGGGGATATAGCTTTAGCTGGGCATGCGTGTACACACGCATAACATCTTATGCATTTGTCTTCATTAATATATAAAGTGTTGTAATACAATCCAGATGTAAAACCAGGATCTACTCTCTCGATATTCGAATACTTTCCATTCTCTTTAAGGTCGCTAAGCTTTGATACTTCAACAATACAATCAGCTGTTGGCTTAACCAATAAACATTCGTCGCATAGAATACATTTACTATTATCTATAACTGGCGCTGGTGATCTTGCGTCTTCAAATTTATCAAAGAACATAGATGTTTCAGCAATTCCCGCCTCTATTAAAACTTTTGCTCCGGCATCAATCATTGGCGGAGGGCCGCAGAAAAAAGCTTTACATGATTCTGCTTTAACTTTTCCTGTTGTTAAATAATGCTCTTTAAAATAGTCTGTTACAAAACCTCTGCCGCCTTTCCAGTCAGAATCTTCTGGCTCGTTACTTAATACAGGGATAAATTCAAAGGTGTACCCCTTTGCCCAAACATCAGCAATTTTTGTAAGCTCATCAACTAAATACAAATCCTTTTCTTCTCTAGCGCCGTAAAAAAAATAACAATTTCTTTTTACTTTTCTATGCGCTGCCTCTTCCACAATAGCGTTGATGGCGCTCATCCCACTTCCACCAGCAATGCATACCATATCTTCTTTTGATTCGTCTATACTAAAACCACCCATTGGGCCTGATAAAATTATTTTTTCCCCAGTCCTATCTTTTTCTAAATACTTTGAAAAACCTCCGCCAGGTACTTGCCTGATAAAAAAACTATACTCCCCTCTTTTTTCACTTTTTGGAGATCTTGCAAATGAATATGCTCTTGGCTTCTCTAACTCTTCCACCTTCAAGGTTCCATATTGCCCTGCATGTGAATTAAATACTTCTCCGTCATCTAACTTAATGCGTATTCTAAAAGTATCTGAAGTTAAATGCTCCATGGATTGGATGACAGCATTTTTTATTTTAACTCTACTGTTTTGGACGTCTGGATTTGGGGCAGAGTTAACTTTACTCTTGGAATGTGGCACCCCGTTTACAGGATAAATAAAATTTGGTGTAGTTGACATCTATACTCCTTGCTTAGTAGCGTTTTTAACCATTTCATCGCTAGCTTTTTCAATTTCTGCTAAAACAGAATAAAAGGTTGGGCTCATTCCAAAATCAGTTAGCATTTCCGAGTTTAAAGCATTTACATTTAATCCGCTCGGAGTATTACTTCCCTTGAATTGTTTTTGTGTAGCGCAAACTCCATCTAATAAACCGTCAATAATTACCGCATAACAATAGGTTTCTCCATTATCATTATAAAGTTTAACTAAATCTCCATCTTTAATTGCGCGATCCTTTGCGTCTTTTTCACTCATTTCAACGGTTGGCCTAGATTGCATTGCCTGAAGCCTTGGCACGGATTGAAAAGAATCCCCGATGAAGTAATGCGAGGCGCTACTCAGAACCTGTATTGGGTATTTAGAACGCATTGGGTCCTCTTGCCCACAAACTTCCGGAACGTATTCTGGAAAAGGACTTACGTTAGGATATGCTTCAGTTATAGCTTCGCACTTTATCTCAATCTTTTTACTTGGTGTTTCCCAGCCATTATTTAAAAAATCACGTCTTTTTGACCCAGTAGATGCTCTAGCCCATCCATTTTTAACAAGATCATCATAATTAATACCCTCTGTGAGACAATTAAATCTCTCTCCGTCTTCGTTGTTCGCTTCTATTAAAATATCTTTAATAATTTCGTCGTCTGTTTGTGTAAACGCATTATCATTCGGATCAACGTAGTCCATTTTTTTGGCTAACATCCTGAATAACTCTGTATTATTTATACTTTCTCCTAATGGCTCAATAACAGGCTTAGCTATTCCAAGATACCATGATCCATAAGCCCAGTGGCAATCTGTTCTTTCTAAAGCTGTGTCAGCTGGTAGCACAATATCTGCATACGAACATGAGTCAGTCCAGAATGTATCGTGAACGGTTACAAATAAATCATCTCGAGACATGCCTTTTCTAACATTTCCACTATTAGGCGTACAGTTAGCAATATCGCTGTTGTATACAAACAATGATTTAATTGGTGGGTCAAGTTGTTGCTCGTCAACACCAATATTATCAGCAAGCGCTCTTCCAATTTGAACCATATTTACAACTCTTTTCTCCGCTCTATTTCCTAGATCAGGCCTTTGAAGTTTAGCTAAATCAAAACGTAACCACATTTCTTCTAGTTGACCAAAAGCAGCACCACCACACTCTTCTCTCCACGACCCGTTAAAACACGGAAGTATCAGTACGGCTCGGCACATTTGTCCAGAATTTTGATGCCTATTTAACCCATAGTTAGCTCTAATATATGATTTTTTAGTTTTAGCATACTCGATAGCAAGCATTTCTATATCTTTAGCTTTGACGCCTGTAACTTTCTCAGCTTCCTCGAGAGTGTATCTTGGTAAAATTTTCTCTACAAACTCTTCCCAGCCATGTGTTTGTGTATTTAAAAAATCTACATCATGAAGATCGTTATCTACTATTACCTTGATCATCGCATTAGCTAAAAACGCATCTGTGCCAGGCTTAGGCTGAATATGCAAATCACTCATCATAGTTGTTCTGGTTTTTCTTGGGTCAACTACTACCAACTTCATACCTCTTTCTTGAGCCTCTCTAATAAATGGAATTGAATGAACTCCTGTACTTACAAGGTTAGCTCCCCAAAGAATCATTAGCTCACAACCATCTCTTGCTGCTTCTCCTACATGAGGTCCATTTGCCAGACCGTATGTGTATAATCCTGCCCACATTGCTGCATAAATACAGATGGACTGCTCGAGTCTTGCGGCCTCCATCTTATTCCAAAATCTGTTATCCATTGTCCAATAGCCAAGCATGCCAAGAGTTCCAGAATACGAAAATGGCTGAACTGCTTCACTGCCATACTCCTTAAGAGTTTTCTTAAAATTATCAGTAATAGTGTCTAAAGCTTCATCCCAAGTAATTCTTTCAAACTTAGCGCCAGCTCCTTTTGGCCCCACTCTTTTATGTGGATACAAAACTCTATTTTCGCTGTAGACAAGGTCAATATAGTGATTCACCTTATTACATAAATAACCTTTTGTTATAGGGTGAGAAGGATCTCCTTGGACACTAACAGCTTTACCAGTCTCATCATTTTTTGTTACAAGCATAGAACATGTGTCTGGGCAATCATGAGGACAGCAAACATGGTGAATTGAGTGACCCTCAGGCGCCTGAATTTTTGGAATATAATTTACGATGGAACTCGAACTCGATACATCTTTAGGTTTAGCTGACATTTCCTCTCCTTGTTATCCTCTCAGAAAATCATTATATTTTGATAACTAATTATATATCTATTATTAGATTATAGGTTAAATAATTTATTAAAAGTCATAATACCAATATAGTAATATAAAATTTTAAACAATAAAATACATACGTATATTATATTTTCTCTTTTATTGTTCTCTCTTACTCTTCATAACAGGAATTAATAAGAAAATAGCAACCAATTGTATAAGACAAGGAGCCAATGCATACAATAAGGGGAAAAGATTGTCCGTCCTTTCAAATCCAGGCTGATAACCCATTAGACCAAGTAAAGGTAAAATTGTGCCTGAGGCTATAGCTAATGAAAATTTAGATAAAAAATTACTTATAGAATAATAACTTGAAGCATATTCCTGATGATTTTTTGAAGATATATATTCTGCTATTATGGCAGAAGGCAAAGCTAGATTGGCGCCTACTGACATACCTGAAAATAAGCAGATAATAGCAAAGCCATTAATATTATTAGGCTCTAACCAATAAGCCCAAGAAAAGACTAATATAGCCAATATCATACTTGCAAACCACGCAAAGGTAATGGATGTTGCGTTGGACAATAGCCTCCAAATTGGCATAGAGACAGCCCCACTTAAAAAATATATTAATAAAAATAAACCTAGGAAGGTTTCAGCTCTTAAATAATCTCTTACATAGAAAATTATTAGGATGGCAGGTATAGCAGCTGCAAACGAGCTAAAAAAATAAGCAGAAAAGAAGTAATTTACACTATGATCCGAGAATATTTTCTTAAAAGATAGTTTTTTTACTGATTGCAGAGGAACTTTTATTATTGCCTGTTTACGCCATCTATAGAAGTAAAATAAAGCCACAAGAAAGAGAAATATTAAGATTATAGAGAGGATATGAAAATTCTCATCACCATACTTATAAAATAAAATAGAAGGGGTAACTGAGGCGAATAGGAGCCCTAACAAGCTGACACCTTCTCTTGTAACTATAGTTTTAGTTATATTTTCCTTAGCAACGTCCCATAAGCTACCAAAAGCTTGGATATTAATCGAAATCAAACTAAAACCAAACGTGCAAAGAAAAACACTTAAGCAAAACCAAAGAACTACATATGCTTGTATAGGATGAAATATCATCCAAAACCCAATAATTAACAATAATGTGCCTAGATAGACTATTTTATCACGACGTGCAAAATTGAGATCGCTATAGTGACCAATAAATGGGTCTAAAAAAGCATCAAGCAATCTAAGGAATAATAAACATAGGCCTATTATCTCAATTTTAATTCCTATATTTGTAGCGTAAAAATTTGGAGAGTGAAGGTAGATCGGTATTCCAGAAAAAGCTAAAGGAAAAGCTATTAAGCTGTATTTTAAAATACTAGAAATGTTAGCTTTCTGCATAATTAAACTACTAATTATCAAGCATAAATTCGATCTTTAACATATTGGTGGGGCGTATAGGATTTGAACCTATGACCCTCGGCTTAAAAGGCCGGTGCTCTACCGAGCTGAGCTAACGCCCCAATAAGTTTGAGATTGTACAGTTGATTACCCATATAACAAGAGATATTTTTTATACAAAGCTTCATGAAAACATGTTTATTATAAAACACAATGAGAATTAAATATATAAAGTTTCGTCATTAAGGCCATTATCAACAAAAGCTCTCTTCCTAAATAAACAAGACTCACATAAGCCGCATGCCTTACCATCATTAGAAGCTTGGTAGCATGATACTGTTCGTGAGTAATCAAGCTTTAATGAATGCCCAAGTTTAATAATATCTATTTTTCTCATATTAATTAAAGGCCTCAAAATATTAAACTTTCCACCCTCTGCTCCAGTTTTTGAACCTAGATTAATCATTTTTTCATAAGATTCTAAAAAATTTTCTCTGCAATCAGGATAGCCAGAATAATCAATTGCATTAGCGCCAATAAAAATATTATTAGCGCCAGTAGATTCTGCCCATGAACATGCAATAGATAGAAAGATGATGTTTCTCATGGGGACGTAAGTATTGGGAATACCTTCATCAGGACTTCTGACATTAGTTATAGACATACTATGATTAGTTAAGGCTGAATTAGAAAAGTCACCAAAATTAATATCAAAAATTTTATGTTCTTTGCATTTATATTTTTTAGAATAAAAACTTGCCGCATCAATCTCTGAAATGCTTTTTTGACCATAATTAAAAGTCAGAGAATAACAGTCAAAATCTTGACTAACCGCAAGAGCTAAAGTTGTTACGGAATCCATACCACCAGAAAGAATAACGACTGCTTTTTTATTATTCTCCATCACCTTCCTCTCTCATCACCCCAAATATATTTATGGAGCTGGAGTTGTAAAGTGACATTTAAATTATCACTTAAAATCCAATCTGCTAGATCGGAAAGATTTAACGCATCATGAACAGGAGAAAAATAAATATTTTTAAAGTTTGAGAGGGAGTTTTTAATCAGTATATCTTTAGACCACTCGTAGTCCTCTCTGCTACCAATGACAAATTTAATAACATCAGTTTTTTTTATAATTGATAAATTATTTTTAATATTTTTACTATCTTCATTTGAGGACGGGGTTTTTATATCCATAACAATTTCTATATCGTTTGGTAAGTCACTAATATCTAGCAAACCACTTGTTTCTATTGAAACATTATAAGAATTGCTTAACAAAGCATTCAATAAAGTTATTATATTTTTTTGTGCCAGTGGTTCACCGCCAGTGACTGTTACATAATTAGTTTTATAAGATTTGATCTCAGAAATAATCTTACTTATTTTAAATTTATTACCTTCTGTAAATGCGTATTCAGTATCGCAATATGAACATCTAAAAGGGCAACCAGCAGTTCTTATAAAAATTGTTGGCTTGCCTGAGTTTTTTGCTTCTCCTTGAATAGAATAAAATATTTCGTTTATAGATACAGCAAGATCTTCATTTATCATATTAATTTATTATCTACCTTCGACATCCATACTCTGAATTTTCTTCTTTGCGAGCTGCGAAAGACTTGTGTTTGGATAGTCTTTTAAAATACCTTTAAAAATAAATCTGGCTTCTTTCCATTTTTTTATTGAATAATAACAGTATCCTATTTTAAGTTTTGCATCTGCAATTTTACTACTATTTGGATACTTCTGAACAACTTTTGCAAAATTTACCATTGAGCCTTGATAATCCCCTAACGCATAAATTGACTCGCTAAGCCAATATTGAGCATTCGATGCATAATTACTTTGAGGGAATAAATATAAAAAAGCACTAAAGCCATCAATTGCATCACTATACTTCTTATCTTTGACTAACTGAAATGTACTTCTGTATAACTCTACTTCGTTTTTAAGCTGGTACTCAACAAGTTTACTTTTAAAGTTATTGTTTTGATAAGGCTTTGCTAGATCTAATTCATTTTCATCTTTAGGGATAATTGCTTCATTAGCTTTCAAAATAACGCTATCTTTTAATGAAGTTGACTCATGGTTTTTTTTGATTAATTCTTTTTTCTGAATATCTACTCTACTACCAGCACCAATATTTATATTGTTTTTCTCTAGGTTGCTATTTAAAACCTCAATTTTTTTTGATAGGTCTTGATAAAGTCTATCTTGCTGATCTTGCAAGTTAATAATTTTATTATTTAACTGTTGATTCTCTTCAGTTAATTGCTGCATTTGTATCCTAATCATTTCTAGCTTTTCATACATTCTCATAAGCACATCACTATTCTCTGCGTGCGAGTTAAATGATGACACGCATAGAAATATTAAAATAAATATTTTTTTATTCACGCTATTTTCCTGTACTGCTAAATACTATCTCTACTCTTCTATTTAATGAATGAGTTTCGTCATTAGTTCCCATTACCGCTGGGTTTTCTTCGCCATAGCTCACAACTTCTATAGAATTTTTTGAGACTCCATTAATTAACATTATCTCCTTAATGGTTTCTGATCTTTTTTCACCTAAGGCTAAGTTATATGCTCTTGAACCTCTTTCATCAGCGTGCCCCTCTATGCGTACCATCGCCTCATCGTATTTATTTAAATACTCCGAATACTTTTTAATAATTTTTTTATCTAAAGGCTTGTCTACAGAATATTGATTATAGTCGTAATAGATCACGTTACTTCCTAAGGTAATCTCTTTCTCATCAATTTTATCTAAATTTATACTGTCAGCAGAGGTGACTTTATCTACAGCGCCTTCAGTGGGCTTAGTCAACATTGGCTCAGTTGTAACAATAACATCAGGATCTTTCTTATTGGTCATGCTACAACCTGTTATTAATGAAATAATAGATATCAAAACAATATTTTGTACAAGTATTTTAACCACCATTCTTCTCCGTTATTTAATAATTAATGAGACCATATGGGCTCTCTAACATCTTCGCCGGTCAACTCAATTTCTTTTCTTATTCTACCATCATTACTCGTAGCGACAAGAATACCTTTATGAAGTTTTTTTGAGGCAAATAGTACCATTTTACCATTTGGCGAAAAACTAGGAGCTTCATCAAGACGCCCTTTAGAGATAACTTTAAGAAATTTATCCTTTATAGAGTAAATAGCTATTTTATGTCCATTTCCATTATTGTGAACTAAGGACAAGTACTTACCATCAGAAGATAAATTAGCATCAGCATTATAGGTTCCATCAAAAGTAATTCTTTTAGCCTTACCTTTTTTAAAGAGCTTTGAATAAATATGCGGGTTACCATTTCTATCAGATGTGAAAAATATTTTTTTACTTTTTAAACCCCACTCAGCTTCAGTATCAATACCGAGGCTATTCGTAACTCGTATATTATTCTTTGTTAGAAAATTATGAACAAAGATTTCTAAATTACCGTTTACAGATGAAGTATAAGCCATAAATTTTTCATTAGGGGCCCAAGCAGGCGCACTTGAAGACAGGTTTCCATTAATTAATTTTACCCTTTCGCCTGTAGCTAATGTTTGAATGAAGATTTCAGGCCTATTGTTCTCAAAAGAAACGTAGGCAATTTTATCATTTTTTGGTGACCATGTAGGAGACATTAGTTGCTTCGATGATTTATATATAGCAACAGAATTAAAACCGTCAATATCTGCAACATGTAATTTATATATGTTCCTTTCTTTGCTTTTATCGGTACTAATATAAGCAATTTTCGTATCAAATATCCCCTTGATGCCTGTTATAGATTCAAAAATAACATTACTGATTTTATGAGAAACTCTTCTTATATTACTATTTTTATCTAAATTAATTTTATACGAAACCATAACTTCTTTTTTTATAACATTATGAAGTGTAAATTTAATAGACTCATTTCCACTTTCATCAAAAATATTCGCTTTCAAAAAATAATTTGCACCAGAAAGAGTCCATAAAGCATATTGTGTATTTAAATTACTTAATGAGTTTTTCACGCTACTTGAGTCTAAAATATTAAAATAACCACTGCCAAGTAAATCGTTTTCAACGATATCTTCAAACATAACTGAAGAGTATTTTTTAGACGAACCTTCAACATGAATCATCATTGGTAATGCTCCTATTTCAGCATTATCTATTTTTATAATAAGCTCAGCGTAAGTACTTGTAAATAGTATGAATTGAAGGAATATAAGTAGAATAATTTTTTTCATTAATTAGGACCTTTAAATTGTAAAATTAAATTTTCCTGAAAAACCTCAATATCTGGAGCTATAGGCAACGGGCTGGATTTCCAAACCGCATTTATTAAAGAATCCACGTATAAGGTGTCTCCTGTACATCCGTGAATTTTTACACTAGTAATTTTTCCACTTGGAAGCTGATTAACAATTGCTGCGCATATTTTATCATGCTTAATATCATGAGGTAAAAGCCAGTTATTTTCAATCCTAGATTTAATATTTAGTATATATTTGGCTTCAGCATCACTTAACTGAGAATTTCTAATAATCTGCTGCCTTACTAATAACTCATATTTTTCTATCTCAAGAAGTTCTTTCTCTAGTTCTAGCAGATCATGACTAATAAGATCCATCTCTTCCTCTTTTTTAAGATTCTCTAAAATTTTTTTCTTTTTTTTATCAGCCTCTATTTTTCTCTTCTTTTTTTCTTCGGCTTTCTTTTTTTTAATAAGCTTCCTGTATTCTTCAATATCTTCCTGGCTAATACTTTTTAAATTTAAAAACTGCGCGTTATTTATTTCATTAAAACTATTTTTATTTTTTTTTAAATTTGAAATTGCATTTAAGTCGAGAATTAAAATTAAAATTATATGGACTATAATAACTTTAATTGTAACTATAAATTTTTTCTTACTATTATTATTCATTTACAGGTAACGTAATTAAACCTATATTTTCAACACCGCCTTTATTTAATATTGATATCAGCCTAATTACTTTTTCATATTGTATATTTTTATCTCCCTTAACATAAACCTTATCTATTTTTTTATTTTTATAGATTGATATTATTGTATCAGCCAAATCATTCTCGCTAACTTGCTCATTAAAACTATCTTTCTGAATAACTCTTATGATGCCCTTAGCGTTTATTTCTACTATTAATGGCTCTTTGAACTCAGATATATCTAGCTCGCTTGCATCAGTGTTTGGTAGTTCTACATCTAAGCCTTGGTACAGAAGCGGAGTTGTTATCATAAAAACTAAAAGCAGTACAAGCATTACATCTATATAAGGCACTATATTTATTTCTGCTAATAATTTTTTTTTATTACGATATCTCATTAAGTTTTAAACTAGTTTTGATGATTCATTTTGTTCATTTTTTTCAGGAATGTGCGACCTCTGGAGTAACTCTGTAAATTCTTCAGAAAAATTCTCATACCTTAGAATTATTTTAGAAATATCACTACTAAATTTATTATATGCTATCACCGCAGGTATGGCTGCTATTAAACCTAAAGCTGTAGCTATTAGAGCTTCTGAAATTCCTGGTGCTACTAATGCTATTGTGGTCTGCGAAGTTTGACTCAGTGATTGAAAAGAGTTCATGATACCCCAAACTGTTCCTAGTAAACCTATATAGGGGCTAACAGAAGCTATTGTTGCTAATGTGCCAAGATTGGTCTCTAAATCTTCGTTTTCTGTAGCTATAGCAACCTGCATAGCTCGCAAAGAAGTTTTATTTATAGAGTCAGGAGTTATTAGCTTTTCCTCTCCGTGTAATAACTCATACTTGTACCATCCTGCATAGAAGATTTCTTCTATGGGTGTTTTCTGTCTTTTTTCTTTAATTTGCATATAGAAGTTTTGCGGATTAATTCCACCAGACCAAAATTTCTGATTAAATTTAATAGTACTTTTAAGAATATCATTTAATTCTTTGCGTTTAATAAATATTATTACCCAACTCCAGACAGAAAGCCCTATAAGGATAACCATTACTAATTGAACTAAAAAGCTAGCATTAAAAGCTAAATGTAAAAAACCGTTCATTATGACTCCTGTATTTTCTTTAAAATTATACCTGGTATTGGTTTGATTTTAGACTCATCATTGATGGGTACTATTATGCATTTTGATTTAATTATATCAATTGTATTACCATCGTGCGATTTAAATATATTTTGGCTAAATTCTATAGAAGCTTTTTTTATGTTTTTTATTGATGTTTCAACTGTTAACTGATCATCTAAGTAGGAAGGGTTCATGTAGTCTATAGATAAGCTGTGTACTATAAATTTAATATTTAGGTTCTTATATATTTCAAACTGAGATATTCCTAAATTTCGCAAGAATTCTGTTCTACCTCTTTCTGTAAATTTTAAATAATTAGCATAGTAAACTATGCCTCCAGCATCAGTATCCTCATAATAAACTCTTATCTTCATGTTAAATCCTTTTTTATACTTCGCCTTGCAAGGCTTTTATATTTTAGCAGATATTTAAATGGCCGTTAAATTATCCTAAACTGAAAGCTATTAATTATTATATTTTTTGTATTATACTGTAAACAAAAACTATTTATAATTAAGCAACTTATTTACTATATAAGTAGTTGGGATAAGATGCATTGTACATCTTTTTCTTTTTATCTTTGATTTTTATGTTTCAAAATAAGGAAGATATATGCAAAAAATTAAACAGACCTATCAGGTTATAAAAACTCTTCATGATCTTGCGAAGTTAGCGAGTTATTCCCTAATGGACAAGCTTAACTCTGATCCAGATTCTAAAGAAAACGCCATAGATCACTTGCCCCGACAAGTATTTAGCGGTCATTATGTCCCTGTAAAGCCTACACCAATGAAAACTCCGGTTTATATTACACATAGTAAGATTTTTTTTGACGAACTTGGATTTTGTAATAGTTTGGCAACATCAGAGGATTTTATAAGAATGTTTTCCGGCGATACCTCTCAGTTACCAGAGCCATTACGAAAGATAGGTTGGGCAACGGGGTATGCTCTTTCAATATACGGCACAGAATACTACGAACAGTGCCCTTTTAAAACTGGGAATGGATACGGCGATGGTCGCGCCATATCTATCCTGGAAGCTGTAATAAATGGTAAACGGTGGGAAATGCAGCTTAAGGGTGGCGGAAGAACACCTTACTGTCGTGGGGCTGACGGTCGCGCAGTATTGCGCTCAAGTATTAGAGAGTTTTTGGCACAGGAACATATGCATGCCCTTGGAGTTCCAACATCACGCTCTTTGAGTTTATATGTATCGCAAACAGAAAAAGTCAGACGACCATGGTTTCTAAATGGTTCGTATTCCAAGGATCCTGAGGTTATGATAGAAGAATCTGTTGCTATTTCAACACGAGTTGCACCTTCTTTCCTTCGTGTAGGTCAACTTGAGCTTTTTGGTCGTCGTGCCCGAAAAAATGAGCATCCAAAAGCGATGGAAGAGCTAGAGATGATTATGTTGCACTTAATTGATCGTGAATATAGTGATGTCATTGATAAAAATTTAACTACAGAAGAAAAAGTAGTGTTGCTGACTAGAGAGTTTCGCAGTCGGCTCACCTCGCTTGTGGCAAATTGGATTCGCGTTGGTTATTGCCAAGGGAACTTCAATGGTGACAACTGTGCAGCAGGTGGTTTTACACTTGATTATGGGCCATTTGGATTTATGGACATGTTTGATCCTAGATATCAGCCATGGACGGGTGGTGGAGTTCACTTCTCATTTCTTAATCAACCTAAAGCTGCCGAGCGCAATTTCTATATGTTTTGTACGGCGCTACAACCCTTAATTGAATCGCATGAGAGTATGTTACAAGAATTTGATAGAATACGAGATGATTTTTCTAAAGTCATGCAAGAAAAAATGACGCAAATGTGGGCTTCTAAACTAGGCCTACAATCCTTTAATGCAAATATATTCAATGAACTTATAGAGCTAATGATAGAAACCTCTGTTGATTACACTATCTTTTTTCGTGAACTCTCTTGTGTCCCTGATGATATCTCACCACTCGCGAAAAGCTTTTATGGTAACGCTGTAAATGATGAGAAGATTTTAAAAAGTTGGTCTGAGTGGCTAAAAAAGTGGAAATCACTCATCAATGAAACAAACCCTATATATATAAATGCCGCTTCCCCAGAATCTTTAGAGCAGCTTTCCAAAGAGATGAAGCAAGTTAACCCAAAATACTCACTAAGAGAGTGGTTTCTTGTTCCTGCTTATCAAGGAGCTGAGAAAGAAAATTATACACTCATAAAGGAGTTGCAAGAAGTTATAACTAATCCATATGCTGAGCAATTTTCTGAGGTAGAGAAAAAATTCTATAGAGAAAAGCCTTCTGAGTTCTTTGATATTGCTGGAATATCTCATATTAGCTGCTCGTCATAATAAAAACACAGACTCATTTCCGCCTGCTAGGTGAATTGACTAGTATCATCTACAGAGTAATAACAAGAACTAATAGAAATTTTTTTAAAGTATTTTTCTCTATTTTAAAAATCACCTTTAATATAATCTTCTAGGGACATAACTACTAGAACAGGTTTTCTATCGTGCTTAATAAATAATATATCAGCATTATCTTGTTCTTTCGCATCATAAATTAATTTAAATCCACCAGCTCTACTCTTACATTCTCCAAGCAGCTCTTTAGAGGATTCGGTTCTTTTTAGAATAACATCACCCTTAAATCCTTCTTGCAAACCTGACAGAGGCACCCTTTTTGCATCAAAAAAACCTGATTCCTTTAGAGTATTAACAACCTCTCTTTCAAAACGCTTTCCCTTATCTCTTTGCATTTTTGACATCTTAAGATCTCCAGTATTTTTTAAATATTATTTAATTCCAGTTTAATTTAAGTCTTCAGGGTATTCCGCATTAGTATAAACATTCTGCACATCATCTAGATCTTCTAGAGCATCTATAAATTTTAAAAAAGATTCGCTTGCTTCTGCATCTAACTCAATACTTGTATCGGCATGCATTTCTAATTCTGCATTATCAAAAATGTAATTATTATCCTTTAAGACTTTTGTGATATTCAGATAATCTTTTGCATCTGTGTGAATTTCAACATAATTTTCTTCTTGTATAACATCTTCAACATTATGCTCTATTGCAAAATCTATAACTTCATCAACTTTATCACTTAAATCATCATATGAAATAACTCCTATTTTTTTAAATAAATAGGAGACAGATCCAGAGCTCCCTAGGTTCCCTGCGAATTTAGAGAAAGCATGTCTAACTTCTGCTACAGTTCTATTTTTATTATCCGTAACGCACTCTACTATAACTGCAACTCCGGCCGAGCTATAACCTTCGTAAGTCAGCTCCTCGTAGTTAACACCTTCTAAGGTTCCTGCGCCTCTATTTATAGCTTTCTCAACTGTCTCTTTATTCATGTTGCCAGAGAATGCCTTGTCAAGAGCTAGTCTAAGTCTTGGATTAGAGTCTGCATCACCACCGCCCTCTCTTGCAGCAACAGTTATTTCTTTTATAAGCTTAGTAAATAGCTTGCCACGCTTATTATCCTGTCTTTTTTTTCTATGCTGTATATTTGCCCATTTACTATGTCCTGCCATACTTCCCCTGATATGTTTATTTAAATTAAATCAAATATTGCCTGTCTGTTAGTGTGAGAAAAAACTTTTTCAGCAGCCTTAACTCTTGTGACCCACTCAAATGAATCATGCTCATCAGAATCAAGCTTAATATCTATTATATCATCAAGCTCGAGTTTGAAAACATGCTCTGTATTGTGAGTTATACCGTCTTCGTACTTATGTCTCCACATCTCATAAATTTCAAAAATATGTTCTTTCTTGCAGTCAATTATATTGTTTGAAACTATGCCAGTCTCTTCAAATAATTCTCTTTTAGCAGCATCAAGAGGTTTTTCATTAATTTGTAGGCTTCCTGTAATTGATTGCCACATACTATCTTTGCCTTTTTTATTTAAAAGCAAAATATTTTTATTTTTTGTGTAAACAATAATTAAAACTGATATAGGAATTTTTTTCATTTTTTTGAGTCTTTTTTTGTAAGTTTTAGACCTAATTCATTTAATTGTGGTATTCCAGCATTTGCAGGTGCACCAGTTAATGAGCAAGATGCTGTCTGAGTTTTAGGGAAAGCTATTACCTCTCTAATAGAGTTTGATTGAGTTAAAAGCATTATTATTCTATCAAGTCCAAAAGCAATACCGCCATGAGGTGGGCAGCCATACTTCATGGAATCCACAAAAAAACCAAACTGCGTTTTAATCTCATCATCACTTAATCCTAAAACTTTAAAAATAGAGTTTTGAACATCAATATCGTTAATTCTTATTGATCCACCACCTAATTCAGTTCCATTTAACACTAGGTCGTAAGATTTAGATGAAAGTAATTCTGGCGAATCAGTTATATCTTCTGCTGAATTAAATATTGGCATAGTAAATGGGTGGTGTAGACATTTCCATTTTTTTGTCTCAATATCATGTTCAAACATTGGAAAATCAGTGACCCAAACAAACTTCCAAGAATCCTGTATTAAATTTTTATCTTCAGCTATTTTATTTCTTAAAAATCCTAGCACATTATTTACAAGATTTTCTGTGCCCGCGCTAAAAAATATAATATCTCCATTTGAGGCGTTAACCTCTGTAAGAATATTTTTAATTATCGAAGTATCTAGAAATTTTATAATTGGAGATTGCAATCCATTAGCTAAATCATTCACATCATTGCACTTTATATAAGCAAGACCTTGGGACCCTCTAGAAACTGCTAAATCTGTATAACCATCAATATCTTTTCTTGATAATTTTGCCTCCGCAGGAATACATAGGGCACTAACTTTAAAACCTTCTTTTGATGCGGGACCAGAGAAAACCTTAAACTCACAGTCTTTTAAAATATTACTGATATTTTTAATCTCAAAAGGTATTCTCATATCAGGTCTATCAGATCCAAACCTATCCATAGCGTCAGAGTATGTGATTCTTTGTATAGGCAATGAAATTTTCGTATCTAAAATTTCTTTAAATATCTTTTCAAACAGAGTTTCTATTAAACTAATAATATGATTCTCGTCTGTAAAGGAAACTTCTATATCTAATTGTGTAAACTCAGGTTGCCTGTCAGCTCTTAGATCCTCATCCCGAAAACATTTTGCAATCTGGTAATATTTTTCATAACCAGACATCATTAACATTTGCTTAAATAATTGTGGGGACTGAGGTAAAGCATAAAATTGCCCTGGGTTTACGCGGCTTGGAACTAAATAGTCTCTAGCGCCTTCCGGTGTTGCTTTTGTCAATATAGGAGTTTCTATTTCTAAGAAATCAGCATCTGATAAATAACTTCTAATAATCTTCACTACATTGCTTCTAGTTATTAAGTTATTTTGCATTTTATTGCTTTTTAAATCATGAATTCTATACTTTAATCTAATGTCTTCGTTAACTTCATCCGTAAACTGAAAGGGAGGCGTTTCAGCTTTTGATAATATTTCTATTTTTGAAGCCACAATTTCAACTTTCCCAGAATCAATATTTACATTTTCAGAGCCGTCTGGACGAAGCCTAGGTTTTCCTGAAATAGAAATAATAAACTCACTTCGGATAGACTCTGCTAAATTGAATAATTCTAAATCATCTGGATTAATAACTGCCTGAACTATGCCCTTAATATCTCTAAGATCAATAAAGATAACTCCGCCGTGATCTCTAATTTTATTTACCCAGCCAGCAACTTGGACATCTTTACCTAGAAGAGATTCATTAATTTGATTACAGTAATACGTTCTCATTTATTTATTTCCATATTTAAACTATCGTTAATTTTTATTTCTCCAGATTGTATTACTGAAGCAGTAATACCACCCATACCCTGCATTGCATCCAGCATTTTCTTTCCAAGAAGATTTTCAATTTTTTTGCAGGGCTTGCAATCACCTGTCCCATAAAACTTTGCGCCACCTATACTAAAGAACTTTCCTTTAAGATTTTGTATATTGCATTTTGAAACCAATAAATTTCTTTTAAAATAATATTGTATGCCATCTATCTTAAGCTGATCCTTTTCTTCTGCTAGCGACAAGATAACAGAGATATGCTCTTTTTGCATTAATGTTACTTGTCTTTTTTTGGAGCCTTTGAGTGTAATTTTATCACCTTTGAGACCTAAATCTTCTATAGCAAGAACGTGCTGTACACTTTTTATACTCCCGCTCTTTTCTCTGATACCCATCCACTCAACAACTCCAGGTATATTTTGGTCATTGCTTTCCATTAGTTATTCTTGATAAATGTTTGGTTGCTCATGTATGACCTAAGAACTTCTGGTATCTCGATATCACCGTTTTCACACTGATAATTTTCAATTATTGCAGCTAGCGTTCTACCAACAGCTAAGCCGGAACCATTTAGAGTATGAATATACTCTTTTTTCTTAGTGATTTTGTTACGATACTTAATATTCATCCTCCTTGACTGAAAGTCTTTAAAGTTACTACACGACGAAATTTCTCTATAAGAATTTTGAGAAGGCATCCAAACCTCTAAATCGTAGGTAACAGAAGATGAGAAGCCAGTATCAGAAGAACATAACAAAACTCTTCTATAGGGTAAATTTAATAATTCTAGTATATTTTCAGCGTGTCCGATTAGGCTCTCCAAGGCCTTATCAGAATGATTTGGGTTAACAGCATTTACCAGCTCAACCTTATCAAATTGATGCTGCCGAATTAAGCCCTTTGTATCTTTTCCATATGAGCCTGCCTCAGATCTAAAGCATGTAGATAGAGCGGCATAGAAAAGTGGTATCTCATCCTCTGAAAATACCTTGTTCCTAAAGATGTTGGTCAAGGGGACTTCGCCGGTAGGAATAAGAAAAAAATCTTCTTTATTTTTAAGCTCAAATAGGTCGTCTTTAAATTTTGGAAGTTGTCCAGTTCCAAGCAAGGATTCTGAGTTTACAATTAACGGGACATTAACTTCCGTATAACCGTTACTATTAATATGAGTGTCTATCATAAATGACCCAATAGCTCTGTGAAGCTGAGCTAACGGACCAAAAAGTAAACTAAACCTTGATCCAGAAATATTGGAGGCGATATCTTGGTCGTACAATTTTAACGACTTACCAATCTCACTATGATCAGATACTTTCTTATTCTCAGAATGAAGGAGATTATTGTTATTAGAATATTTAACGACAACATTATCTTTTTCTGACTTTCCTATCGGAACTATATCATCCAATATATTAGGTATGTTTAAGAAAAAATTACTAAATTCATCTTCCGCTTTAAGTAGTAATACCTGCATTTCTTTTAAGGTTTGATTAATTTTCTCAACAACTTTAGTTTGATTGTCCGCACTCTTTCCTTTTGACCTTAGAATACCAATTTCTTTTGAAAGAATATTTTTTTTATTTTTTAGGTCCTCAGTTGTAACAATAATATTTTTTCTATTACTATCGATAGATAAAAATCTTTTTTTATCAAGTATGTAATTTTTATTAGCAAGGTTACCGCTAATATCATTTATATTATTTCTTAGTAATTTTGGATCAAGCATATTATTTCCCCAGGTAGTAACCAAATATACAAAATACTACAGATAGAATAATTGACACTAAACAGTAAATCACTAGTTTCATATACATTTCATTTTGAAAAAGAATTACAGATTCCCATGCAAATGTTGAAAATGTTGTAAACGCCGCTAAAAAACCAGTCATAATAAATATCTTTATATTGTCAGCAATAATAATATTATTTTCAATTAGTCCCATAAAGAAGCCAAAAATAAATGAACCTGCAATATTTACTGTGATTATCGCTATGGGAATATCAAAGTATATAAAATTCTTTAAAATACTATTTGATACATAGTATCTTGATAGGGATCCTAGAGCCCCACCAAAAGCAATTACAAATAATTTCGTCATTCGTTTATTCTGGCTTCCAAATTCCAAAAGCTTCACCAGTTGGAGCAGCTGCAGTGTTATTTTGCTCTGCACCCCTTAGATCATCGACTACATACCTTATAAATGACGAAAGCTCATTAATGACATCTTCTCTCTGTGCATCAGGGAAGTTCTCCTTAGACACAACAAACCCAATAATTGCTGCCAAATATTGAGTAGCAACTAAACTGTCAGACGCTGAAGCATCATGCTCGTTAATAACTTTTAAAACCTTGTTAACAATTTCTGTTGATAAGCTTAATTCAGCCATAAAATCTCCTATTTATTTATCAATTATTACATCAAAATTTTCTGGAATATCAATCTTAAAAGATGAATCCAAAACACCCAAGTTTACTTTAAAATCACTAAAAACCATTGTAACACTTTGATCAAAATCATTCATAAAAGTAATTTTTTTTATTTTACTATCTTTTATAATTAATAGAAAAATATTATTTTCAAGTTCTTTATTTTTTGGTACGAACTTCACATAATTATCATTATTGTATAAATATGATTTTAAAATAAATTTTTTGGTTATTTCGTCTTTATTAGTCATGATTTCGAAAAAATTATTTTTCGCTTTATTATTTGTAGACTGGATAATAGCTTGATCTAAATCAATATCTAGAGTAGTTACAAGCGCCCCATCTGATATGAATTTAATTTTATTAGGGCTCAGATACTCTAAAATATACTTTGATTTTTTTTTATACAATAAAACCCCATTGCTTTCTTTAATCAAAGACCCTTTGTCATTATACGTATACTGAGTAAAAGACGATGAAAATGAATTTAACTTTTCAATATAATTAAAATAATTAAAATTTTCAACTCCATAGCTACTACTTAAGGACAAGACAAGCATAAGCAAAAAAAATATGCTTTTTACTTTTAAAAAATTAGTCTTTTTTAATAACATTTCTTGTTCCATTTTTTTGAATAGCGGTAACAATATGCATTTCTTCCATTTTCTCGATTATTCTAGCAGCTCTATTATATCCGATTTTCAATCTTCTTTGTAAATATGAAATCGATGCTTTATCACTTTCAATTACAATTTGTACTGCTTGCTTATAGAATTCATCCTCATCATCATCATCACCTTCTTTATAAAGGGACTTTAAGTCACCACTATTGCTTTCTATGATTTCTTCTAAATATTCGTTTTCCACACCATCTTTTAAATAACTAATTACATCTTTTACTTCCTTGTCAGATACAAAAGCTCCGTGAACTCTTTCTGGAATCATTTTTCCAGCCTCTAAATAAAGCATATCTCCATTACCTAAAAGATTTTCTGCTCCTGCTTGATCCATTATTACTCTTGCATCTGTTTTTGAAGATACTTGAAAAGCTATTCTTGTTGGTATATTGGCTTTTATAAGTCCTGTTATCACATCTACCGAAGGCCTTTGTGTTGCGAGTATCAGATGTATTCCTGCAGCTCTGGCTTTTTGCGCTAACCTTGCTATCAACTCCTCAACTCTTTTCCCAACAACAAAAAATAAATCTGCAAATTCATCTACAACTATAACTATTTTTGGCATATGCTCTTCTTCTATAGTGCTATCATTCTCAATTTTTGCGTTATAGCCATCTATATTTCTTACACTGTGCTTTTGTAATAATTTATACCTGCGCTCCATTTCTTTAACGCTCCACATTAAAGCGTTTGCCGCTAAATTCATGTCTGTAACTACCGGAGTTAACAAGTGTGGAATCCCATCATATATTCCAAGCTCTATCATTTTTGGGTCGATCATAATCATTCTTACATGCTCAGGGCTAGATTTGTATATTAAGCTTAATATCATAGAATTTATTGCTACTGACTTACCAGAACCAGTTGTCCCAGCAACTAAGAGATGAGGCATTTTTGCTAAGTCAGTCATTACAGGAGATCCTGAAATATCTTTGCCTAAGCCAATCGTCAGTTTAGACGAACATTTCTCAAATTTTTCTGATTTTAGTATCTCTGACAATCTTACTATTTGTTTATTTTCATTAGGGATCTCTATACCTATAACATTTTTTCCAGGAATAACCTCTACCACTCTTACATTCGTAACAGACAGAGCTCTCGCAAGATCTTTTGAGAGATTGGTAATCTTGCCTGCCTTCACACCTGCCTCTGGTTCTAATTCAAATCTAGTTATGACAGGGCCTTGATTAACAGCAACCACACTAGCCTTAACACCATAATCTTCTAACTTGATCTCGACGAGTTTTGATAATGTTTTCAGCGTATCTTTCGAGTATGATGCAACTTCATCTTTAGAGTCATTCAGCAAACTTAAAGGAGGAATTTTTGAGGAGCTACTACTATCAAATAGAGGAATCTGTTTTTCTTCTTCAATTCGATTAGAAAAATTAGTAATTTTTACTTCTGGCTCAATTCTTATATCGTCAACTTTCTTTAGTTTTTCAAGCTTCTTCCTAAACTCAATATCTTTCTTTAAGCTGTCTACATTATTATTTTTTACAATAAGTAACGGAACTTTTTTTATTAAAATGAATATATTGTTAATAAATTTCAGAAAATAATCTCCGATGATTTCGAATACAGTTACCCAGTGAAATTTTATCCAAAAAGTAAGACCTGCTATTAAGAATGTTACTAGCAACATAGTAGAGCCGATAATATTAAAACTGCTGGTTAACATAGATGCCACGAAATCTCCTAACAGGCCACCAGAGCCGACCTCAAGGTTACTATAGGAGTAGTGAATGCTAAAAAGCGAGCAGAGTGAAACTAAAACAAATACATACCCTGTGTATCTTGCAAACCTATTTTCATGCTCTTCATTATTAGCGCTATTATAGATAATAAGTGCAATTGAAATAAATAACAAAGGTATCAAGAATGCTACCTGGCCAAAAATAAAATACAGAGTCTCGCTTACATATGACCCAAATTGTCCACCTAGGTTTTTTGTCTCCGATGAAGACGAGTTAATCCAGCTTCTATCATCCTTGTTGTATGTGGTTAGAGCTAAATATACATATAATGATATAGAAAATGAAAATAATAGTATGGCCTCTCTAAGAGTTTGAGAGATATATTTTTTTTTAGAAGTTGTTACAGATCTTTTTTTTCTTTTATTTTTCAATTTATTTTTACCATAATGTCGAGATCTAAACTAAATTCGCTCAAAATCCTAAAAGGAAAAAAAATAAGCTTTTTAACCTTCCTTTTGCTTCATGATTATACTATATTTAACATAAATATTAACTTAATAGATTAATTCTATTAGTTTTAAATCACACTTAATAAGGAAATTAATTGAATAATAAAAAACACTCAAAACTCATTATTCTGGGATCAGGTCCTGCTGGGTATACGGCGGCTGTTTATGCTGCTAGGGCTAATCTTAAGCCAACTTTAATTACAGGGTTGAGTAAAGGCGGTCAATTAATGACCACTACTGATGTGGATAATTGGCCTGGAGATTACGATGGACTACAAGGGCCAGATTTAATGGAGCGAATGGAAAAACATGCTCTTAAATACAATGTAGATATTATTTTTGACCATATAAATGAAGTGAATTTCAAAGATAGCCCTCTAACCCTTAAAGGGGATGACGATATATACACTACAGATGCACTCATAATATGTACAGGCGCTAGCGCAATGTATCTAGGATTACCAAGTGAAAAGGAATTTTTAGGGAAAGGTGTTTCAGCATGCGCAACTTGCGATGGCTTTTTTTATAAAAATAAAAAAGTATGTGTTATTGGCGGTGGAAATACTGCTGTTGAAGAAGCATTATATTTATCAAATATAGCTTCTTCTGTAACACTAGTTCACAGAAGAGACAGCTTGAGGTCAGAAAAAATATTACAAGACAAGCTCTTTAAGAAAGACAATATTGAGGTAATGTGGGACTCAGAGTTAGCTGAAATTAAAGGTGACAATATGGGCGTAACTTCAGCAATCATAAAATCAAAAAAAGATGGTAGTGAGCAGGATATTGCCTTTGACGGCGTATTCATAGCAATTGGACACAAGCCAAATACCGATATATTTACAAACAAATTAGAGATGGACGAAGGTTATATAATTGTTAAAAATAATTCTGGTTACGCTACCCAATCTAATGTTCCCGGTGTATTTGCTGCCGGTGATGTTACGGATAAAATTTACAGACAGGCTATAACATCTGCAGGATCTGGTTGTATGGCAGCACTAGATGCGGAAAAATTTATTGATTCTTTAGAGTAAATTTATTTTTTACAATAAATACCTATGTTCTTGTAAACTGAATTAGGTACGACGAATGCTAAACTCGGGTTATTATTTATACTTGGCGAAAAATAAACCAAATGATCTTCTTTCCAAATCATAAAGTAATTTAGAATATTTTTTGAATGAGAGCTTCTCAAGTATCCCGTAAAAAGTGAATCATTCTTTGCTACTTTAAGTAAATATTCCAATGGTATTAATTTCACATCCGACGCATATAAATCAAGAAAAGAATTTCTAAGAATTGAAAATTTTTTATCTAGGACAAGATCTTTGTGTAAGATATTAGCGCAAGAGTCCACTGCGTTTTTTTCATGAATCGTAATATTAAATTCATCGTTCTCCATTATATTTATAATTGGTTTTGATTTATCTATCCACTGCTTAGTAGATGTTTCAAGCATACCTTTATAGTAATCAACTTTGTAAATCTTATTTTCCTGCAAAACATAAATTTCATTATATTGATTTGTATTTCCAAAAAATAAAGTTTTGTTCCCATTAATAATCATTGAGCTAATATTGTTAGAATTATCAAAACCTAATCTAATAAGATTTTCTTCTGTATTTTCATAAGTGTCTTTTACTTTGCTGTCTATAAATTTTTTTAACAGCTGAACCTTTGCATCGTCAGAACAATAATCAATGCTTTCAATTTCATAGCAATAATCTTTTTTTATTAATTTTATTTTATTATCTTTTTTCAGTATTTCAAATGATAAAGTAAGTTCTGATAAATTAATTGCTTGTGATAAAGTTTTCGTATCTTTTTTTGACTCAGAATCTTCAGTATTAATTAATATATTTGCAATAATAAGAGAACAAAGAATAGCAATTATTATAAATAATTTTTTCATTTACTTTTTTTCTTTTTTCTATACGATGAAAAAACAATAATAAATACTGTTAGCAATACTGGCATTAGGAAAATATTAATAAACTTTAATAGAGACCCCAACCCATCAATATCTTTATTTAAATTTCTTCTAACGTCTCGTAATTCTTTTCTAACTTTCAAAAGTTCTTGTTGAAATTCACTATAATCTAAAGTATTTTTATCAGCAAGTTCATTATTTTTGTTTTGTAATTGAGCTAACTTGTTTTTCACTCTTGCTTCTTCGATGTTAAATTTTTGATCCGCTATGAGCCTTAGGTTATCTACAACTGTAAATGGTCGTGAAAAAGACTCTCTGCTTGTGAGACTAGCTAGGGTATTTCCACCTGCTAGATAATCTAGAGAATTAATAATAAGATCACCATTGCTAGCCCATGGAACCAAAACCTGCTCCCCATAAAAATCCTGCACTCTAACCCATAAATAGTTTGCAGTAATATCAGCGTCAGCGATAACTATAGCTTCCTTTCCTTCGTTTTCTATAAGCCCTGCGTATACGTTTGTTGTATCTGAAATCTTATAATTATCTAGAAGCACGGACGGGTCAGGAAGATACCTAAATACATTTTTATCTATAACTGAAGAGTCTTTGCTAGAAGATATCAAGGGTGTAAATTTATTGCCCATATTGGTATTAAGGATAGTTCCTGAGAACGCAGAAGTTACAGAGTTTAACTTATTAGTGATATCTAGATTTTTATTAAAAGCGGTTTGAGGGAAACTTAATATAGCAGCATGCTTAATAGGTCTATCAGAATTTGCAGATGTTACTGGAATTGCATATTTCCTATCTAACAAAACTTTTTCTGGGTTGATTGAAATACCTATTTTACTTAAGAGTTCTGTAAAATCTGAGGATTGAATTCCCCCACCTTCTGGTGGCAAACTTGGGTCTTGAAAATCAGGGTCTGCTTCTGAATAAACATCATATAAAAGTAAAACTTTACCTTTATTTTCATAAAATTTAATTATTTTCTGTTTATCTATACTTGATGTTTTTTTTGGGTGAACTAGAAAAATAATTTCAAAATCATCTAGACTTTTTGTTTTTTCTGTAATTTGCTCAACATCAAAAAGTGGTTTTAATTTTTGAATAATCGCCCATTCTGGAGTTGGTTCGTTTTTAGTAAAGTTATATCCACCAAATATAGGCAAGGTACTCATCACACCTACCTTTGGCTTTTTTAGCTCAAGAATACTGTAAAGTATTTTAGTAATTTCATATTCTATTGTAGCTTCCTTACCGGGATCAAAAAACTTAATAACTTTGTAATTATCGTATCTATTAGATGCTACCAATCCAAAAAAAATATTCTCTTCTTTGGTTTTAGACGGAACACCTTGTAAACCATATTTCATTGCATTATCTTCTTCATCAGAAAATGGCACTGGATCTATAATATTTAACTTAATTTTTCCTTTTGAGCGTAACTGATACTCCTCAAGTAATTCCTTTATGCGCTTAGCATATGCTCTTAAATATGTATCTTCTTTTGTAAGGCTGTCAGAAAAATAATAATTAAGTATAATTTGATCATCTATTTTATTAATTATATTAAGAGTGCCGTCTCCTAGCGTGTACAAACTATTTTCAGTTAAGTCAAAGCGAAACCCTTTGAATATATTATTAGCGAGCATGATAAATAGAACAAAGACTATTAATAGTAGGAAAATTTGAGCTTTAGATTTATTTTTTTCTGATATCAAGTTAGCCACCTTTTTTAATATTAACAAGCTCTATATTTATATAAAGAAATACGCCTATTAAAGAAAAATAGTAAATGAAATCTCTTATATCAATCACGCCTTTACTCAAAGAAGTAAAATGCGATAAAAAACTTAACGATGCTATAGCATCGACTGCTTCTTGTGGTAACCATGCGTTGAAAAAATCTAAAACTAAATTTGTACCACTTAGAAGAAATAAAAAGCAAACAACTACAGATATTATAAATGCAATAACCTGATTTTGAGTTACTGAAGACATGCATGAGCCAATAGCTAAAAATCCACCTGACATAAGTAAGCTACCTAGATATCCTGAGAGAATAGCTCCATTATCAGGACTACCCAAATAATTTACAGTAATCCATATTGGGAACGTTAAGAGCAATGCTAATGCAATAAAAAACCATGCAGCTAAATATTTCCCAATCACCACTTCTATTACTTTTACTGGTAATGTTAATATGAGTTCTATAGTGCCAGATTTTCTTTCTTCGGCCCAAAGCTTCATTGATATAGCTGGAACTAAAAATAAATACAACCAAGGATGAAAACCGAAAAAAGGTAAAAGATCTGCCTGACCTCTTTCAAAAAAATTACCCATATAAAAAGTGAAAGACCCTGATAGCAAAAGAAATATCACTAGAAAAACATAAGCTATAGGTGTTGAAAAATAAGATAATAATTCTCGGCTAAATATAATAGAGATGTTCTTCATTTTAATTCCCTACTCCAAGAGTAATTTCACGGAAAATATCATCCAAGCTCCCACTGCCTGAATTTTTTAATGCAATTGGCGTATCATCAAACAAAAGCTTTCCTTTAGCGATAATTGCAGCGCGAGTACAAACTGCCTCAACCTCTTCTAGAATATGTGTTGACACAATTATCGTTTTATCCTTTGAAATTTTTTTAATTAACTCTCTCACATCATATTTCTGATTTGGATCCAAACCATCGGTTGGCTCATCCATAATTAATATCTCAGGATCATGAATTATTGCTTGAGCAATTCCAACCCTTCGTTTAAATCCTTTCGATAGATGCTCTATTCTCTTATAAATAACATCCTGAAGAGACAAATCACTGATAACCGAATCTATTGAATTATTAATATTATTTTTTTCTACACCACGAATTTTTGCTATAAACAATAAAAAATCATAAGTCGTCATCTCGCCGTACATTGGAGCACCTTCCGGCAAATAGCCAATATACTTTTTTACTTCGTATGATAAATTTGTAATTAGGTAATCTTTAATTTTAATTTCACCACTTGTAGGCTCAATAAAGCCAGTGATCATTTTCATCGTTGTAGATTTTCCTGCTCCATTTGGCCCGAGAAATCCTAATACCTCGCCTTTATTGACGGTCAAAGATAAATTATCAACAACAGTAATTCCATTATACTTTTTATGTAAATTTTTTATTTCAATCATATTAATTTAAAAGAAATCATTAAAGCCTGTAAGAACAGGAATTAATTGGTTAATTATTTTTATTTATTTATTGTCTTATCAACACCATCTCTAACCATCTTATCTACGAACCAGTAAGCGGCGGCTAAAGGATTCAAAAGAACAGCAGCTCCCATAGTAACTTTTTGCGATGGAGATGAAATCTTTGGTGCTTTTGTCACATTATTTGAGTCATTAAGGCAGTTGAAGTAACTATTTGCAATTCTACTTTGAGATAAGTCAATATTCTTCTTAGCAACAACTTCTTTTGATACATTAGAATTCGAGCAAGCTAAAGGAAGTTTATTTTCTATATCATTTTGTTCTAACGAAAATGCGCTGAAAGATATAAAGAATAGAGTTAATAATAAGTATTTCATATAAAAATAGTACTTTCTTATCATTCTGTTAGCAAGAGTTAAATTATGACGAGACTAAAAGAGCAAACTAACAACTAAATCATAAGCTTATGAAAATAAAAAGCTGATGAAGACGCTACTACAGCTACAAACATTCCATATAAGATATCTACTATTGAAACTATTACGGGCCAATCTTTTATAGTAGCTAAATTAGTTAAATCATATGTAGAAAAAGTCACCAATCCGTACAACAAAGCATATAAAACTAGTGAGATATAAGAATTTTTTTCTATAGACGGTAAAATAACAAAAAATAATAACCCAATATTGAAAATTACATAGAATATTAAAGCTGATGGCCAAATTACGTTATCTGTTAAATACGCAGATAGATTTTTTGCGTAAAATTCTCGAGCTATAAAACCCAACCAAATTACATCAAGAAGCAAAAAGGTTACAAAGCATATTAAGAACAATTTTATCTGAATCATTTAGATATAAAAATAATTAAAATTTATAGGACTAATAAATTAACTTACAAGTCCTTTGAAAAAAATATTATCACATAAAGTACGAGTCTACATATATTTTTTATAAAATCTATACTTATACATTTTCTACACCATGGTACAGATTAACAACATGTTTAGCTTGTGCGAAAAATAACCATCTTTCAGATATCATTCCTATGAAAGATAAAAATATTGCTAGTGAACATAGCGCTATATTTTCATAAATAAAACTGTAAATATAAATTAAAAAGAACGGAATTATAAAGCCCGAAAATATCGATAATATTTTAATTCTAAATAATTTTCTCTCAGCCACCTTATAACCGAATTCATCAGTTAAGAAAGTTCCTCCAGTATGACCAACATCTAATAATCTAACATTAGTACTTTTAAGCTTTACTGCTGCATTTGTTGCATCAGCAATATTATATTTTGGTAAACGGATGACAAAGTAATAGGTTAATTTTGTTGCCAATGAAAATGCTATTATTGAAAGCGTATAATTTTCGTAACTAGTGGTGTCATAACCATTTAAATTTAGTATGAAGAAAAATATCATTGCTGCCAGCGCAAAACCAATAGTAATATAATTTATTGGTGTCCAAATTGTATTCCATTGAGGTATCGTTTTTAAGCAAGCATAAATCATTCCAGTGCAATATATTATAACTGTCGATATTGTGAATATTAAAAAACTATAATACTGCATCAACATAAAATTATTTATCTGCATATCTATGTAAATAAAATATAAATATAAAGCTAATATTGGGTAAAATAATATCGCCAATAAGCCTTCTCTTGCAAGCCATGATGTTTTAAACCTCATGAATGCACGCCATGCATTTTTTGGGTTTGCTAAATGGAATGTTGATGAAATTAATCCCATTGTAAATAAAACAGCACTTGTTATAGCTATTATAAAAAAAGTATTTTTATCTATCAGCATCCCAAAATTTAAAAAATTAAATAAAGATAGCAAAGAAATTAATGCGTACCCTGCTCCTGATACAACTGTAAAAAATATTACTGAAAATGCTGGATGCATAATTTCTCCTTATAGTTCCACAACTTTATTTACCCAATCTTTAACTTTTGTTACTAGATTTGGCTCTCTTATTTCGTGCTGATTTACTTGCACCTTATCTCTCGGTGATAAATATTTATTAACTGGCTTGTAGCCTAGCTCTGCAAAAAGATCTTGCCCACCTCTATCACTAGAAACTCTTGATACTTCTGAGTTTGGATCATCAAAATCTCCAAAATATCTAGCACTTGTTGGGCAGGTCATTACGCAGGCAGGCTTTCTTTCAGATTTTGGTAATTTTTCATCATATATTCTGTCTACACATAACGTGCATTTCTTCATTACACCCTCTTCTCTATCTAATTCTCTTGCTCCGTAAGGGCATGCCCATGCACAGTAATTACATCCCATGCATTTTTCAGGATCAACTAACACTATTCCATCTTCTTCTCTTTTATATGATGCGCCAGTTGGACATACGGTCACACATGCAGCTTCTTCGCAGTGCATACATGACATGGGAAAATGCACTGTTTTATTTTCAGGATAATTTCCAGTTTCATAATGTCTTATTCTATTAAAAAAAACTCCACTTGGATCAGCTCCATAAGGATTATAGTCAGTAAGAGAACCGGATGTTCCCGAAGTGTTCCATTGCTTACAAGCGATGGCACACGCATTACATCCAACACATTTATCTAAATCAACTACAAGTCCTAATCTCATTTTTTAAACCCACCCTTAGTTATGATATCTTTAAGAGATCTTGACAATCTCACTGGTTTTTTTGTGTTATATCTTAAAACATTTTTTGATTCTGGTTGGCCAAAAACTTTTTGTCCCGCTTCGAAGTTTGGATAAACCCCAAACTGCTCATCAGCACCTGCTGGGTAAATATTAACTTTTAAATCATACCAAGCTGCTTGACCGGTAATTGGATCTGAGTTTGTTACTGGGCTACCTGTATCTGCGCAAGGGAGATGTTCGTTAATCAAATGATTCAATAAAAATCCTTTTGTTGATTCGTTTGCGTCATCTGAAAGACCCCACTTTCCTTTTTGCTTTCCAATAGCATTCCATGTCCATAATGTATTAGTTTGACAACCTTCCATTAACTTAACTTGAACTTTTATTTTTCCAGTATTTGACTCAACCCAAACCCAAGATAAATCTTTAATACCTAACTCCTCACCTTTTTTCTTATTCATATGCATATAATTATGCGCTTGGAGCTGTCTCAACCATGCGTTCTGAGAATCCCATGAATGGTACATAAACATAGGTCTTTGCGTTATGGCATAAAAAGGAAACTTAGACGAAAATGAACAACGATGCTCCAGCGGTATATAGTGCTCTGGGATAGGATCAAAAAATCTTGATAATCTAAATTGATCTCTTTCTTTCGTTGGTTGCGGACCATCATACAAGCCTTGCCCTGCTAACTTAAATTTTTGCAATTTTTCTGAATACAGCTCAATAATAATTGGTTTGGTTGAACCGACAAAACCAGATTTTTTAGCAAACTCCAAATAATCTTTATTTACTCCTCTAAAATACTTTAGATTGTCGTCTAACTTGTACTCAAAGAATGATTTATTTTCAATATATTTTTCCCATTGGTTCTGATTAGGCTCTCCTCTTAAACTTTTCTCACCATCCTTTCCTCTCCAGCCAGCTAGAAAACCTATACCAGGAGCTTTTTCATAGTTAACAATAAAATCTTTATAATCTTTGTATTTTCTTCCACCGTCTTCAGTTGTAAATTCAGGGAATTTTAATCTACTCGCTAACTCCACCAAAACAGTTTGCCAAGGCCTTACATCTCTATCTGGCTTTAAAATAGGAGATCTTATTGAATCGCATACAGCGTGTGGTTCTGAGATTGGTCTGTCTAATATTGATATAGTGTCATATCTTTCTAGATAAGTTGTGTCTGGGATAACTAAATCAGCATAACCTACAGTCTCTGAGTCAAAAGCATCGCAAACTACTAAAAATGGGATTTTATACTCACCATCTTCATTTTTTGCACACAAATCTTCCCTAATCTTTGAAGTATTCATACTAGAATTCCAAGCCATATTTGCCATAAAGAAAATCATAGTATCTATTTCATAAGGGTCTCCTGCAACAGCATTTGTAATTGCCATATGCATTAAACCGTGATTAGCAATTGGCGCTTCCCATGAATATGCTTTATCTATACGAAGAGGGTTACCATCTTTATCAATACATAAATCTTCTGGTTCTGTAGGGAAACCTAGAGGAAAACTCTCTAAAGGTTGTCCTGGCACAACTTTCTTACCAGGTTTAATTGGTGGCACAATATGCTTAGGATAAGGCGGCTTGGCCAAATGTCCTCCGGGGCAATCAACTGAGCCAAGTAACACCTGTAAAAAGTGAATAGCTCTACAAGCCTGAAATCCATTTGAATGAGCAGATATTCCTCTCATAGCATGCATAGAAACAGGTCTTCCTATAAATTTATCATGTTTTTTCCCTGTCCAATCAGTCCACTCAGTGTCAACCTCTATTGTTTCCTTAAAAGCAACATGAGCCATTTCTAAAGCAATTTTCTCAATTTGTTCTGCGGGCACGCCGCATATCTTACTAGCCTCTTCAGGCGAATACTCATCATCCATATATCTTGCAATCATAATAGAAAATACCGTTTTTAATGGTGTCCCATCTGGCGCAGTATATTTTCCAAGTAAAGCTGGTTTAATTTTTGGATCTACAGCATTAACCAAGCATTTCTTCTCTAGATCCCATGATTGAGGGATATCGTCATCATTTCTGTAGAATAGACCATCACCTTTTTTTCTTGGAGTATCAACAACAAGATAATGTGCATTTGTATATCTTACTAAAAACTCCCAATCAAATAATTCATTTTTTAGTAAAACATGAACCATTGAGAGTGCAAGCATGGCGTCAGTTCCAGGTATTATTGGCACCCATTCATCCGCAACAGCCTGATATCCTGTTCTCACAGGGTTAATAGAAACAAACTTAGCGCCTCTTTCTTTTAATTTACCAATTCCAATCTTAATAGGGTTTGACGCATGATCTTCGGCAACACCCCATAGTAAGAAATATTTTGTCTTATCCCAATCAGGATCACCAAATTCCCAGAAAGAAAAACCGGTTGTATACAAGCCTGCTGAGGCCATATTAACAGAGCAAAATCCACCATGAGCAGCCCAGTTTATTGTTCCAAATTGCTGGGCCCATAATCCTGTTAAAGCCTGCATTTGGTCTCTTCCAGTAAAGAAAGCTAATTTTTTTGGATCAGTCTCTCTTATCTTTTGAAGACGCTCAGTAAGCATATCTAAAGCATCTTCCCAGCTAATAGGCACAAATTCACTAGTACCTCTTTCAGAGCCAGGCTTTCTCATTAATGGCTGTCTAAGTCTAGCAGGTGAAATCTGCTTCATTATTCCTGCATTACCTTTAGCGCATAGGACGCCTTTATTTACAGGGTGAGAAGGAGTTCCTTCTATATATCTAATTTTATTATTTTCTAACGTTACTTTTATTCCACATCTACAGGCACACATATAGCAGGTAGTGTGTTTTTGTGTTTGCTTATCACGATCTTCAAACTGAGGCATCTCAAATGTATTTGAGGTAGTTGCATTCTTTTTGAAAGAAATCTTATCTTGTTTAGTTGCCATTCCACTCAATCCCTGTAAATTTTAATCATGTTATTCATGACTATTATATATTCCATTATAATAGATTTTATTTATTTCGCTCATTAAAAAAACTTATAAGTACATTTGTATAACTTATTATTATAATTTAATAAAATACTTAAATACTTAAATAAAGAAAAGCAAACTATTTAAATCAATAGTTTGCATTACATTATTAAAGCTTTTTACTTGATATCTTTAAAATACTCTTTAGACTTTTCAGGGTCTGGATTCATTGTTTTATCACCAGGAGTCCAATTCATAGGACAAACTTCATTTGGATTAGCTTGAACATGTTTAAATGCTGCTATTAATCTTAAAGTTTCATCGACATTTCTTCCGACTGGTAAATTATTTATAGTTACGTGCTGAATTACTCCTTCAGCATCAATGATAAATAATCCTCTTGCGGATATAGCATCGTCCATTAACACGCCATATTTATAACTAATTTCTTTAGTTAAATCTGACACCAATGGGTAATCAAGTTTACCTAAACCGCCTTCATTTTTTGGCGTTTGAAGCCATTTTAAATGGGAAAACTGGCTGTCTACAGAAACCCCTAGAATTTCAGTATCTAAAGCCTTGAAGTCAGCATACCTATCATTGAAGCCTGTAATTTCTGTTGGGCATACAAATGTAAAATCTAAAGGATAAAAATATAAGACAACATACTTTCCTTTGTAATCAGATAGTTTGATATCCTTGAATTGATTATTTACTACAGCTGTTGCTTTAAAATCTGGTGCTGCTTGACCAATAATTGCCTCTTCTATAATACCGTTCTCATCAAATTCGTTGCTCATTTATGACCTCCGTGATCATCATTTTATAGGTTGAAATATGGTGTTAAATTACATTATTTGGATAATAAATACAATTAAATATTATTAATATAATAGGTTCTTATTTCTTAAGTATGAAAATTTTTTTTGTAACATATAGTATGAGCCAAAAAATATAGGTGTGTAAAAAAGCGTTCCAAATAATGTCCCTTTAAAAAAAGGTATTCCTGCTACATAACATTCTATTAAACCTAGCGTATCATAACTATAAAAATCTGTTGCAACCCAAAACCCAAAGTTTGTGACCAGGAAGAAAATAAGGCTTGATGAACATGCTAAAAAAATAGTATTTCGAAAGCATATTTTTTTATTAATACTTAATGAACTTAAAAAAATAATAATTATATAAGACAAATACTGCCAATAAAATCCTTCGTAAAACCAAAACATATCAGTAGTTAAATTATATACAAAATTATTTATAAAAAAATCACTAACCCATAACGAAAGAATTGTAACTACGTAGGAATATTTTGGATTTTTAAAGTGTATAGAACTAAAGATTGCTAAAGCTATTATTGGGCTAAAATTATTAATATGAGGAATAATTCTTAATAAACAAACCCCTAAAATAACTAAAGAGACAGCAACTGTTTGAATATCTATCAGGTTGATATTTTTTTCAAACATTGCGTCTCTTAAATGTTTTAAGAAATAATAATTACTTATTAAGTTCTTTACTAAAGTTACCTAAAAGCTTTAATGATCCTTGGACATCTGGATCACTCATAACTTTTAACATGCCACCTATTCCGCCAGATGTTGTTGGCGACTCTTTATAAGAATCATACGCAACTGACATCGCATCTAACATTTTTGCAAAATCTTTACTTTCAGACATTTCTAGAAGTTTCATAATATTTTTATTTCTTGTAACTCTATCAGCTATTATTAATAACTCATTCATCATGAACCCTAATCTTGCGACTGTATCATCTGTAAGCGCATCCCCTGCACCCTGCATAAATCTAGTTACTTGTTCTTGTATAGTAATTTCGCTACTCATAATTTTACCCTTTTTTATTGTTATATAATTCCTCTAGCGCTAGCCCAATACATTCTATTGTAAGCCGTTTTAAACCAATGTAAGCCTGATGTAGGTGCTTGAGGGTTTGGTGGATTATTATAATCAAACATAGCATATGTTGCTTTGCCGTCTCCAGCCTCAATGAAGCAAAATACTTTTCCATCATAGTCTCTTACAGGTTCGCCCATTTGAACTATTGCAGCAATGTTTTCACCCAATGCTTCTGCCTCAAAATGAGCTGTAGAACCAGCTTTACTGATAGGCAAATTGGTGGTATCTCCAAGAACATAAACATTATCTCTTCCTTCCATGTTCAATCTTTTCTTGTCTGTTGGAATGAACCCACCTTTACCTAAATCATTATCCTCTATAACCTTCATACCTTTGTGTGGCGGAACTGTAATTAATAGATCAAATTCTGCAGAACTATCTTCCTCACTAATAACTTTGCCTGGCACTACTTCTTTCATGTTAAACAAAGTCTCATATGTGATTCCCTCTTTATCGAATTCTGGTGCTGCCCATTCAGCTACTGGGGCTAGACTATGAACTCTTCCAATTGGATAAGTGTAATGAAGATCTACTTTGTCCCATATCCCTCTTTTCTTAAAGTAATCCATCAAGAAGAATGTGATTTCTAGTGGGGACATTGGGCATTTATGTGGGACACCTGTTGCCACAACTACTTTTCCACCTTCAAATTTTGATAGTTTTTTATACATCGCTACAGCATCTGCTTCCGTATAGAACTGACATGCATTCTCCGCTAACCCAGGAATAGCTGCCGCGTCTCCTCTAGAGCCTGTGGCAATACATAGAATATCGTAAGATATTTTTTTACCGCTTTTTGTAGTTACTGAATTATTGTCTAAATCAAACTTTTCTACAGGATCAACATGAAAATCTATTGTTGGTTCTAGCAAACTTTTCTGATCTCTATAAAGCTCACTTGTAGACATTTTTCCTACAGCAACATACAACAAGCCAGGTTGGTACATGTGCTTATCTGAAGCTGACAGCATTGTGATTTTTGTAGAGCCTTGCTCTAACTCACCGGACAATCTTCTAGCAAGGTTATTTGCAAGAATTGTTCCGCCCATTCCTCCACCAACTACTAATATATGCATCTTTGTACTCCTATCGTTAAATTTATTTAATTTTTTTTACTACGATATGTAACACGTCTTCTTTTGTAAAGCTGTCTAATATTTCATGCCCAACTTTGTTAACCCATTCAGGTATATCTGCTGCAGAGCCTTCATCTGTAGATAATAATTCTAGCTCATCACCTACTTCTGCCATTTTCATGTTTGAGATTAATTCCATCAATGGTCCTGGGCAAAATGTATTTTTTGCATCTACTAATATTCTTTCTGACATAATATTTCCTCTAATTTAAAAAGACCAAACTTGTCCTTGATTAACGTCACTGAGAAATTTTGTAAGACCCATAGGCTCACCTACGTAATCAAACAAATCTTCAGACTTAATTTCTAACATATCCATAGCCATAGAACATGGATATACTTTTGCATCACCTAATTCAACCGCTTGTTCAAATAACTCAAGAAATGGTGGTACTTTTTTTGCCAACATAATATTTCCCATTTCGCCTTCAACTGGAGCTTTATGATTATTTTCTTTTACAAAGTATTTTAACGCATTCATAGACAAAAATACGCTCACATCATTGCCACTTACAGCGCCTACTGACGCGACCATCGCAGCCATTTGCAATTGCTCCATATTTTCAGTTGTTAACATTACATTTATTTTCTCAGACATTTTACTTCCTTATAATTAAATTATTCATCTATGCATTGTATTTATTGCATAATCCTTAAGCTAAATATTACTCAATTAGAGCATAACAGTAATATAATTCAACTTAACAAATCATTGTTAACTTATAAGCTAACTTTTGTTACAACTATTTTACGTAATGTAAAAAATAAACTAAAGGTTATAAAATATTGATTTATATTAATATATCAATAGTATATCGCGTCTTTTGTGCCTGGGAACAGCACTTCAATATTAGCTACAACCCTTTAATAAATATTATACATTTTACTAATCTAAATAACAAAAAATTCAACTCTAAAATAATTTATTGCTCTACATAGTAAGAGCATTATTTATGAATGGTGTTTCATTAATAGCAGGATTTCTAGTATTTATTTTGCTTTATATTAAATCCAGGCATCTTTTGCATTGCTAAACTTATCATCAAAACAGAAAAAATACAGATAACATTATCATAAAATATAGAATTGAAAAAACTACTAACAATTATAATAGCAATGACTGATTTACCAATTTGCGTGCTATGCAAATCTTTTATTAAAAAAAAAATAAAACTTAGGTATATAAATAGACCAAACAATCCAGTTTGAGTAGAAATACTAATAAACTCATTATGCGGATTTTGTGTTAAGCAACAAAATTCTAATTCTAGATTATTCTTAGAAAAATAATTCTTAATAGTGTTTTTATATGAACCAATCCCATGTCCAAAAATTGGTTTGAGTTTTATATTTTCTATACCATTTTCCGCATAAACATATCGCAATCCTAATGAGGTATTATAAGAATTATTTTTGATAGATGTTAAGTCATTAATAGCATTATTATACCTTTCATACATTATGGTTTTATTTCCTATAATTAAAATTAATGATAAAATAACAAAAGCTATAAAGGTTTTTTTATAATTTTTATTTTTACAATAACTAAAAATTATTAACATAATTAATATCGAAATAATTATGAAGGATGTCCTAGATAAATTCATAAATAAAACATTATAAAAGGATAAAAAAGATAATAAATAATACAAAATGCTGCTTGTTTTATTTGCTTTTAAATACGTGATGATAAAATAAAAAGATAATACAAGGCCATGAATTATACTATGCTGGGTTATTGTAACCCCGCTTAATAATTTATATTGATAATCTAAACCTAAAAAATTAGCAAATTTTTCAAATGATATAGGCTCAATTATATGGAAATATTTCAAATATGACAAGAACATTATAATAGTGCATCCGGCTATGAAATAATTAATAGCTTTATCTCTTATCCAATCTATCTTCAAAATATAGTAACAAATAGGAATAAATAGTAATCTTATGTACTTTTTCAGTGATGCTATAGCTTCTTCAAAGCTAGCAATAGAATATGAATAAGAAAAAATAAAGGTAAGCATTAAAAGCAATATAGTTAAATTTATTTTATTTTTTATAAAAACTTCTAAATACTTTTTTTCTTTAGTTATAAGTATTAAACCAGTAAGTACAGATAATAAAATCCCAACGTTAATAACTGCTGTAGATATCAGTATACAAAAAAAAGTAACAGCCATTGAATAACCGCATATTCTTTCATTTATATTATAGAAATCTAATTTCATATTTTTTTTGCTTTATTTTACTTTATTTAATCTTACAGAGCTACTGACACATACTAATTAATATAGTTATAATATTTTCATTGTATCTATGTATAGGCCTTAATAACAATATTTTTTAACTTTATAAATAGAATAATAAAGTTATTTTTTCTATTAATTCTTTTGTACCCTTATATTATATTAATAAAACTTTATTATTAGTTTGATTTACTTTTATTTTTATTTTTAGGTTAGTTTTTTTGCAGTTTCTACCGCATGCTATATAATTTTTATAACTTTTTTTTCATTGCCATCGACCTTACAGTCGTAAAGTGTATATTCCTTTGCAAACAACTGCGAATTAAAGGTGAATATATGCAAAATGATTGCGAGTAGTTTGTTTTTCAAATTACTTTTATAGCAAGCTTTGATATAAATTGAGATAAGATTTTGCCATCTTATCTGCTGTGAATATATTCCAATATCGCTTTTCTGCATGTTCACCCATCTTTTTAGCTACTCTTGGGTTATTCCATAAATAATCCATTGCCTTGCGTAAAGCGCTAGGGTCACTAGGCTTTACAACTAAGCCAGTTTCGCCATCGATATTAATATAAGTTGTACCTGTGCCAATTTCACTGGAAATTAATGGCTTCCCATACATAGCACCTTCCAATAAAGAAATGCCGAAAGCTTCAGAGCGCAAATGCGATGGGAATAAGATCGTAGAACATAAAGTAAGTAGTGCCACCTTATCTTCTTCGGAAACAAAACCAATAAAATAGATATTATTGACGCCTAAATTTTTAACTTGGTCTTTTAAATCGTTTTCAACAGGTCCCGCACCCGCAACAACAATTGGATAATTAGAATTACGAGCCGCCTCAATCAAGATATGCAAGCCTTTGTAGTATCTCATTACTCCCACAAACAGAAAGAATTTATCCCCAAATTTTTTCTGCCAATACTCTAATCTATCTTTACTTGGAATTGGATATGTGGACTTATCAAGCCCAATAGGTATAACACTAACTTTATCTTTAAATCTTGTAAGCACCTTACTACTCTTGAAATAATTAAGTGATGTTACAACAATACGATCAACACTACCTAAAAACTTGTTCATTAAAGGCTTGTATAGTCTTAATAGGTATTTCTGCTTAACAATATCAGAATGATAAGTCAACACTGTTGGCTTATTGACTCGAGTTATAAAGTGCAATAAATCAGTAAATGGATATGGAAAATGATAATGAATAATGTCGGCCTCTTTAGCTAGCTGCCTAAACCTTAAAAAAGCCGACACAGAAAAAGGTGTTGATGCAATCTCAAAATTAGATCGACAGCGATGAACATAATGATTATCTATTTTGATAGTTCTCTCAACCATTGTTGGGCTCAATGCCAAAACCTCAGTATCTATACCTAATGAACTGCTACTAAGTGCTAATTGACTAATTACTTGTTCAACACCACCAACTGAATTGGGCAAGTAGGCTTTATAAAAATGAAGAACCTTCATGATAATTTATCTTTCCTAAGGTCAATTGCTTTTTCAAAAACTGCAATAAGTTTTTTTGCCGACTCATCCCAGCTATACCGAGCTGCATTTAATTTGGAATTTTTAGCCAAACGTTCACGCAATTCATTGTTTGTAATCATTTCTTGCAGCCCATCAGCAATTGATTTCACGTCAAGCGCATCAATCAATAGTCCTGCATTGCCTGCAACTTCTGGCATAGATGAGTTATTAGCTGTCAATACTGGCGTGCCATATGCCATTGCCTCAACTAAAGGCAGGCCAAAACCTTCGTATAATGAAGGCATAACCAAAAACTGCGCATTAGCATATAACGTAGCTAATACCGTATCATCAACACAGCCTAAAACTTCAACGCGTTCTGTTAAATCTAACTGTGTAATCATATCTGGCAAATTAACCTCACCCCATCCTTTGCCTCCTACAATTACTAACTTCATTTTTCCTTTAATACTTAGTGGAAGAGAGTCATATGCCTGCAATAGTCTTGTCAAATTCTTCCTTGGCTCCAAAGTACCTACAAAAAGAAAGAAGCTTCTGTCAATTTTTTTTTCAACTGGGTTCGGTTCATTAACTCCATTTGAAACAACAATAACCTTGTTTGGATCTGACACTCCACCTCTAACAATATCATCGAATGATGAATGTGAAACCGTAGTAACAATATCAGCTAATTTAGCAGATCTCATCATAAAAAACTCATCTAACTTTAGACTTGTGCACTTCATTGTTTCTGGGTATTTCTTCCATACTACATCATGAATTGACACTACTTGCGCAATACTTTTTGGTAAAAATAACGAAGATCTATTTGCTGGAAACCATACCATATCGACCCTATCAATTAATGAAAGAATAGGGATAAATATTTGTGAAAAGACAATGTGAAATCCTATAAATTTAGTTGAGATAGGAGGATTGATAATTTTTACATGCTCATAATTAAAAACTGTCTTATCGATACTATATGGGCAGTACAAAAACCATTCGTGAGTATCCTTTGTGCTTTTGATTAAATGATGTAATAAATTCAACAAATATGTTTGTATTCCATTACTGCTTCCTGATAAGTGACGAGCATCAACTCCAATCCTTATCATTGAATTACCATCTAAGAGTAACCATTGGGATTTCTAGACTGCCAACGCCAAGTATCCATGCACATTTCATCTAGGTCAAACTCTGCACTCCAGTTCAACTTATTTTTCGCATGAGTGGTGTCAGTATAGCAAGTTGCAATGTCACCCTCACGCCTATCTAATATTTGGTAAGGTATGCTTTCACCTGAACACTTCTCAAAAGCAGCAACCATCTCAAGTACCGAGTAGCCCTTTCCCGTGCCTAGATTGACTGTTAATACTTGCGGCCTGCTTAAGGCTTGCAAGGCCTTCACATGCCCTATAGCCAAATCGACCACATGAATATAATCACGAACGCCAGTTCCATCAATTGTATTATAGTCATCACCAAACACACTTAATTTTTCTAATTTTCCGACTGCCACTTGCGAGATATATGGCATTAAATTATTAGGCACGCTATTAGGATCTTCGCCAATCAACCCGCTCTTATGAGCACCTACAGGATTAAAATACCTTAAGAGTGAAATCTTCCAGTTATTATCAGCAACAAACACATCTCTCAAATACTCTTCTATCATAAGCTTCGATCTACCATAGGGATTGGTCGCGGACAGCGGAAAATCTTCTTTAATTGGTAAAGTATGTGGATCACCATACACAGTAGCAGAAGAGCTAAATACAAAAGTTTTACAGTTATACTCGCGCATTACTTTCGTCAATATAAAAGTGCCGACAACGTTGTTATCATAATACTCAATTGGCTGTTCTACTGAATCGCCTACAGCTTTTAAACCAGCAAAATGAATAACACCATCAATTGAATGCTGTTCAAATACTTTTCTCAAGGCTTGCTCATTTCGAATATCCACTTGATGAAAGGCTATGCTAACACCGGTCAATATTTCTACACGCCTTAAAGCCTCTAATGATGAATTACATAAATTATCCACAACTACAATTTCATAGCCAGCTGCAATTAACTCAATACAGGAATGAGAGCCAATGTAGCCAACCCCTCCTGTTATTAAAATACTCACATTTTCACCATATTATTTATTATTATAAAAATTATAGAAACCCCTATAAACCCCCAAATATTTTTCAAAAAGATATTTGGCTTTTTTCAAGTTAAACTGAATTATAGCAATAATTATAGATATTGGCATCCTAACTATGAGATAGTTAATGAAATATATTAACCCACATTTTGTAAAAATATGTTTCGCTATTAACGCTCCAAAACCAAATCCACGCTCCTTGGCTCGCTTAATGTCATTATAATTTAAATCTTTACTCGGATGAAAAACCACCAATTGATTTGGCTCATATTTTCCTGTTTTTCCTGAATTTAACATTCGCATTATTAAATCATTCTCTTCCTCTGCATGAAATTTTGCACCAATACCAAAGTTTTCATCAAAAAAAAAATGATCTATTTTTTCTAATTTCGTATTAATAAATAGTGTCGTAGAGCTACCGCCAAATTTACTACAATAAATAGGGCCACGATTATTTATAACTTTACCCGCAGAAATTAAATTAGTAACAGGGTCAATTGTTTTTCCTAGCAAAAAATCAACACTAGCATTATTTGAAAAATAAGACGCCACATTTTCTAATAAATTCTCAGTATAAGTGCAATCATCATCCGGAAAGCCCACAACACTACCAGATGCTTGACGTAAGCCAATATTTCTAGCCTTTGAAAGGCCAATTTTAGAGCTTACATACACAATATTTATCAATTTATTGTGTCGTTGAATGATTTTCAAAATACGATTATCTAAATTTTGATCCACAATGATGAGTTCAAAATTTGTATAGTTTTGTATTATCAATGATTCAATAAATTCAATCACTTCGGTTTTTCTATTAACCGTGCAAAGTATTAATGATATTTTTATTTCTTTACCTGTCACAATATTATTTACTCGCTGTTTGAACTAAATCTAATTGCCTTCCAATTCTTAAAGAGATTTTTTTTAATAAAGATATATGCATATTTATTTTCTAGTATAAATATTGACTGAATTAATTTTAAAGTTAGTCACCTTAGAGTTTTTTTTAACCGGATACAACCTAATAGTCATACTATCAAGACTGTCCATAGAAAAATTATCTGATTTTCTATCAATATTATCCGATCTTAAACTTAGTTCATCAAACCTAATTTCATTCCGATTAAAAAAGAAATGCGCATACTCATCCCCATTTCTAATTGTAACAGCAATCGATTTTAATGGCTCAATGGGAAGAGTATATTTAATATTGGCAGTGTAGACTGATTGAACTGCATTAAAAGAAAGTAAAAAATTTGAGGCTTTAATTACTTTACCCTGGGAAAATATTATGTCTTTATTAGTAACTTTAAAGGTTCCCTCAGGAGCAGTTACCTTAAGACCTGGTATTAAATAGCCTTCATTTACTAAAGGCTTGCTATTATCAAAATAATCAAGAATATTAGATAGATGCGCCTTGTCTTTAAAAGTAATTACTATGCCATCACTAAGTTCGATTTTACTTTCAACAATATCAGATTCATTTTTAACTAAACTAGTAATAAATTCACCATAATCATCATTATTAAGAAATCTTTCGTTTTTATCTTTTCCAGAGAAAATTATTAAATATTTAATTTTATGTTTTAAAACTTTTTCTAATAATTCTTTTTTGTTATAGCTCAGCTTTCTGCCATAATCTTTGTTATAACTAGAATAGAATCTCAGCGCCATTAGTCCATGGTCTAGGGAATGCATTAAAAATTGACCTAAATACCTACTACCGATTATTGTAGAACCTTTTTCAACATTCTTTAGAATATAATTAATTGTTTCTGGCGCATAATCCCTATCATTATAGATACGATCAGCAGACCCAACCTTATAACTAGCATAACTATAATATACAACGCTCGCAATAACTATAGATCTAAACAAAGAGCTGTATTTACTCTTATAGTCTAAAGAATACAATATAAACATTATCTGAATTAGCATCGATAAATAAAAAGGTAAAAGATATCGACTGCTGACATCATCAACTCTGGTTATTGACTGCAAATAGGAAAAAAACAATAAATATGCTAGTGGCATAATTGCAATCGGAAGAACTTTAAATAAATACACCTTGTCTTTATAGGCTTTAATGATAATAAAAATAGACATTATCATTAACACAGCAACAAATAAAATAGCAATAATGGCATTATTCACATCAAGTCCAAATTGATGATTTGTTAAGAAATTAAGTGCTTTTACAATAGCTACATCAATATCGTTTGTTTTGATACTATTAACGGGGTGGCCTGAAAGATTCCCAGTATAAATATAATTCCTGATTAATAGAAAGAGAGAAAGAAAGCCGCCGAAGGCTAAAGCAACACCGGAGCTCTTACGCGATCGTTTATGTAATAGAGCATAGAAAAAAATCAAACCCGAGAAAATTACTACATAAATTGCGTTTGCGTATCGAAACCATATGGTTAAGCCTAGTGCAATACCTAATAAACATACAACAAAATAGCCTTCTCTTTCATTGTGTTGATTTTCTATCCATCTTAAATATAAATAATATGTGGCGGTTAGTATCAGAACGCCAATTATCTCAGGAGCTGCAATTTTACTGTAATAAATTAAACTAGGATGTAACAGAGCGATAAACGCCATTAGAAAGGCTTTGGTAGAGCTGCAATAGTGTTTAAAAATTAAGAATACAAATACCGGAACCAATGCATATGAAATTGAAGTGATAGTTATTGATGCCGTAATTATAGGTATACCTAAATACATTAACAATGCAACTAACAATGAAAAGCCTGGTGGCCGCTTTCCAAAAGGAGTAAAATCACCATTAGCATTCGGGCCAGTTGAGAAGCCATGACCAGACAAAATGGAATTGGACACATTGAAATCAATATACGAAGCATCACCCAAGAATACTGGCAACCCAGAAAACATTAAGCTAGATAGCAAAAGAGCTAAAATGAATAGAGTAATACTGATTAATGTAGTCTTATTTAAAAACATAATATCACCTATATTTTGTTAATTCTTTTGTGGAAGTAAATACTTTTTTATAAAAGAAAAAACTTTGATCAAAACTTTCCCTTTATCAGTCAAAACGACTTTACCGCTAACAATAATAATTGATCCGGTAGCAATTTGTTCATCAATCCTAGTTTCGACAACGTTCATATCATTAAAGTATTCATGTTTAGCTATAATATTAAAATCTGAAATCGATAGCATGCCCTGATTACTTTCCAGTCTTTCTAATAAATATACAGAAAGCGATCTTTCAATTGCTGTAGGCACTACGAAAGCATAAATAACAAGAGCTTGGGACGTAGCAATAAGAAATAATATTGTAAGTAACAAATTTTTATTCAAATAGAATTTTTTGTTTATAATAGCGAGACCAATAACCACTACTAACAGTGAAACAATTAAATCGAAGAGCAACGTATAAAGTATCACATTAACATTAAAAAAATTAAAATGAATTGCATTGATAGTAAAAAATAGTCCAAGATAGCTTAAGGTCAATATTAAATATTTATTAATTAACTTACTCTCGTTTGCTTTTTTTTTCATATTTAGTACTCAATTAAAACAACTCATTATAATTAACTCTATCAAACAATTCTAACTTACCTTTAATTGTTGCGTTATATATATGTCGCCCATCAGATTCAAACACTTCCTTACACTTTTGGTAATTTGCTAACACTCTATCTAGTTGAGGGTCATGCCATTTTTTACCTTTACCAAAATAATCAGGATGGAAATGGTTAGGATCATCCTCCTGAGAAGTGTAGTTGCATCCGTCAATTTCTGTTGACTCTGGTAGGGAATATGAGAAATCCATGCCTACTAGATACACCTCTGAAAAACCTAAATGATAAGCCATTTGAAGTTGCATTATAGTAACAGATTGTCCTGTAAAAATTTCATGCGGAACATCTTTAGAAAATCGTGGTTTACAATAATACGGATGGCCCTCTCTATAAAATCCAGCATCCATTGGAATAAAAACTGTCGTAGCATCAGGAGCAATTAGATTACGGTAATTTTCAGGAAAAAATTTATATTCACATTCATAACTATTAATCCGTTTTAAATTATCATTCACAACATGATTGTCTTCAACCATATAAAAGTTTGGCTTATATCCAGTTTCATCTGTTTTGTAAAAAATACCATTAACTGCAAAACTATATTCATCCTTCAGTAAAGACAGGTCACACTTATTAAGTGAAGGACCATTACCAAGTATAAAACACCGCTCACCCTTATACTTATTTTTTAATTGAGACAAAGTCTCAAAATGCTCTTTAGGTGACCGTGAAAACAATTTTTTTCTTTTTTTATACTTAATAGAATCTAATTTGCTAATAATTCTTTGTATTATTTTTCTAATCATGCGACCTTTTCCCTATAGAAATAGATTCTTTTTTTAAAATGTTGTCTGAATTTTTAACTATATTATCTTTGACTTTTTGCAGATCTACCCGTTCTATAAACCACCTTTCTAAAAGAACCTGATTTAATAACACAAACAAAGTGAAGCGCAAATCCTTATAGGGATTTTTCTGATCAATCTTGAGTCTATTTTTACGAACTATCCCTCTATGGTCGGAAATTTCACCTTTTTTAAAAAAAATCATTCCAATATATCGGCCTCCTAAATAGTAATGTGTGTACTGATCAAAAACCTTTAATTCCACCTGTTGTTTATTAATTTCCATATTTATTATTTTATTTTATTTAATCCTATTAATTTTTTGAAAAATAGCCCAACAATTTCCCAATTGGACTCATTATTTATTCTACCTTCACACTCTTTAAATAAATCTTTCGCTCTTTGATAGTTAGTTATAAGTCTCTTATGCAGGCTGTTATCATATGCCTTCAATATGCTTAAATTTGCTTCAGAATTAATACCAAACTGATCTTGCAACCCTGTCAAAAAATAAAATAATTCTTGTCCTTTTTCTGAGGCTATAGTTCGCTCTATAAGTACGTTTTGCATTTGAAAAAATCCTCTAAAGTACTCGCCTTTATAATTTTCGAACTCATCTAAATCAACTAAAAAACTTTGAATTTGACCAAACTGCAAAAATACATCTGAAATATGTTTTTTTGTTAAACTCCCCGTGATTGAATCACCTCTGATAAACCAATTATAATAACTCTTAGAGATTTGACCTACTCGTTGCGCACTCCAAATCAATTTATATGTTGTTCCAATATCCTCATGCAATGTATCAAATGGATACTCTACACATCCTTCAATAAAAAGCTCCCTTTTAATGAGTTTATTACATGCCATTGGTGATATATTTAACGAAATTATTCCCTGTCTTGCACTAACTTTATCTAAAATTTTATCATGAAATGAAGTTTTTGAAATAATAGTGCCATCTTCTTTCAATTTATTGTAACCATAAACAACTATATCTAGTTGATTTTTTATAGCTACATTCAATACATCCTCTAACAATGTTGTATTTATTGTGTCGTCACTATCTACAAATATCAAATATTGGCCTT
>ENA-ORXF01000161-ORXF01000161.1-marine-metagenome-genome-assembly--contig:-NODE-161-length-52188-cov-7.371246_pt1 | contig 52188 bp, 42 predicted proteins | sample MGYA00237864_ERZ511476 | MGnify/ENA primary metagenome ERZ511476 (study PRJEB26306, sample SAMN06343908) | marine metagenome | isolation source: coastal waters | place: Atlantic Ocean: West Antarctic...
GTGGAGCTAGGCGGGATCGAACCGCCGACCTCTTGCGTGCCACGCAAGCGCTCTCCCAGCTGAGCTATAGCCCCAATCAAATCTACTTAGTCAAATATTTAGGTACACTAGTGAATAAGTTTGACTATTTTAATGTAATGCAATCTTTTAGCCACTCTATTGGCGTAAAATGAATAAAAAATGAATAAACAATTTTCTGAAATTAATACAACTCGTCTAGATGTCAAAAATCTTAAACCAATTAATGACGAGGTCACTGTATATCAAGATAAGAAAAAGAAGGGTTTTTTGATAGAAGTAAGCAACCAAGGATTGGCTTTTTTTTATGAATATAAATTTAATAAAAAGATTCGCACTGTCTCACTTGGAAGCTACCCGTCTGTCCCCTTAAGTAAAGCCTTACAAAAATGGGAAGTTGCTTCAAAAAAAGTATTAGATGGAAAAGATATTTGGCTTTATGAAGATCAATCCGTTGTTAAAAATCCTGCCTCTTTACAACCTGCCAATACCTCAGAAGAACTTACCAGAATTTTAGATCAGACAGAAATAAGGAAATTTTGGATGGGCCTTGATTCAATAAATGAAATAAGTGCCATTACCAGGCTGGGTCTTAAATTGATTCTTCTAACGGGCTGTTCTAAAGATGAACTTTTTAATGCAACTTGGGATGATATTAATTTTGAATACCGCGTATGGATAGCAACCAATTCTAATAAAGATGAAAGAGAGTTAGATTTGAGCACTTTAGCTATTGAAACATTTCTGGAAATACAAGACTTTGAGCATCACACTGCATACAGCAACAATAAAATTAAAAAAGCTTTGATGGTAAGTCAAAATAAGGTTTTGAATCTTAGCTCCAAGTCCTTAGATAGAGCGATAGACGAAGAAGGATGTAAAAAATTAACCATCAAAGAATTTAATCTGGAAGATTTGCAAGCTAGCTATCGCTTTCTTCATCAAGAGCATGGAGATAGTGAAAAAGTAGGAAATTACATATCTGAGCTCGTTCAATTAAAGAAAAGCTAAAAGTAATTTATACTTAATTCTTAAGTAAAAACTTGTTATTTAATTTATAGTTATTTAAAACTTACTAAAAGGAAATATGAAAAACCTAAAACTGCTTCTCATCCCAATTCTTTTTTGTGGTCCTCTTTTAATAGAATCTGCCAGCAGCACTCTTTCAGAGGAAACAAAAAATAATGCTGAGCTATTTTCAACTTTACCCGATGTCACAAGCGTCAAACTTTCACCTAATGGCAAATTCGTAGGTGTGGCTCAAAAGGCAGGCTCCAAAAGAATAGTAAAGATAATAGATCTAGAGGAATCTAAAGTTATACACGTCCACGATTTTGGTAAAAAAGGCAAAATTACTGGTTTCACGTGGGTAACTGACGAACGACTTGTTTTTAGAGTTGCAAGAAATTCAACACGCGTTGTATCTGATTTCAATATCGGTAATTTAGTGGCTTCAAATATTGATGGTAAGAAAACCAAGCTTATTGCCGGTTATGGGACCAAAGAGCAACAAGGCCGAATGAGAAGTAAAAAAGGAAATTCGAGAGCTGCCTCTATGGAATCTAAGCTCAAAGGGGATGATGACCATATCTTGGTTACTTTTTACGATAATGCTGGATTCAATGAGCTTTCTAAATTAAATGTAAATACCGGAAAGGTAAAATTAGTAGCAACTTCGCCACTTAAATATCCAAGCTGGATACTCGATGCTGATAATAATTTGTTAGCAGTAACTAGTTCTGACAGAGACAATGAACAAGAAATATTTCTCTATAAGCCAAGTCTTAAAAAAGATTTCTTTGCCGACAAAACTTGTAAGAATGAAAAGAATTGTTACCTGCCTAAAATTGTAGAGGATAATAAAAAACCTGAATGGGTATTTTTTAAAGATTTTATTTTCCCTAAATCTGGAATCCTGGCTGATTTTGATGGAAATGAGAAGTTAATTTTGGAGGAATACAGAGACAAAGACACTTCAGGGCTTTACGAATACAACCTAAGAACGAAAGAAGTAGAACTAATCTTTAGAGATGAAAAAGTAGATATAGCTGGCTATATGGGAGCTGAAGGAAGACTTTATGGTCTTATGTTAATGGATGGTTATCCTGAATATCTGCTCTTGGATACCGACAATCCCGTAAAAGACATTGCCTTGAAAGCTTACAAAGCCTTCCCCAATCAGTTTGTATCAGTTTATTCTTACTCTGATGATTTTAATAAAGCAATAATAAGTGTAGGAGGTGATACGAATCCTGGAACTTTTTATCTGCTTGACCAAAAAAAGAACCAGATTGTAATAATAGGAAAATTTTGGTCTAAAACTTCTTATGCTGGTCTTGCAAAAATGGAAGTTATAGATTTTAAAACTAAAGACGGAACAAACGTTCAAACTCATTTTACAAAAAGTTTGAAAGGAGAGAATTCTCCTACGGTTATACATCCCCACGGTGGTCCTTGGGCAAGAGATGATTGGGGCTTTAATCCAACAGTGCAATTTCTTGCTGCTGAAGGTTTTAACGTTATACAAATGAATATAAGAGGGTCTTCTGGTTATGGAATGGCTCACATGACGCATGTTTATAATAACTTTGATGGAGCCTTAACCGATATGTTTGAAGGAATTGAGTACTATCACGATAAAGGCTTAATAGATAAAGATAGAGTTTGTGTATTTGGAGTAAGTTACGGAGGTTACGCCTCAACCCAAGGTCCTATGATGAGGCCTGACCTATTCAAATGTGCTGTAAGTGAAGCCGGTTTGTACGATATTGAAGCGCAATACACCAGCGGAGACATAAGAAAAGGCTTTGGTGGAAAAAGTTTTCTTGAATACACTTTTGGTTTTGGAAGCAAGGCCCAAGAACAATCTCCAATTGAACATGTAAGGAAATTAAAAACACCCTTCTTGCTGATTCATGGAGAAAAAGATCAGAGGACCCCTTACAAAGAAGCAGTGTCTTTCATGGAAGCAATGGATAAAGCTGGAATTGAATATGAAAAATTAATAATTGAAAAAGAAGAGCATGGGTTCAGTGATCCAGTAAATAGAAAGAGGAAATTAGAGGTACTGGTTTCTTTTCTGAACAAGCACTTAAATTAAAGCTACGAAGTCTTCTTAAAAATTGTATTTTCTTTTAGTAAAACAGCTATTAAATAGAAACACGAAGAGAACAGCAGAGTTGAGATTAGGCTGTTGGAATAAAAAGGCAACCCAAGAGTATAGCAAGCAATCAAGCCATCAAAAGAGCTTGAATAGAAGCTGGAGCCCATCCAAACGCCAAAGTTTGTAATTACAAAGAACAGAGTAGGTGAGGCGATGGAGATTAATAAAATCCTGCTCAAATTTAATTTAAAGCTCATTAGAGTAAGTGCACCTATTAACAAGAAAGAAGAGTAAGTCCAAATCATAAGTCCGTGAAGGCCTAAAACCAGGTCCGTTAGAAACATGATAGCAATGGGTAATAGCAATATCGCTCGCTTGTCTTCGAGCAAGTATGGTAGAAATATTGCTCCAGAAATAAGAGGGGTAAAGTTTGGAGGATGGGGAATTATTCTGCTTAACGCAAATAGAGTTATAAAAAAAATAAGCCCTTTTAAAAGTTTCATAAAATACCTTGTTATCTTCTAATAGTAATCTAACCTTAGCCAAATGAATGTTAATGATAGTCTACTTTCAAAGTATGAAAAAGCGGAACTGGTAGAAACCGAAGATTTCAAAGCACCTTCTGGGTACGAAAGCTTCTACTATAAATGCAAAGATCTTAAAAAACTTAGAATCACCATTTGGAATTCTGAATCCTCAAAAGGCACAATAATGCTTCAATCCGGCAGGACTGAATTTACTGAAAAATATTTTGAAGTGGTTTCAGAATTTATTGAACGAGGTTATTGCGTAGCAATGATGGATTGGAGAGGGCAAGGAAAATCCAGCAGAGTCTCCAAAAATACTTTTATTGGGCACATCAATTCTTTTAAGCATTACGACGACGATCTGAATGAAGTTATTTCTGAAGTTTATACACCCCATTGTCCCAAGCCTTGGATTGGTATGGGACACTCAATGGGAGGATGTTTGATAGCCTCAAATGCGGCTAATGAGGACTCTTTTGATTCTGTTATTTTGTGCGCACCAATGCTCAGTATGAACATACCTTTTGCAATGAAAGCTCTGATTGTGGTCTTTGGAATGGTCTCTAAATTAGGATTCCAGCAAGCTGAGATGAGAAAACCTGACTACACTGTTGAGTCCGGTTGGAGCTTAATTGATTTTAATGAGAACGGCCTTACTGCAGACCTCAACAGGTATTTAAGAACTCACAATCTGGTGGTTCGTGATAAGCATGTAAACGTTGGAGGTGTGACAATAGGATGGATATTTGCAGCCTATCTGAGAACGCTAACAATTAAGTACGCAAATTGGATGGGGCGAATAACAAAACCTACTTTATTAATAAATGCCACAAAGGATGGGCTTGTTAACTCCAGGGAAAATGTGACTCTTTGTAAAAAGACAAAACACCTTACTCAGATTGATTTGCCTTGCATGCACGAGGCTTTAATGGAAACAGATGACATAAGGGACGAAGCCTGGAAAGCTATTGATCTGTTCCTTGATTCAAAGAAAAATAATTAACGGCCTTTTCAATTCTGGCTGCAACCTTTTCTTTGCCCAACAGTTCTGCCGTTAAATCTATGGAAGGAGAATTGGTTGAACCCGTCAGGGCCAATCTAAGGGGCAGCCCAACCTTTCCAAAACCAACATCAAATTCATCAACAACTTCTTGAATTAAGTTTTGCACATTCGAAGCTGTCCATGTTTCAAGGGCAAGGAACTTAACCCTTAAGTTGTTAAGAATTTTTAAGGATTCAGTGTTCACAACCTTCTTCACTGCAGTTTCATCGTAAACATCAACTTCGTCAAAAAAGTAAGATGTTTCATTTTTAAAATCCGTTAATAAACTGCAACGGTCTTTCACCAAATTAAAGACTTTCTTTGAGTGATCGTCGTTTAAAAGTACGCCCTCTTCTATGAGCATGCTTATGATTTCAGTATCGCTTAATTGGGTTAAATATTCTTTGTTGAACCACTTAAGCTTGTCCATAGAAAAAGCAGCTGGGGAGCTGTTTAATTTACCTTCTTTAAACTTAAGGATTAGGTCTTGCATGGAAAATATTTCGTCGTCTCCATGAGACCATCCCAGTTTGGCTAGATAATTTCTCATGGCTTCCGGAAGAACACCAAGCACTTTGTATTCTTCGACCCCAACCGCGCCATGCCTTTTAGACAAGCGCTTGCTGTCTTCTCCAAGGATCATGGGCACGTGTCCATAAGTAGGGATTTCCAAGCCCAGTGCTCTAAAAATATTTATCTGCCTAGGTGTATTGTTGATATGATCGTCTCCTCTTATTACGTGCGTTATGCCCATGTTGTCGTCATCAACAACAACACTGAGGTTGTAAGTAGGAGTTCCATTGGCTCTTATTAAAATCAAGTCGTCCAATTCTTCATTAGATATTTGGATGGGGCCTTTAACTAAATCAACAAACTCCACAAAACCTTCTTTTGGATTTCTGAAGCGTACCACCATTCCGTCTTTTAATTCTTGGTTTAAATCTCTACACCTGCCGTCGTATTTTGGTTTTTCTCCAGCTTTTTGTTGGGCGGACCTTATTTCATCCAATCGCTCTGACGAACAGTCACAATAATAGGCCTTATTCTCTTCCAGTAAGGATTGAACAGCATCTAAATGCATGTCTTTGTTCTTTGATTGATAAACCGGCTCACCATCAAAATCAATCCCCAACCATTTAAAACTGCTAATGATTGCTTGGGTATACTCATCTTTCGAGCGCTTGGTATCTGTATCTTCAATTCTGAGTAGACACTTTCCTTCGTGAGATTTGGCATAAAGCCATGCAAAGAGTGCCGTCCTGGCTCCACCTACATGAAGCAAACCTGTTGGGCTGGGAGCAAATCTGGTTACTATATTTTTTGACATTAATTTTTTAACCACAGCGGCTTAACGCCTGTTTCTTCTTCCATTGATTCTAAATATTCCTGATTTCTTGCCTTTTCTTCATCCGAAAGAACGATAACTTTTGTTCGTTTAGTTTGATCAGCAGTTTGCAAGGTATTGTCCGATAATGAATCTTCAATTGTATTTTCTATCTCAAAATCTAAAGCGCCCTGCCCGCCCGTCATGGAAAGATAAACATCACCCAGTATTTTTGAATCGAGTAAAGCGCCGTGTAGCTCCCTGTCGTAACCGCCTATCTCGTATCGTTTTACTAAGGCATCTAAACTGTTTCTTTGTCCTGGATGCTTTTCTCTGGCGATATGCAGAGTATCGGTAACTTTCTGAACTTCCTTATCAATTGATGGTAATTTTTTTGAAAGAAGTTTTATTTCATTGTTTAAAAAGCCTAGATCAAATTCTGCGTTATGGATTAACAGCTCCGAATCTTTAATGAAGTTAATAAAATCTTCATAAACGTCTTTAAATCTGCTCTTGTCAGATAAAAATTCAGTTGTTAAACCGTGAATTGCTAAAGCGCCCTCTTCACTGTCTCTGTCTGGATTTAAATAGACGTGAAATTCTTCGCCTGAAAATCGCCTATTTATAATTTCTACACAACCTATCTCAATAACTCGATTTCCAGATTTATAATCCAATCCCGTTGTCTCTGTATCCAATATTATTTGTCTAAACATTTTTACAAGTCGTCAATTCCTTTGTTAGCAAGCATATCTGCAATCTCATTTTCTCTATGACCGCTGTGCCCTTTTACCCATTTCCATGCGACTTCATGAAATTGATTAATCTCGTCTAATCTCAGCCATAAGTCTTTATTTTTAACCGGTTTGTTGGTAGATGTTTTCCAACCTTTGGCTTTCCAAGCCGCCATCCATTTGTTCAAACCATCTTTTACATAGCTGGAATCTGTTGTTAAAGTTATTGGCGATGATTCTTCAATGGATTCTAAGGCTTTTATTGCTGCCATCATCTCCATCCTGTTGTTTGTTGTGTTCGTCTCTCCTCCGAAAATAGAATCCTCATTGCCATCTATACGCACAAGCGCACCCCAACCTCCGGGGCCAGGATTTCCTCTGCAGGCTCCGTCTGTGTATATCTCTATAGTAGGCATAATCTCAAGAGATAATTGTATTATAGTTAAGCTAACTATTCTGTGATCTTAAGTGTAAAATTGGTTTTAATTTTAATATGCTAAATATTTTTCCCATAAAAGCTTTTTCAGATAACTACATTTGGACCTTGGTAGAGGGTTCAGATGCCTTCGTGGTAGACCCAGGAGACCCATCTCCTGTCGAAGAAAAACTTCAAGAGATGAATCTAAACCTTCAAGGAATAATAATCACACATCATCATTTTGATCACAGCGGTGGTATAGAGAAACTTCAGTCCGTTTATGATTGCGACGCATACGGACCCTCAGGGGGGCACATAAAAGGTATAAACAAACCTTTGCTAGACAACGAAATTGTGAACGTTCTTGGTACGGAATTTAAAGCAATGTCTACGCCAGGGCACACAAATGATCAACTCGCTTACTTTCATTCAAAAGAATCAAACTCAATACTTTTTTGTGGGGATACGTTGTTTGCTGCAGGCTGCGGAAGACTCTTCGAAGGCACTCCTGCTGAAATGGATCAATCTCTGAAACTTTTTTCTAATCTTCCGAAAGAAACTCAAGTGTTCTGCGGTCATGAATACACCGAATCGAATTTAATTTTTGCTGCAGAAGTAGAAAAAGACAATGAGGATATTGCTAACAGACTTAAATTGGTTAAGAAGCTTCGAGAAAAAGATCTGGCAACCCTTCCGTCTTCTATTGAACTTGAACTAAAGACGAATCCCTTTATGAGAGTTGATGTTAAGTCGGTAATCGACGCCGCAACAGACTATTCAGACACACCATTAAATTCTGATTCAGATGTGCTGGATGCTATAAGAGACTGGAAGGACAATTTTTAGAGCATGTATAAGTATTTATTATTAATTTCTTTATTCCTCGTTTCAAGTTGTGCAACGGTTACTACCAATGAAATTCCCATGGAAGCTTTACCAGACGAGCTCAAAGACATTAAACCGAATATTATTGAACAAGAGCTAACCAAAGAACCTTACGATATATGGGAAAGAATTAGAAAAGATTTGACGTTAGTCATACCACAAGATCAGCTAGCTTTTTCAAGCATTTACAGAGAGAGATTGGTTAACAATCAGAATTCAGTTAATAGGATAAGTAAACAAGGGCAGAGATACCTTTATCACACCCTATCCAGAGCTCAAGAACTTGGGCTGCCGGTTGAGCTTGCCTTGTTGCCTTTTGTAGAAAGTGAGTTCAATCCTTATGCTAAATCGGTTGATGGAGCTACTGGAATCTGGCAATTCCTTCCTGCAACTGGAAAGGAATGGGGTCTTAAATCAAACTGGTGGTACGACGGAAAAAAAGATGTGCTTGCTTCTACCGAAGCCGCTTTACAGTTTCTTACCTATTTAAATAAGAAATTTGATGGAGACTGGTTGCTGGCCATGGCTGCTTACAATGCTGGACCAACCAGGGTTAATAGGGCCATTAGAAAGAACAGGAGAGCAGGAAAAGGTCTTAGATTTTGGGATTTAGATTTACCAAAAGAAACAACGGGATACATACCCAAACTACTGGTGCTTTGTGAATTAATAAAGAATCCAGACTCTTTTGGGGTGCATCTACCTTCCATTGCTAACAGACCTTATTTTGAAAAGGTAGTAATACCTGGACAATTAGACTTGATGCAAGCTGCAGACCTTGCAGGATTAAAGCCTGAAACGGTTTATGAACTTAACCCTGGATTTAATCAATGGGCAACTGATCCTGGGGGACCTCATTATCTTCTGCTTCCAATAGGCGTCTCTGATAGATTTATGACCCAATTAGATTCTCTGGATAAGGATGAGTTGGTTAGATGGGATAGATATAAAATTAGAAGAGGAGACAGCTTAATAAAAATCTCGAAACGATTTAAGATCGAAGTCTCAGTGCTGAAAGAGATCAACGGCATGGACAATGATCTGATAATTGCCGGCAGAGAGATAATGGTACCAAGAGGTTCTTCTTGGTCAAATCAAGACACCCCAAGAGAAAGAACTTACTCGGTTTTACAAGGCGACTCTCTTTGGAACATTGCGAAGAAATTTAAAATATCCATCGAAGACATAGCTTCCTGGAATGATCTAAACATTGAGAAGCCCTTACAAATTGATCAAGCCATTAAGATTTTTTCTAGGTACGAAAGAATAAGAGAAGCTATCCCGTCTAGAAAGCCCAACATCATGCTTTATCCTATTAAATCAGGAGATACAATCAGCAAGATAGCTTCCAAATTTTCTATAAAATCGTCCCAAATTCAAGAATGGAATGAAATAAAAGACACTTCTAAAATTTTTCCTGGTCAGGTATTGAAACTTTACTTGTAATAAAAATTAAGATTCTGAGCGAGGGTCCAACGCATCCCTGAGACCGTCACCAATAAAATTAAGCGAAAAGAGAGTCATTGAGAAAACAACGGATGGAAATACCAACAACCACCAATACTCTTCCATAGAAACGGCACCGTCTCTAATTAATATACCCCAAGAACTTAAAGGCGCTTGTACACCAAGTCCTAAAAAGCTCAGGAAAGCCTCTAGTAGCATAATTTGAGGGACAGTCAGGGTTGCGTAAACTATTACAGGACCTATGGCATTTGGTATCAGGTGACGAAACACGATACTGATTCTGCTTACGCCCAAAGCTTCTGCAGCTAAAATAAACTCTTGTTTACTCAAGCTCATCACTTGGCTTCTTACAATCCTTGCCATGGTTAACCATTCCACCGCTCCTATCGCCATAAAAAGCAGTATCAAGTTCCTTCCAAAGATGACCATCAAAAGGATAATTAAAATAATGAAAGGTATGCCATAAAGAACATCAACGATCCTCATCATTATTGAATCTACTTTTCCACCTGAGAAGCCGGCTACCGCTCCCCATGTGACTCCAATAACCAGAGCTACTGAAGTTGCCAGAAACCCTACCATTAAAGAAATTCTGCTGCCGTACATCATTCTGGTTAAAAGGTCTCTCCCTAATGTATCGGTACCCAATAAATGTTCTGGAGACGGCCCAACAGGACCCAGGTCTAAATCCTGATAAGCATAATCGTAAGGAGCTAAAAAAGGAGTAAGTAAAGCAATGGCGACCAAACTTAAAATAAAGATCGAGCTAAAAAAAGAAAGCCTGTTTGAAGTTAGCCTATCAACAGCCTGCTTGAATGGACTTTTACTATTTTCCAGCACGACTATCTAAGTTTAGGATTTATGATTGCCGCAATGAGATCAGACAAAAGGTTAAAAAAGATAATCAAACAAGAGAAGAAAATAGACGAGCCTAATATCATTGTGTAGTCTCTGTTAAAGGCCGCTTCAACATAAAATCTACCAAGTCCCGGTATTCCAAATATTGTTTCAACTACAAAAGAACCCGCCAAGAGTCCTGCCATAGCAGGTCCTAAAAACGCTATAACCGGCGTTAATCCACCTTTAAGTGCATGAAAGATAACAACCCTGGTTTCAGTTAATCCTTTTGCTCTGGCCGTTCTAATAAAATCTTGATTAAGAACTTCCAACATACCTCCTCTTGTTAATCTTGCACAATAGGCAGCGTAAGCAGTGCCAAGTGTAATGGTTGGAAGTATTTTATCGCCAGAGAAATCGCCCCAGCCCGATACGGGAAGGACTTCAAGCCAAATACCAAAAATTAATATCAAAGACGGGCCCAAGATAATGGAAGGAACACAGATGCCCAACATGGCAACCGTCATTGGAGCGTAATCATAAATCGTATTTTTCTTTAAAGAGCTTACTACACCTATAGAGACGCCTAACAATACAGCAAATAAAATAGAGTAGAGAGCCAATTCAAAAGTTATGGGCAATCCTGTAAAGATTAACTCAGTAACCGATCTTCCAGGGTATCTAAACGACGGACCAAAATCACCTTGCACAACTCCATACAAGTAATCAAAATACTGTTCGTACAAAGGGGCATCTAAATTGTATTTCTCATTAAGTTTGATAAGAACTTCTGGATCTACTGCTTTCTCAGCATCGAACGGACCTCCTGGCGCTGAATGAACCATAAGAAATGTAAGAGTTACGACTGCCAAGAGCACAGGAATAGCTGTTAACAATCTTCTGGATATCAATTCAAACATGGTAATTATTTAAGATTTTTACGAATGGAAAGGTATTGATACGGATGATTGTCTAATAAATTTGAATCCCAACCTTCCACATCAGGATGAAGCATGTAAATTCTTGTGTAAGTATAGATGGGCAATACTGGCAGTTCGTCCATCAAAATATGTTCAGCTTCATCAAAAAAAGAGAATCTTTCTTCTTGAGAAGAAGAATTAGCCCCTTTAAGTAAAAGTGAGTCGTATTGATTACTTGACCAACCCGTCTGATTATTGCCTCTACCTGTAACCATCATGTCTAGAAAAGACTTAGGATCAACGTAGTCACCTATCCAACCTGCTCTTGCAACCGAGAAATCCCCAATGCTCATTTTTGATAAATAAACTTTCCAATCAGTGTTGGTAAGGGTTACATCAACATTAAGATTTTTCTTCCACATTTGCTGAATTGCCTGAGCAAGCTTCTGATGGCCTTCACTGGTATTGTAAAGCAGTTCAAAGGATGGGAAGGTGCCTTCTTCGTATCCTGCTTGAACTAACAACTCCCTTGCTCTAACTGGGTCATATTCTAATTTTGTAGAAGGATAAAAGGCATTTTTGTCTGGCGGTGTGAATGAGAAAGCTTCAGCTTGGCCGCCTTTTTGTACTTTATCTACAATTTGCTTTCTGTCTATTGATAAAGAAAGAGCTTGTCTAACAAGCTTATTATCAAAAGGCTCTTTGTTGGTATTAAAACGATAATAGTAGGTACCGTAAAAAGGATCTATCTTAAGATTTTCAGGATACTTCTTCTTGTATACTTCAATTTTTTCTTGAGGAACCGTGGAAGTTACATGCAACTTTCCTGATCTAAACATTAAATCTTCTCGAGTAGCATTATCCACTGGGAAAAAATGTATCTCATTTAATTGAACATTATCTGCATCCCAGTAAGTTAAACTTTTCTTTACCACCAGTAATTTATTTAGCTCCCATGAGCTCAGTTTAAAAGGTCCATTGCCTACAAAATTTCCAGGCCTTGTCCATTGAGAACCAAGTGAATCTATTTCACCAAACTTTTCTATTGTTGGTCTGTGAACCGGTCTTGTTGTGTAATGACAAAGTAGCTCTAAAAAATATGGAGCTGGGTTTCTTAGAGAAACTTCAAGAGTGGCTGCGTCCAGAGCCTTAACTCCTACTTTAGAAAAATCTTTCAACAATCCCTTATTAAAATCTTCAGCACCGATAACGTCATAAAGCATATCCGGGTACTTGGACCCCAGTGAGGGAGTTAACATTCGCCTCCAAGAGTAAACAAAATCATTGGCCGTAACCAGATCTCCATTAGACCAAATCGCGTTGTCTCTTAAAAAAAAAGTGTAAGTTTTTCCGTCGTTGCTCACGTTCCACTTCTCTGCAATTCCTGGCAGAGGACTCAATCCATTAGGGTGTCTTATTACAAGACCTTCTAGCAAAGCCATAAGAATCTTAGATTCTGGAACACCCGTTACCACATGAGGGTCTAAGTCTTGGGGCTCGGTACCGTTTCCTAAATAAAGTATTTGCTTTTCTGCAGCAGTATCAACCGGTTTTATTATTTCAGAACAACTTGCACTTAGAAGAACTAAGAAAAGAAATATTGATAAGTTCTTAATTGTCATTTTTTTAATTGATTAAATTAACACAAAAAAAAGGCCGGTAAACCGGCCCTTCTTTTTTTTAAACTCTTACAGGTTCCATTTAAAACCAATGTAAGTGTATTCACTGTCCCAAACTCTAGCATAAGAAGATGCTGTGTAATGAGCTCCTGGAACTGGCTCATTTTTAGTTGTAGGACCGTAAGGAGGTTGCTTGTTGGTTAAATTATCCAAGCCGCCGTATACAGTTATGTTATCAGTTAACTGATATCTAACCTGCATATCAAGATAAACCATGGCATCAACTTTATTCAAGTGGTATGCACCTTCTGGTTGACCAATATCATCCAAAGCGTCGCTGTAATAATTGGTTTGCAATGAAACAACCCAATCGTTAACAGAATAAAGTAAGTTTATTCTTGCGATGTCTTCGTTGTAACCAACTTCGCCTACGTAATCAAAAGGAGTAGAAGTAGCAGTGGTTGCAAATTCATGCTTCTCTCTTTGTGTCCAGATAGCATTTACGTTAAGTTCCCCTGGTATCATACCAAGATCTTCGAACGTGTATTTTGCAGCTACATCATAGCCAGAAGTCTCATAAGAAGACTGGTTGATTCCATAAGAATACCAGTATCTAAGTTTTCCAGTTCCTGGAAATCTTTTATGAGCTGAGCATGATTCAGGAGTAGGTCCAGTAGGATCAGCGCTATAACATTCGTTAATAAGCCTTGTAGCTGAAACGCTAGAAATTACATCTTCGATTTCAATTTCGTAGAAATCAAGAGAAACTGCAAGTCCTTCTATATTCATAGGTGTCCAAACTATACCCATGGTAGTCGTGTCTGCGCTTTCTTCACCTAGATTCTCGTTACCACCAGTAAATCCTGAAATGGTTTGAGTGTCTGGTTGTGAATAGTTAAATCCAGCAGTTGTATTACCGCTGTCTTGGTCGTAAGAACCTGCTGCAGCAGTAGCTACGATATCTGCATTCTTAGCACAGTTAGCAGTTACATTAGCAGATAGTGTTACTGCCGGGTTTCCGTATCCAGCACATGGGTCAGCTATAGAAGTATAACCCTGAGCCTGACCTGAGTAGAGCTCATCAATGTTTGGTGCTCTAACTGATTCTGAAACTACCGTTCTGAATCTCCAGTCGTCGTTGATTACCCAACTGAGACCAAATTTAGAAGCATTTACAGCTCCTGCTGTAGAGTAATGATCTGCTCTGTAAGCAGTTTCAAAAGTAACTTCTTGGAAGAATGGAATGTCGCTTATAAGCGGTACCAACAGCTCAACGTAATAACCATTAACGCTGTACTCACCAACTGTTGCTGGTGTTACGTTAGAACCGTGAAGTCCTGCTTGCTGAAGTGAATCGGGAAGATCCGCTCCATTTTCTTCTCTTCTTTCAAAACCTGTAGCAAATTTAATGCCGGTTTCAAGGATGTCCCCTGATACATTACCTGCAAATACTTTTTGCTTGTTTTTACTTTGACGAGAAGTAGTAGCTTGAACGTAGTCAACAGCTTCATCAGAAGCAACCATTAAACCGAATAGATTTATTGGCACACAACCTTGAGCCTTGGCTATTGTATCTGTACAAACGGGTTTTCCGTTTGCATCAGTCGTGGCATCAAGCGCATAACGCATGTTTACAGCATTGTAGTTTTGACTGTATTGCATTCTGTCAGAGAAGCCAGATGAATAATAAAGATCCCAGTCCATACCGTTATCAAAAGTTCCATCAAATCCTATAGCGGCTCTGAAAGTTTCTCTTGTGTTTGATGATCCTCTAGTACCAAATTCTAGTAATCTTCTAATGAAAGGAACTTGAAGTTCGTTTCCATTTGCATCTAAGAACTTATTAGCTATAGCAACTCCATTGGCATCAAGTGCCTGAACTCCGCTTTGAGCGGCAACTGCTGCGGTACGAATATCAGCAGGCATGTAAGGGTTGGATATGTTGAAACCGTAAGTTCCTATTCCACCAAAAACGTCATCTGAACTAAAAGGTACTGGTTCAAATGTTGATTGAGAATCTACACTTGTGTAAGAAACTTCAGTAAACATTTTAGTACCGTTATCAAATTCATAATTTATTGTATTGAAAACGCTGTATCTTTGTAGTGGAACTTCTAGAGCTCTGAAATGCGTTCTGTTGAACCCACAAGCTGATGATCCGCCAGCTTCAGACCAACCAACAACTTTGCTTGAAGGCTTGACTGAAAATTCACCACGTTCCGAACAATCAAATGTTTTCATGCCAGTAGAATCTGCATTGTTACCTGAAACAAAGAATCTTCCTTGGGGAACGTATGAAGAGTATCCAGGATCAGATATTAAAGAGTCGTAAGGAGCTCCGTAGTCGTTACCGTAATAATAACCGTAGTAAAATAAATCCCTTCCGGTATATGGTTTTCTGTCTCTTGCCATTACCGAACCTTGTTCATCAACTCTAAAGTTAAAAGTTGCGTTTCCTCTGCCATCAGCAAAAGGAGCACCAAAAGTAACTGAAGCAAGTGAAGTTTCACCATCACCAACGTTGTAACCACCTTCCATAACTTCTACAGACATTCCTTCGAAATCGTCTTTAAGAATAATGTTTATAACTCCAGCTACAGCATCAGAACCGTATACTGAAGAGGCACCACCTGTAATAACTTCCAGTCTTTCAATAAGATCAGTTGGTATTGAGTTTAAATCAACAACTCCTGTTCCTGGAACACCACCTACCCATCTTCTGCCATTAACTAGAGTAAGCGTTCTTCCCGCTCCTAATCCTCTTAGGTTAACTGTTTGAAGACCAGAGCTACCAACTGTGAAGTTAGAGTTGCCTCTAGAAGTTCCTTCACCAGCTTGTGGTAATTCATTTAAAATGTCATAAACGTTGATTGAACCTGTTAGTTCAATTTGTTCCTCACCTAGAGTTAACATAGGCGTAGGAGCACTGACATTGTCAGCACGTTTGATTCTCGATCCTGTAACTACTATTTCTTCAACTGCATCTGACTCTTCGTCATCAGCTGAAAAAATACTAGAAGAACCGGCGGATAAAAGACCAATTATTGCAAAACCTAAAGTAGATTTTGTCCAAAGCGTGGTTGCTTTATTCATAAGGATTTCCCCAAATATTTATAAAAAAGTGCCTCTTATAGAGACGTAATGTTCTAAATTTATCAAAAAAACCTTTAATTAGCTAGGTTTTGTTATTTTTATTAGTTTTAATTTAAAAGCCATTAAATATCTTTTTTTCAAATTTATATTTTATGCACTAAAATATATCAGATACATATACAACCAACTGAGGAAATGATGTTACTTAAAAATAAAAACGTTCTTATAGTAGGCGTTGCTAACAAGCACTCTATAGCCGCAGGTATTGCTCAATCCATGAAAGATATGGGAGCAAATTTGGCTTTTACTTATCAAAATGAAAGATTAAAAGGTAACGTTGAAAAACTGGCTGAATCCTGGAATTCTGACATCCTCATTCCTTGTGATGTTGCTGACGACAATGAAATTAAGAATGCGTTCAAAGAGCTAAGCACTCATTGGGATGGCCTTGATTGTATAGTTCATGCTGTTGGGTTTGCACCCAGAGAAGAATTGGATGGAAATTTTATAGACGTAACAACACGCGAAGGCTTTCAGATTGCTCACGACATAAGCAGTTACAGCTTTATAGCTCTAGCCAAAGAAGGAAAAAAGATGATGACAGGAAGACAGGGGTCGCTGTTAACTCTATCTTACTTGGGCTCGCAAAAAACTCTTCCTAATTACAACGTCATGGGCCTGGCCAAAGCAAGCTTGGAAGCCAGCGTCAGGTATTTGTCAGTTGCTGCTGGAAAAGATGGTCATCGAGTTAATGGCATTTCTGCAGGGCCGATTAAAACTCTTGCAGCTTCGGGAGTAAAAAACTTCAGAAAAATGCTTTCTTACAATGCAAGTAGAGCTCCTTTAGGAAGAAATGTTACTACTGCGGAAGTGGGAAATGCAGCTGCTTTTCTTACTTCAGACCTTGCAAGTGGGATTACTGGAGAAATTCTTTACGTAGATGCGGGATTTAATGTAACCGCAATGGGTTCTATTGAAGAGGCTGAGTAGACTTCCTTATAACAGTTGCGGATTTGTAAGCCGCATCTTGTAAGTCACTTAATTCAGCAATGCCTCTTTCGGACAAGATGTAAGCCTTGAAACCTTCTTTTTCTTCAGAGCTAATAATAGATTTGCTTTCATTAACTTTATCCAGCCTGTATACAATTGAATCACCATTCTCAAAGTTAGCAGCAGCTGTGCCTTCACTTAAAGCAGATCTCGGCATACCAAAAACTTCTGCAATGACGTTATTTGGTAGCAAGGAGGAATTACGTGCAAGCGCTTTATAAGAAACTAATTCCAATTCTTTTGATGAAGCTATAGATTCAAGATCAACTCCTTCTTTTGACTTGTTAAGTGTTTCTTGAACTTCGGATTGCAGTTTTGTATTTGCTAAAGATAATTTTAAGGCCGAAGTAACTTCAGACTCCACTTCAATAAAAGACTTGAGAGCCTGAGGTCTGAAGTCTGAAACTTGAACGATAAAAGCCATACCGTCTGACACCTCAATTACTTCACTGAGAGACCCTTCTTGTATTTGCTGATCACCAAAGATCATATCCTTAACAATTTTGTAGTCCAGCTTATCGGTAGAAGAACTTCTTGAGAAATAGGAAGTTTCTTTTTGAGCAAGGCCTAGTTCTTTAGCAACGCTTTCTAAATCATTAAAACTAAAAGTTAGGTCCATCGCTTGATCAATTAAGATTGCATATTGGTTGTTTGCAAGGTCGTTTAATAAATCATCTTGAATGCTTTTACTTCTCTCTTCAAAGCTTTCTGGAGATGGTTTTTGTATATCAGTTAATTTAAGTAAATGGACACTTTCATCAAGTTGAATAGCGCTACTGATCTGACCCACTTGCATTGCAAGTAAAGCTTCTTCAAATTCTGGAGGAAAAACTGAACCGTTGCTTACTCCCAGATCCCCTCCTGAAGAAAGTGTTCCTGCATCATCGGAGAATTCAGTAACCAACTTTTTAAAGTCTTCTTTATCAAGCCTTGCTTTAATTTCTAAAATTAATTTGTTAGCCTCATCTGAATTGCGAGAATCATCTATATTGATCATTATATGAGATACCGATCTACGCACAGAGTCATCAAAGTTTTCTGTGTAGAAGTTGTATTCGCTTTGTATTGTTTCTTGATCAACAGATACCTTTTTCTTTTGATCTTCCATCGATAATTTAATAAAACTTACTTTTGCAGTTTCTTCAGTTTGATAATTATTTTTGTTGTTATCGTAGAAAGTCATTAATTCATCATTGTTGGGTGAAAAACTATTTATAAATTCTGATAGATTAAATCTTAGATAACTGATGTCTCTGGTTTGCTCAGCAAGATTGAGATTATTTTGTATGGCCTTTTCAGTTACAAAGGAAGTATCTGCAATTCCTGATCTCCAAAAGCTCATAGCGATATCCTGCTTAATTCTCTTCAAATAAGTAGTTGGAATAAAACCCTGACTCCTGGAAATAGATTCAAATCTTTCTATGCTAAATTTTCCATTTTCTTGATAACTTTCATTCGTAGAAAGTTGCTTATAAGCTATGTTGTCTGTAATAGAGGAACCGGTTTCTGAAATATAACTAAGGATAGATGCTTTCCTAAGAAGGGATTCCATAGACAGTTCCATTAAAATCTCGTCTTCAATTTCAAAGTCCTGGTCAGAGAATCTCTGTTTTAAATAATAATCCTGGGTTTGCATTTCAAATGTAAGGTCGTTGACTTCTACTTCTAAGTCATTGACTGAGGCTACGACATTGGCGTCACTTGAAGAAAAGAATACCGACCATCCAATGCTTCCTACAAAAGCAACGATTATGAATGCCACAATGAACTTTACTACTACCCCATCAAGCCCATCTCTAATACTTTGTATGCCAGCCATATTATTTAATCATTTAGTTAATAATCAAAAAAAGCGCGCCTATTGGCGCGCTTTCATTAAAAAGATCTTATCTTAAAGACTTTCTTTAAGAGCTTTTCCTGCTTTAAATCCTACTGATTTAGAAGCTTTAATTTGGATTGCAGCTCCTGTTTGAGGGTTGCGTCCCATTCTTGCTGCTCTGTTACGAACATTGAAAGTTCCGAAACCTACTAAAGACACACTGTCATCACCAGCTAGACTTCCAGCTATTGCTGATAGTGTTGCTTCGACTGCTCTTCCGGCTTCTGCTTTTGATACATCAGTTGCTGCTGCAACTGCCTCTGTTAATTGGGCTTTATTCACGTTTATCTCCTAAGATTCTTGTTAAGCTTTGTCTGTATTATTACAGACCGTTAAGATGATTTAACCCCTATAAATAGGGCTTGTCAAGGATCATTTTAGATTAAATTAATGCGTTTCTAATGGCTTTTTCTGACTTCTATTTTTTTTGTTTGAAATCTTACTTGACTCATCTTCTTCTTTTTCCCAAGGAATGGGCTGTCTGGTCAATACTAAATCCAGAACTTCATCAATCCATTTAACCGGTTTAATTTCTAAATCCTCTTTAACATTATCAGGGATCTCTTTTAAATCTCTGACATTACCTTCCGGTATAAGCACCATCTTCACACCGCCCCTTCTAGCGGCCAAGAGTTTCTCTTTTAAGCCGCCTATCTTAAGAATTTCTCCTCTGAGGGTTATTTCACCGGTCATAGCAACGTCTGCCCTTACAGGTATCTTAGCTAGGACTGAAGTTACTGCAGTACACATAGCGGCACCAGCTGAAGGCCCATCTTTAGGAGTGGCACCTTCTGGTACGTGTATGTGAATATCTTGATTTTCATAAAACTTAGGGTCTATTCCTAATGCCTCCGATCTTGACCTGACTACCGATAAAGCAGCTTGAATTGATTCTTGCATTACATCACCCAGCGAACCTGTCTTGATTGTCTTTCCTTTGCCTTCAAAACTGGCTGCTTCTATTGTCAATAACTCTCCACCTACTTGAGTCCAAGCCAACCCTGTTACCTGCCCTATCCTGTCTTTCTCATCAGCTTCACCGAAATCAAATTTTCTAACGCCGCAGTAGTCTTCTAATAAGTCTGGTTTAAGATTCAGTTTTTTTATGGTTTTCTTTTCAGAATTATTCTTGACTACTTTTCTACAAATTTTTGCAATTTCTCTTTCTAGCGATCTGACCCCTGCTTCCCTTGTAAAATATCTAATTAAGTCTTGAATACTTTTCTTGGCTATAGAAAGCTCACCTTCCTTCAAACCATTATTCTTCATCTGCTTAGAAACTAAATAATTATCTGCAATGCTAACTTTTTCATCTTCCGTATATCCTGGAAGGCGAATAATCTCCATTCTGTCTAGAAGAGCTGAAGGTATGTTCAAGCTGTTTGCAGTACAAACAAACATAATGTCAGAAAGGTCATAATCAACTTCTAAATAATGATCATTGAAAGTGTGGTTTTGTTCTGGATCTAGCACTTCAAGTAAAGCTGAAGAAGGATCTCCGCGAGAATCCATTCCCATTTTATCTATCTCATCGAGTAGAAAAAGAGGATTTTTAACACCTGACTTAGAAAGTTTTTGCAAAATTCTTCCAGGCATTGATCCAATGTAAGTTCTTCTATGGCCTCTTATTTCAGCTTCATCTCTTACGCCACCTAAAGACATGCGAACAAATTTTCTATTGGTAGCTCTTGCTATTGACTCTCCTAGAGAAGTTTTTCCTACTCCTGGAGGACCTACCAAGCAAAGCACAGGCCCTTTGAGTTTTTTTACTCTTTTTTGAACTGCAAGGTATTCAAGAATTCTTTCTTTAACTTCCTCTAGACCGTAATGATCCTCATTCAAGACTTGGTTTGCTTTTTTTAAGTCCGAACGAATCTTACTTTTCTTCTTCCATGGAATATTTAATATCCAATCTATATAGCCTCTAACTACTGATGCCTCTGCTGACATCGGAGACATCATTTTGTATTTACTCAGTTCACTTAGAGCTTTTTCTTCTGCTTCTTTGGTCATCCCCGATTCTCGGATTTTAGCTTCTAGTTGATCGGCCTCTTCTGACTCATCAAGCTCGCCCAGTTCTTTCTTAAGAGCTTTCATCTGTTCATTTAAGTAATATTCCTTTTGGCTTTTCTCCATCTGGTTTTTTACTCGGCCTCTTATTTTCTTTTCTACTCTTGTCACATCCAATTGTGATTCCAGATGAGCAAGGATTGACTTGGCTCTTTCTTCTAGGGATAAAGTTTCAAGAATTTTCTGCTTGTCCTTGAGTTCAATAGAAAGATGACCTACGAGGGTATCTGTTAATCTACTAATAGAATCTATAGCATTGACCGTATTCAAGACTTCTGGAGTGGCTTTTTTTGTGAACTTAACGTACTCCTGGAATTGCTTCTTCAGAGTTGAAAGATACTTATCAGAATCGTCTGCTTTTTCTTCTTCAATTAAAGAGATGTTTACCGAAAGGTAATCTGTCTCAGAATCAATACTAGAAATTTTAGCCCTTTGGTTGCCTTCTACAAGAACTTTTAAAGTTCCATCTGGAAGTTTTATTAACTGAAGGATGGTCGATAGAGTTCCTATTTCATATAAATCTTTAAATACCGGATCATCTTTTTGAGCAGTCTTTTGAGCTACTAGCATTATTTGCTTATCGCCTGCCATAGCTGCCTGAAGGGCAATTATTGATTTTTCTCGACCAACAAATAGAGGAGTTACTACCGAAGGAAAGATCACCACATCTCTTAATGGAAGCAACGGAATATTTTTTGTATTTTTACCAGTCATTTTTTATATAAGTTTTCTTTACATATATATTTTGGGGTTTTAAAGAAAATTACAAGCCTTTATCCACTTTTTCTTTCCTTAGATTTCTCATAAACTAGTAAAGGTTCAGATTCCCCCTTTACAACAGTTGCATCAAGCACTACTTTTTGTAATGAATCTTCTGAAGGCATTTTATACATAGTCTCCATAAGAATATCTTCTAGAATTGACCTCAAGCCTCTAGCACCAGTTTTACGTTCTATTGCTTTTTTAGCTATCTCACTCAATGCTTCTTCCCTTATGTCCAATTCAACGCCTTCCATATCAAAGAGTCTTTTAAATTGTTTTGAAAGTGCATTCTTTGGCTCAGTAAGAATCCTTATTAAGGCATCTTCGTCTAGTTGAGTAAGTGTTGTTGTAACCGGCAATCTACCAACAAACTCTGGTATTAAACCAAATTGTATCAAGTCTTCAGGTCTCACTTGGCTTACTAATTCATCCGATTTCTCAGTTAGATTTATAGATGCAACTTTCGCACCAAATCCTATTCCAGTTTCTTCACATCTGTGTCTAATAATTTTTTCTAAACCTGAAAATGCTCCTCCACAAATGAAGAGGATATTTGAGGTATTTACCTGCAGAAATTCTTGTTGAGGATGTTTGCGTCCGCCTTGTGGTGGGATTGAAGCTACAGTACCTTCTATAAGTTTTAATAAGGCCTGCTGGACTCCTTCTCCAGAAACATCTCGAGTTATTGATGGGTTATCAGATTTCCTGGCTATTTTATCTATTTCGTCAATGTAAACTATACCTAACTCTGCTTTCTCAATGTCGTAATCACAGTTTTGAAGAAGCTTTTGAATAATGTTCTCTACGTCTTCACCGACGTATCCAGCTTCAGTTAGAGTTGTTGCATCAGCTATTGTAAACGGGACGTCTAGCAATCTGGCTAATGTTTGAGCAAGCAAAGTTTTACCACATCCTGTTGGCCCCAACATTAGGATGTTGCTCTTTGTTAACTCAACATCATCAGTGGTATCTTTTTTAGTACCCTTTAATCTCTTATAGTGGTTATAAACCGCTACAGCCAAACTTTTCTTGGCAGCTTCTTGTCCTATAACGTATTCGTCAAGGGTTGCTTTAATTTCCATGGGTACAGGAAATGATTCGTCCTCTTCAGTATTAGTAGATTCACTTATTTCTTCTTTAATTATGTCATTGCAAAGATCAACACATTCGTTACAAATATATACAGAGGGTCCCGCTATAAGTTTCCTTACTTCATTTTGATTCTTTCCACAAAAAGAACAAAATAAAAGTTTTTCTCCTTCAGGCTTATCGTTATCTTTATCGGTCATGTTTACTCCTTACTTCTTTCTCCAAAAACACTATCAATCAATCCGTATTTTACAGATTCATCAGGAGACATAAAATTATCTCTGTCACTATCTTTAACAATTTTAGCTACCTTTTGACCAGTATGAAAAGATAAAATTTCATTTAATTTATCTTTAATTTTTAATATTTCTTGAGTATGGATTTCAATATCACTGGCTTGCCCTTGATAGCCTCCTAGAACTTGATGAATCATCATTCTTGAGTTTGGAAGAGCATGTCTTTTTCCTTTAGCGCCACCGGCCAATAATACCGCACCCATGCTTGCTGCCTGACCTAAGCACAAAGTGCTAACATCAGGTTTTATAAACTGCATAGTGTCATAAATAGAAAGGCCAGCCGTAACTGATCCTCCGGGTGAATTTATATAGAGATGGATGTCTTTATCAGGATTTTCTGCTTCAAGGAAAAGTAACTGAGCTACAACTAGATTTGCCCCAATGTCCTCTACAGGTCCTGTCATAAAGATGATTCTTTCTTTTAAGAGACGTGAATAGATATCATAGGATCTCTCGCCTCTTGGAGTTTGCTCAACCACCATCGGAACAAGTTGATTTGTTATTTGAGAATTATTATCTTGTTTCATATTTATACCTTATAACTAATTTAAGTCCTTTTTAAAAAATTTCAAGTACCTTGATTACCAGAAATACATTCTTCATAAGTAATACTTTCTTCTTTTGCTTTTGCTTCAGCAAAAAGAAGATCAACAACTTGCTCTTCCAAGGAAATTGATTGAATATTTTTTAACTGTTGCTCATCTGAATAGAAATAATTTATTACTTGCTCTGGATCTTTATAGTTTTTAGCCCTTTCTTGAATAAGCTCTTTTACTTTTTCAGCATCCGGCTTTAACTCTTTACCTTCGATAATTGTATTTAACAAGATTCCAATCTTAACTCTTTTCTTAGCTTCTTCTTCAAAAGTACTTGCAGGAAAAAGATCTTGATCAATCTCTTTTGGGTCCATTCCCATTCTTCTGGCAGTATCGTCTCTCATGTTACCAACTTCAGATTCGATCATGGCTTTAGGAATTTCAAAATCATTACTTTCAGCCATGGCATCAAAAATATTCTGTCTGGCCTTATTTTTTAATAAGTTTTTTAAATCCTCTTCTAGTTTCAGCCTGACCTCTTTTTTATAATCTTCAATATTCTCCGCTTCTATTCCTGTACTTTTAAAAAATTCTTCATTAAGTTCAGGAAGAGATGGCTTGGATATTTCTTTAAAGAGAACTTCAAATGATACATCTTTTGAAGCAAGTTCTTTTTTTCCATATTCTTCTGGAAACTTCAAATTTAAAGTTGTTTCATTCCCTTTACTAAAACCTACCAGACCATCTTCAAAGCCTTCTATCATAGACTTAGAACCTATCTCAACTGCAAAATCTTCTGCTGAGCCGCCTTCAAATTCTTCTCCGTCTATCTTCCCTGAAAAATTAATCTTCACTTGATCTCCTTCTGCAGAGGCTTCTTCAGAAGACACCCAAGTGTTCATTCTTTTTTGAAGGTTTAGTATTGTTTTCTCAAGGTCTTCATCTTCGATATCACAACTAGGCTTGACGTAGCTTAATTTACTTAGATTGCCTACTTTAATCTGAGGATAGACCTCAAAGGTTGCTTTAAATTTAACGTCTTTACCTTCTTCCATTACTTCTGGAATAAGGTTTGGTCTGCTAACTATCTTCAGATCTTTATCTTCTACCTGATGCTGAAAGTTATGACTTACAGAGTCGTAAACAACTTCTTGTCTAATTTCTGGACCATACATTTTCGTTACGATATCTAAAGGGGCCTTGCCTTTTCTAAAGCCTTTAATTTTAGAATCTTTTTGAACTATTTTTAATTTGACCAGAACTTTGTCTTCGATTTCCTTAGAAGGAATAACAATGCTTAAACTCTGATCTATCTTTGATTTATTACTAAATGAAAATTTCATATTATTTATTGTTTAAATGGGGTGGACGATGGGGCTCGAACCCACGACCACTGGAATCACAATCCAGGGCTCTACCAACTGAGCTACGCCCACCAAAAAAACTATTTTAACATTGATAAATTTTTAAACTTACAAAAACTTACAAAAATTCAGGAAATAGTTCTAAAACTGATATTGGTATTGCGACTAGAAAACTTTGAATTTAATTAATGTTGAATCTGATGATGATTCTGTTACCAGCACATCATCGATATAGGCCATCTTTTGTCCGTCTCAACACGAAGATAAAAATTTGGTAATTGGGTCCTCTTCACCTTGAATATGAATTTCTATGAATCCGTCAGAAGCTTTTCTAACCCATCCCAAAAGATCTAATTTAACAGCAAGATCTTTTGTCCAAGTTCGGAACCCGATATTACGGACTTCTCCGTATATAGATATATGTGAGGCTTGCATTAAATTATCGGAAAGGTATTGAATGGAGGAATTAAAAAAATGTCTTAAAATCTTATTATTAAATAAAAAATATAAGATTTTTTTATAGATAAATCAATAGTAAGTTTTAGTTTTTTAAGGCGATGGCGTCCTCGGCAGGACTCGAACCTGCGACCCACGGTTTAGAAAACCGTTGCTCTATCCAGCTGAGCTACGAAGACACGGAGCGGATTATATATTAAGGACTGATTCTTATACGTTTTTTTTAAGATTTATAATGAACGACTTGCAAGAAAAGGTTTGGCGTCTATGTCTGTTTCATTCTCTGTTATTAGATCTGCAAGCAAAGAAGCAGAACCCATAGCCAGCGTCCAACCCAGATGGCCATGCCCCGTATTTACTGAAAGACCTTTGATCTTAGTTTTTCCTATGAATGGAAGTCCATCGGCACTCATTGGTCTAAACCCAAACCACAATTCAGCCTCTTCATGATCTAATTGAGAATATAAATTTGGATAAATAGATTTAAGCTTTTCATTGAGGTACTTTATTCTTTTGGGGTGAACGTCAGGATTAAAACCCGTAAATTCTGCTGTACCAGCTATTCTGATTCTGTTGCCTAATGGGGTAACTGCCGTATGAATACTTTCATCTACAACAGCAAGCTTTGGTTTATTGTTTAATCCAGCAGTTTCCAAAGTTAGGGAATAGCCTTTTACCGGTCTAACTGGCAATCTTAAACCTAGATTTTTTAATAATAAATAGGACCAACTTCCTGCAGCGACGACCACTTCCTTGGTCTGTAAAATTGCTCTGGAAGTTACTACTCCGTTTATTGCTCCCTTGTTCAATAGAATTTTTTTAATTTCAGTATTAACTAAAATTCTTCCTCCTTTTGCTCTAACCAATTCCTCTAATTTCTTACAGAATTTATAAGCATCGCCTATTTCATCATGGGGATAAAAAATACCGCCAGTTAACTCGCTAGAAATAGCATTGAGCTCAGGTTCTTTAATCGCAACTTCTTTTGAACTCAAAACTTCCATTTCATTAGAGCCATCCAATATTAAATTTGATAGTTCAATAGATTTTTCAAAGGACTCCTGGTTCCTAAAGATCTTCATCGTCCCATTTATATCTTGATCGTAGTCAAAGCCTTCTTTCTCTCTTACCTGTTGAGTTAAAGCTCTGCTGTAATTGGCTAAGTTGAAGCAATTTCTTGAAATAGAAGTAAATCTTTTGTTAGTTGAATTCCTAAGAAATCTTAATCCCCAAAAAAATAGTGAAGGGATTGAGCCCGGAGACAAGATCATAGGAGAATCTTTTTTCCCAATGCCTGATAATATTTTCTTTATATCTGAAGGAGAATTCCACGGCATAGATTGAGATGGCGTTAACATGCCTGCATTAGAATAACTGGCTGAAATAGCTGTATCAGATTCTTTTTCTAGGACAATAACGTTCTTTCCTTTATCCAATAGTGCGTTGGCTGTAGCAAGACCTTGCAAACCACCACCAATTATGATTATTGGGTTTTTGGTTCCTTTTGTACTACTTGAGGCGGTCATTATAAGTTGGTCGGGGCAGCAGGATTTGAACCTGCGACCACCTGGTCCCAAACCAGGTGCGCTACCAGGCTGCGCTATGCCCCGAAAGGCTGCGATTATACATTCTTAAAATAATCTGAGTAATAAATTATTCTTTTAAACAAAAAAAAGGCCCTTCAAAATGAAGAGCCTTTAATTTTAACTAAGTATTAGAACGAATACTTTATTGCTGCAGTCGTCACTCTTCCTAATGGAGAATGAGCGAAAGCATCATAACCTTGCTCATGAGGAGCGTAAGGTGGCTCTTCATCCGCAACGTTAACTATAGATAATGTAAGTTCTGTATTTTCCATAGCTGAGTAAGTGTAATGCACATCCAATGTAACAAACGAATCTACTGACTTTCCATCGTAGACAGGGTGTCCAGCAAAGCTTGACGCGTTTGCAAAAGTTGAATCGACATCGTACTCACTTACGTATCTAACAAAAGCTCGAGCGTAGTGATCACCGTTCATAAGACTTGCCATAAAGTTCATCTTAAGGTCAGGCATTGTTCTAACTCTGATCGGACTTCCAGTAGCTCTTGTATTGTATTTACCCGCTGCATCGTAAGCACCAGTTGCTGTCATGATGTCGTACGAAAGTAAACTAACTCCGTTTACTCCAATTTGAGCTTGGCCCATTGAAGTGTCAAAGTCGTACATAACTTGGAAATCAATACCATCAGTTTCTACACCATCTCCGTTAATAGAATTTGTAGTAATATTAACCAGCTGACATCCAGCAGGTGGAGCAGACGCAGGAGGACTGTAAGAAGTTCCATTAGCACAGTTGTACACAGCCAGAGGGCTTGTTGTAGAAACTTTACCGATGTTATCTGACAACTCTAGTGAGTAATAATCAAGACTAACTTTTAACCCTTCTACAGGAGACCATAAAAGTCCAAGATTTAAGTTCTCAGAACTTTCTGGTTGCAATGCAGTAGGTATTGGAGTTTGAACCTCATAATACTCTCCATAAACACGCTCTAAAGAAGTGTCTATTGCAGTAGGTAGAATAGGACTTCTGAACACTTCTTCGTAAGATGCTCTAATTGATAGAGTATCTGAAGCTCGATAAAGCGCTGAGATTTTAGGGACGGTTATGTTGTCTAGGCCATAATCTTCGTATCTAACACCCAGATTTACATCCATGTCTTCTGATACAGGCAGAGACAGCTCACCGAACAAACCGTAGTTCTTAGTTTCATTACCACTGTCATAAGTCATAGGTAAGAAATGCAATTCCGGCTGACAAGGTTTGTTGTCTGCACAACGTGCATCACCGTAGTTCTTAGTTTCACCATCATCTTGACGGAATTGAACACCGGCAGCAAAAGCTACAGCGTTGTTATCAATTTCCCAATCTAGATCACCGTTAACTATGAAATCAAATACCAATGAAGACTTACGAGATTCTGCACCCATATCACCAGTGATGTAATCGATTTCATCAGCGCTGTTATGAAGAGCAGATCCTGGAGCAGCAGTTAAATGGCTACCAAAAACGTTGTAGTAATAACAACCTTTAGAAGCATCTCCTGCATCAGCAGCAACTCTTGTACATTTAGTTCCACCAAGTCCGTTAACAGCATTTTTGAATCTGGCTGTCATTATGTCGTAATATTGGTAGTGGTTATTCATGGTTGAATAAGTTACCGATGCATCAAAACCTAATTCGGTTCCTGGCAAAGTGCCTTTGGCACCAACTGCCCATCTGGATGTATCGTTTACATTGTTAAATATAGCAGCAGGTCCTTCGATAGCTTTCGCTCTTCCCCACCAATAAACTGATCCAGCTGAGGCCGCCCTAGCATTGTATGCAGCTTGTGTAGTTGCAGGTAAGGCAAGTAAACCATTTGCTGCAAAGTCAACGTAACCCGGTGAGTTTGTTGGAACAACTGTGAAGTACCCTGCATTTGTTGGAGGATACGAAGGAGAACCAACGTAATCTGCTCTGAGTTGTGAATGAAAAGCTTCAGCGTAAATTTCTACGTCGTCGCTAATTTCCATTGTCATCATAGCAAAGAATTTATGTCTTTCTTGAGGATCAACGTAGTTTCCAAAAGGAACGTAGTTGTATCCACATTTGCTGTAAGGGTATCCTGGAGGGCCTGCAAAAGAAGGAGCTGCACCAGCATTACCTGTAATTGGTAAAGTGGTTCCACAAGCCGGGTCTCCTATTAAGTTTGCGCCTGGTGTAGTTTGAAAACTTCCAGGGTTACCGAAAGAAGAACTTCCCAAAGGCCAATCGCCAGCAGCTTTATTAAAACCAGTGTGATTAACAAAAGGTTTTCCAGCTATAGAAACTGGATTCGTGTTTTGCCATTCTGCTCCAAAGACTAAATGAGTTCCGCCGTTTGAAAAACCTGCAATAAATGCAGCTTCGTCTGCTCCGTCGGAAGCTTCCATATCGTCGTGTCTTGCGTAAGCTTCAAAACCTTCGAATTTATTACGAGTAATAAAGTTAAAGACTCCGCCCATTGCATCAGTACCGTGAGCTATTGCTCCACCGTTCTTAAGTACTTCTATGCGTTCCATTGCAATCATGGGGAAATTACCCACGTCAACAAAAGCATTACCTTCTTTGGTAGTACCAGAACTGGTTACAATTCTTTTGCCGTTAAATAAAACAAGAGTTCTAGGTATTCCCAAACTCCTTATGTTTACATTTTTTAATCCAACTATGGTTCCGCCACCATCACTGAATTGTTCAGATTGATTAATTGTTCCTGTAATAGCAGGCATGTTTCTTAAAACTTCACGCATGTTTGGAGCGCCAGCATTGTTGTACTCTCCTCTATCAAAGACATCTACCGGAACGGCGATTTCTTCACGGTCTGTTTTAATGTAACTTCCTGTAACTACTACCTCTTCGACGTCATCATCTTCTGAATAGATGAATTGACTGGCGAGTAGTACTGGAAATAATAAATAAGTTAAAAACTTAATTTTCATATTTTCTCCCCTGTAGACTTTAAGCTTCATGCATAAAAGTCAGATTAATATAATAAGTAACTTTCGCCACTATCCCAGATATGCCATGGTCTAGCAAACAATTTTATTGGTAATATTGATTTGTAATATTACCCTTTTAACTTTCAATTTTTTTCTTTGATTTTGTAAAGTTAATTATTGGATACATTAAAAAAATTAAAGAAGAAATGTTATTATTATCTTTCTCCAAAACTATTTCGTAAAACGATAAAACTGGAAGGCTGTATGTCAAAAATATTGGATGGGAAGTTTTTAGCTAAGCAAACGGAAGAAGATCTGAAGGCCAGGGTTTCAGATCTTAAAAAGAAGAAAGGGTTTGTTCCTATATTAGCAACTGTCTTGGTCGGTTCAGATCCAGCATCGGCAACCTATGTAAAGATGAAGGGAAACGCCTGCGATCGTGTAGGGATGAAGTCTTTAAAAGTAGAACTGCCTGAAGAAACAACAACAGAAATACTGTTATCTAAAATAGAAGAACTTAATATTAATCCTGAAATACATGGCATATTGTTGCAGCATCCAGTTCCAGAGCATATCGATGAAAGATCCTGCTTTGATGCTATTGATATAAAGAAAGATGTCGACGGAGTAACCTGCTTAGGGTTTGGAAATATGTCCATGAATGAATCTGCTTTTGGTTCATGCACGCCACAAGGCATCATGAGGTTACTTGATTACTACGATGTAGAGATTTCTGGAAAACACGCAGTGGTTGTTGGAAGAAGTCCTATATTGGGTAAGCCAATGGCCATGATGCTGTTAAATAAGAATGCCACAGTAACAATTTGTCATTCAAGAACTCAGAAATTAGAAGAGCATATTAAGAAGGCAGATTTGATTGTGGGAGCAGTAGGAATTCCTAAATTTATTAAAGCGGATTGGATTCAAGATGGTGCGGTGGTAATAGATGCTGGCTTTCATCCCGAAAAGTGTGGTGACATAGACTTAGAACCTTTAATTAATAGATGTTCGGCCTACACTCCGGTACCAGGAGGAGTCGGTCCAATGACTATTAATACGTTGATATTGCAAACCGTTGAAGCTTGCGAGAATTCTTAACAATTAAAATTTTATTTTTTTTGAAAGAACCTATAAAGTAAGATAAAAATTTATTAAGGAGAAAGTTAAATGGTAGGAAATCACATTGATGTAGTTGTCGTAGGAGCAGGTATTTCTGGAATTGGTGCTGCTTACAATCTTCAAACACGGTGTCCTCAAAAAACATTCACCATCTTAGAAGGAAGGTCAAACATCGGGGGAACTTGGGATTTATTTAAATACCCAGGAGTCAGATCGGATTCTGATATGCACACCATGGGTTTTAAATTCAAGCCCTGGAACAGCCCAAAAACAATAGCTGATGGACCTGCGATACTTAGTTATCTAGACGAAACTGTAGAAGAAAATGATCTCAGAAAAAAAATTCAATTTAATAAAAAAGTAATTGGAGCTTCTTGGTCATCAAACGAGGCTCTTTGGACACTTGATGTAGAAGATCAATCCACTAAAACAGTAGAAAAAACCACTTGTAATATTCTGTATCTCTGTGGCGGTTATTACAACTACGATGAAGGTTATACCCCAGAATTTAAAGGCGTTGAGGGGTTTAAAGGACAAGTTATACACCCTCAAAAATGGCCTGAAGACTTAGACTACTCAGATAAGAAAGTTGTGGTTATTGGTAGTGGAGCAACTGCGGTTACGATCGTTCCCTCTATGGCAGAGAAAGTAAAACACATAACCATGTTGCAGCGATCTCCCACTTACTATTTTGCCGCTCCCGATGAAGATGCAATTGGTAATTTTATTAAAAGATTTACTACTGATAGGTTGGGGTATTTTCTTGTTAGATGGAAAAACATTCTTATGGGGCGATTCATGCTTTCTAGAATGAGGAAAAATCCTGAAAAAATTAAAACCATGCTGATTGATCAAGTTAGAGATCATTTAGGGGAAGACTACGATGTTGATAAGCATTTTACACCAAGGTATATGCCCTGGGATCAACGTTTGTGCTTCGTTCCAAACGGCGATATGTTTAACGCGATTAATTCTGGTAAGGCTTCTGTAGTTACCGATACGATAGATACGTTTACAGAAGAAGGAATTAAGCTGGATACCGGCGAAGTACTAGAAGCAGACATAATAATCACTGCCACTGGTCTGAATATGCAATTGCTAAATGGAATTGATATAAAGATTGATAATGAAACTTTGGACATTTCACAAAAACTTCAATACAAAACCATGATGTTTAGTGATGTTCCAAATTTAATTGCTACTTTTGGATACACCACAGCATCTTGGACATTAGGAGCGGATCTCATTTCTGAATACGCTTGCAAACTAATTAACTTACTGGATAAAAAAGAGTGTAATTATTTCTGCCCAGAATCTGGAGATGACGTTACGTCTGAAAATGATTATTTAGATCTGAGTTCAGGTTATATTGAAAGAGTAAAACATAAGCTCCCTAAACAAGGTTCAAGAGACCCGTGGATAAACAGTCAAGATTATTTAAAAGACATCACACAAATACGCTTCAAAAGCCTAGAAGACCAGGATCTTAAATTTAAAAAAGCCGGTTAGTTTTATTTTGATGTTTTGCCAACAAAATCATCAAAATAGTAAAAGTTCACACTCTTTTTAAATCCTGAGAAACGAATCATGGCTTTGGCCAAAACTTCTGACTCTACACTCCTGTATTTTGTCAGACTCCTAATAAGAAATGGGTTCACTAAAAATGGGTAAAGCATTTGTCCTACGGACTCACCTGCCCTTGCTTCTTTCCTCGACCCAATCAAAAGACCAGGTCGATGAATTGAAATAGAATCAAAATTTAAATCTGAAATCTGTTCTTCAATCAACCCTTTAGTTTTTAAATAAAAATTTGAAGACCTTGAGTCTGAACCAACGGAAGTAATTATTGAAAGATTGCTCACTCCATTTTTTTCTGCTTCTCTAGCTACATCAATGCAATATTGGATATCTACTTTTTGAAATTCTTCTTTTGATCCCGCTTTCTTAATAGTAGTGCCTAAACAGATATACATATCTTTAACATCAGAAAGTAATTCGCTAGACAACTCTAAAGCATCAAAATTAACCTTTATGTACTCCAAGATAGAATCCGAGGCTGTATGATCTGTTCTTGTAAGGGCCTTAACCGATACACCGCCTTCAATCAATTCATGAACCAAAGATCTTCCAATCAATCCAGTGGAACCAACAACCATTGATTTGTTTCTAATCACTGCTTAAGGCCAATATTTATCTTTAAGCAATCGTTTGTACATCTTACCTGTTGGATGTCTGGGCAATTCTTCTTCAAAATCTATACTCCGCGGGCTTTTCACTGAAGACATATTTGCTTTGCAATAGGCTATCAATTCGGCTTCTAGAGCCGGGCTTGCATCTTCTAAATTGGCAGGCTGGACAACAGCCTTTACTTCCTCGCCCATTTCTTCATTAGGAACTCCAAAAACTGCAACATCAGCTACTTTAGGATGCATGACCAATAAATCTTCAGTTTCTTTTGGGTAAATGTTCACACCTCCAGAAATAATCATGAAAGACTTACGGTCGGTTAAATACAAGTAACCCTCTTCATCCAGGTGCCCGACATCTCCCAATGAGCTCATCCCATTCTTGGTCATTGCGCTCTCTGTTTTTTCTTTATCGTTATGATATTCAAAAGTTGTTGCTGTATCCCCACCGAAATAAACGCCTCCAGTTTCTCCCACGGCTACTTCCTTTCCTTCTTCATCTAAAATATGAAGCGGCCCGAACAAAGACCGACCCACAGAACCTTTGTGCTCCAGCCACTCTTCAGAATTAATGACCGTCATGCCGTTGTTTTCTGTACCGGCATAGTATTCATGCAGTATTGGTCCCCACCACTCAATCATCTGTTCTTTAACAGGTACTGGACAAGGAGCGGCAGCATGGATAGCCACTTGATGACTGGACAAATCATACTTAGATTTGATGGAAGGATCCATCTTAAGAAACCTTACGAACATTGTTGGAACCCATTGAGAATGTGTAACTTTGAAATCTTCTATTGCCTTTAAGGACGACTCTTCGTCAAATTTTTCTAAGATTACTGCCGTAGCACCTGCAGCCAAGAAAGCCGTAGTAAAAGTAAGCGGAGCAGCATGATAAAGAGGCGCAGGAGAAAGATAGACACTTTCTTCGTTTCCTGAATAAAACATCGCACCTCTGCTCAGAGGTGGTTCCTCGCCTTCATCAGAATAAGGAAGAGGATCTAATGTAAGCTTCCTCTTAACGCCTTTTGGTTTCCCTGTAGTTCCTGAAGAGTAAAGCATTGAGCCTCCTTGGCACTCGTCCTCAATGGACTCGACAGGCATAGATTCAATAGCGTCTTCATAAGACTGGTATCCCTCTGCAGTCCCATCAAGCATTAACTTTGCAACCCCTTCCAATGAAGAATTCAGGTTCAAAGCTGTTTCTTCTAGAAACTTAGAGGTAATAAGCGCTTTGGCTCCGCAATCTTTAACTATGTAATCTACCTCGGATGCTTGAAGTCGCCAACTTATGGTTGTGTATCTAAGACCACTGCGCCAAGCAGCAAATACTATTGGAAAAAACAAGTAATGGTTTTCAAGCATTATAGCAATGGAATCTCCTGGATTTAATCCCAAAGAACGAAACAAATGTGCACCTTGATTTGAAAGCTCATTCATCTCTCCATGAGTTATTACTTTTCCACTACCGGACATGATAATGGCGGGTTTATTTGGGAACTTTTTTCCGTTCACTCCTGGATGCATACCTTCTCCTTTTGTAAGTATAAATTTGTAAATATAATACTAGATATTGCCATACAATAGAGTTTTAAAAAAGCATCAAATACAGTCAAAATAAATGAATACAAAACCCTTAGCTTTAATTACAGGATTTGGTGGAATAAATTCTGCCGGGAGAAGTTCATCAAACATAAGCTATAAAAATTTAATCTTTGATGCGCTGTCTGCTAAAGACAAAATTGAGGTATTGCAAGATTTGGCAGTAATGGAGGGAATGATAGAGCCAATAGGAAGATCTTGGGAAACAACCTCTGGAGATTCCATAGAACTAAAAACTTACTTGCTTGAAAATCAAGAAAAAATTAGATCTAAGACCATGGTGAGGAAAATAGATAAAGAGGTTTATGATCCCGATGGGATTATTCTTGAGAAGATTAAAGCAAGTTCAGCAGGACAATTGCCTTCAGGCTTTGACCCTTCGAGTCTCTACGCAGCAAGGCAGCATCCTAAGGCTTTGCAGATGACGGTTTTTGGTATGAGTGATGCATTGGGACAACTGGGAATTGATTGGGAAGTTGTTCAATCAAAAATATGTCCGGACGAAGTGGCTGTTTTTAGTGGTGCTTGTATTGGACAAATGGATAAATTTGGCTTTGGCGGCCTCATGCAATCAAGATTAAAAGGGTCCAGAGCCAGTTCTAAAAACTTAGCTTTTGGATTGGTAGAAATGTCTGCCGACTTTATAAATGCTTATATTTTAGGAAGTGTTGGAAGAACTGGTCACAGCGTAGGAGCTTGCGCTACATTCCTTTACAACCTTCAGCTTGGAAAAGAAGCCATAGAATCTGGTTCGGCTCGTTTTGCTGTAGTAGGTGGATCTGAAGCCCCCATTACTCCGGAGATCGTTGATGGATTCTACGCAATGAGTGCACTCTCTGATGACAAACGCATGCTGGAACTGCAAGCTCAACAAAATGAATCCATAGAAAACGGTCCCAATCAGCTAAAAGCTTGTAGGCCTTTTGGAAATAATATAGGCATGGTTCTGGGTGAATCTGCACAATTCGTTATCTTAATGGACGATGCGTTGGCCATCGAACTTGGTGCCGACATTTACGGGTCTGTTGCATCGGTACATTCTCATGCTGATGGATTTAAAAGTTCAATCAGCGGACCTGGGGTTGGCAATTACATTACCATGGCAAAATGCGCGTCAGCTGCCTCTAAAATACTTGGCGCTTCTTCCTTAAAAACAAGGACATTTGTCCACGCTCATGGCACTGGAACTCCAGCCAATCGAACTACCGAATCTCATATTCTAAATGAGGTAGCTAAAACCTATGGTATTAAATCTTGGTCTATCGCTGCAATAAAATCGTACTTGGGGCACAGCATGGCACCAGCATCGGGTGATCAATTAATAACATCACTTGGAACATGGAAAAAAGGCGTCATACCCGGAATACACTCTACGGATGAAATAGCCGATGATGTTCACAACAGCAATTTAAATATTTTGATGGACCACGAAGAAAAAGAACCTAATTTTTACGAAGGCGCTTTCTTAAATGCCAAGGGGTTTGGGGGGAACAACGCTTCTGCTTTAGTCCTTTCTCCAGAAAAAACTAAAGAGATTTTGAACAACAGATTCTCCAAACGCAAAATGAAGACTTACCAATCAAAACTGATTGATGTTAGAAACAAATCTAACAATCACAATAAATCTTGCCTAAAGGGTAATTACAAAGTTACATACAAATTTAATGAGAATGTATTGCAAGGAGAGACCGATATAAAAATTAGCAAAGACAGCATTAAATTAAAAGGTTTTAATAAACCAATAAAACTAAAATAGATTTTAAGGAGAATAAGACAATGGAAAGAAATTGGAGTGAAGTAAGAGCAGAAGTTAAAGATTTTGTAGAAAATGAAGTCTACCCAGCAGAAGCTGTTCTTGAGCAAAGAAACGAAGAATCGACTCAAAAACTTTCGGAACTAATGCAACTGGCCAAAGATAGAAATCTCTGGGCTCTTGGACATCCAAAAGATATAGGCGGCCAAGGAATGCCTTTCATGGAATACGTTTATGTCAATGAAGTGGTTGGCAGGTCTTCTCCTTCAATGGTGGCTTTAGGAACTCATTCTTTACAAGATTCAATAATGCTTAGAGAGTTTGCTTCAAAGACATGGAGGGACGCATATTTAGCACCTTTAGTGGCAGGAGAAATTTTTCCAAGTTTTGCTATGACGGAACCAGACGTATCAAGCTCCGATCCAACTCAACTTCAAACAACAGCAGTCTTGGACGGCGATGAATGGGTTATAAATGGCAGAAAGTGGTTTACAACTGGAGCAGCCAAAGCGAGTTACACAACCGTCATGTGCAAGACGGAATTAGACGTGCCGAGTCATGGTGCCTTCAGCATGATCATTGTTCCAACAGACAATCCTGGTTACAAAATTATTAGAGAAACTCCAGTATTAGGTACAACAGGAGGTGGCGGTCATTGGGAAGTTGAATACGATAACGTACGCGTGCCGGCCGAGAACTTACTCGGACCGCGTGGACAAGGATTTCTGATCGCACAAAGAAGATTGGGGCCTGGAAGAATATTTCACTGCATGCGGTGGCTTGGACAAGCACAAAGGGCTTTTGATTTAATGTGTGCAAGGATGCATGAAAGGGAAGCATTTGGTTCACCTTTGGCAGACAAGCAGTTGCTACAGAAATTTGTATTTGATAGCGCCTGTGAGATTCAAGCTAGCAGACAGTTAACCTTAGATGCTGCTAAAAGAATAGACCAGGGAGACGATGCTAGAGTTGAAATTGGAATGATAAAAGTTGTTGGAGCTAAAATGGTTCATAACGTAATAGACAGAGCCATTCAAGTACATGGTGCTAAAGGTTTAACGGACGATACGCCGTTGAGTTTGATGTACCGACACGCCAGAGAAGCAAGAATTTATGATGGTCCTGATGAAGTGCATGTCCAATCCGTGGCCAGAAGAATTTTAAAGAACTATCAAAACAATGGTGCAGGATGGGACTTTGGAGAACGCGACGCCAGCTTAAATTCTGAATAATTTCTATGACTGAAGATTTGTCCTCTAAACTTTTTTCAAGTTTGTCAGATTCTGGTATCCATGGTCGTATTGAAGATCTTGTTCCTCTAACAGGAGGGGCATCTAAAGAAATATGGAAATTCAATTTAGTTGATTCTAAAGAATCCACAAGAATGATCTTCAGGAGAGGCGCTCAAGGAGAAAGTTCTTTAGCTATAAAGACTGCTGACGAAGCAAAAATACAAGAAGAAGTTTCGAAAACAGGAGTCTCCGTTCCTCAAATCATTTTTGTTTCTAATGACAGCAAGCTTGGTGATGCCTATGTCATGAAATTTATAGAAGGTGAAACAATACCCAGAAAAATTCTTAGGGACGAGCGTTTTAAATCTGCACTGCCATTGCTGGCCAATCAGTGCGGTGAAGAAATAGCTAAAATCCACAACACACCCTTAGACAACTTACAGTTTCTTCCAAAGAAATCTTCTAAAGCGCTCGTTGAAGACCTTTACTTGCTTTATGAATCTTACAAACAACCCTCCCCTGTTTTTGAATACGCTTATAGGTGGTTAAAGGAACAGGACTTTGGCAATTTCGAAGACAGCTTAGTTCATGGCGATTTCAGGCTTGGAAACATCTTGGTAAATGAAAGTGGATTGAATGGAATTATAGACTGGGAATTGGCTCATATTGGCAACCCTATAGAAGATTTAGGTTGGATGTGTGGAAATTCTTGGCGCTTTGGAAACAGTCAAATGGTAGTAGGTGGATTTGGAAACTTAGAAGATTTAATAGCAGGCTACAACAGCGTAAGTGCAGAAAAAATAAATGCAGAGTTAATAAAGACTTGGCAAGTATTTGGAACGTTTAGATGGGGAGTTATCTGCTTGATGCAAGTTTATGCTCATCTAAATGGAACTGTTAACTCCGTTGAGAAAGCCGCTATAGGAAGGCGAGTATCAGAGACAGAAATAGACATTGTTGATTTGTTGTTGTTAGGAGGAAAGTGATGATATTTGATAGGCCAACAAGCATTGAATTAATAGAAGCCGTTATTGATTTTCTAGATTCAGAAATTAAAAGTGAATTACCCCCTCACCTTGCCTTCAAAATAAGGATCGTTACAAACGTTCTCAAAATAGTTCAAAGAGAGGTAAATCTTGGAGATCAGCTCTCCGAAGAAGCAAAAAAACTAATCGCTGATGCAATAGAAGATATTCAAGATCCTTCCATGAATAAGTTTGCAGAGGCTATAAAGAATGGCAACGCAGAACTTAATAAAGAAAGTCTTAAAAAGGCGCTTATTGAAATTACCAAAAGCAAACTGTCAGTAGACAATCCCAATTACTCTACCTATAAAAAACTAGTCGAGTGATTTGAGTTGCTTCTTATCTCTAAAGATCATTAGAAGCGGCATAAAGAAAGGCCAAGACTTATGATAATGCTTAGGAAATAGGCGTTGAGACAGATCTAAAAGTTTTGCATCCAAGCCAATAAATATTCTACTTTTATTCTTTTTAACGCCGTTTAAAATAATTTGGGCAGCTTTACTGGGGTGCATTCCACCTTCTTTGAACATATTGCCCATTTCTTCTTGAGACTTGGGAGCATTTCTTGTAAATATGCTACGACTTACCCCTTCTTCATCTTCATTAAAATCCTGATCATCCATCCTTGCATCTGAAGCAATGTTGGTTCCTATGTGACCGGGATGAACACAATGGATTTGTAAATTAGGATTGGTGTCTGCCATTTCCATCGCCAAGCTCTCTGTAAAACCTCTTACAGCAAACTTTGTTGCGTGATAGACGGTTTGACCTGGTACTGCAACCATTCCAAAGATAGAAGATGTATTCACTATTGCAGCCTCTGGTCTATCTATCATGTGAGGAATAAAAGCTCTTGTGCTGTTTATAACTCCATCAAAATTTATTCCCATTACCCAATCCCAATTGTCTTCATCCATATCTTTGAAGTGAGAGCCGGTAGTTACTCCTGCGTTATTAAAAACTAGGTCCACTTTGCCATGCTGCTCAATAACTTTTCCTGGCAATGCCTCTATTGCATCTTTGTCAGAGACGTCCAACAAATGAGAAGACACAGAAACGTTGTATTTTCTTAACATCTCTTTTGTTTCATTCAGTGTTGTTTCGTTGACATCACAAAGAACGACATCAGCTCCATCTTTAGCTAAAAGAACGGCCAAGTAACGACCCATACCTGATCCTGCACCGGTTATTACCGCAACCTTTTCCTTAAAACTCTTCATATTTTTTCCTCATTTCTTAAAGTTCTATTCTTCTAAATCTTCTTCTCGCTTCTCTCCATCAAATGAAATGTTGTAAGCATCTTCTGGGGATTCTCTTACCCATTTATCGAGCGCCTTGGCATCTTCACCTACAAGGATTCTCCATTTGTTTTCTTTTACACCGTCTAAAATAACTGTTGCGGCTTCACCTGCCGTCATAGGTGCGTCCTCTTTAAAGGAGTTTGCACGTTCTTTTATAATTTCTCTTATTTGATCCAGAGACTGATTATGAACCGGTGCACCAAGCTTGATCATGTTCTCTTTAACCTTTTGCATCTCTTCATCAGTTCGTACAACGGAAGCTCCAGATGAATTAGAATTAATAAGCTTCCCAGTATTTATAGCTATTGAAGTTCCTATATGACCGGGCATAACGACAGAAACGCCGAGATGAGGAGCGTTTATTCTAAAATCATCCAGTAAAGCTTCACTAAAACCTTTAACAGCAAATTTTGCTGCTGAATAAGCAGTATGAGGAGTTCCTCCTAGACTTGCCCAAAACCCATTCACACTGCTAGTGTTTATTAAGTGACCTTCTGAGCTAGCAACCATCGAAGGCATGAATGCTCTTGAGCAGTAATAAACTCCATACCAGCATACTGCAAAGCATCTCTCCCATTCTTCTCTTGAAGAATCAACGAAGCTGCCTCCACCACCTATTCCCGCATTATTAAAAAGCAGGTTAATTGTTTCAGTTTCGTGTTGTTCTAGTACTTCGTCTTTAAATCTTAAAACATCTTCTTCGTTTGAAACGTCACAAAGATGGGTTGTAATTTTGACATTTGGAAACTCTTTCGAAGAAAGCTCAAAACTTTCTTTGAGATTTTCTTCTATCACGTCACACATTGCAACGTGGCAACCTTCTTTAGCTAACTGCCTAACAAGCTCCCTTCCCATTCCAGTTCCGCCGCCAGTTACAACTGCAATTTTATCTTTAAAACTCTCCATTTACTCGCTCCCTTGAGTAGTCGATTATGTTATCTAAATTCTTAATACTTAACTTACCACTTCCATTTGTTTAAAGGTACAAATTTCAATTATGAGTTATCTTCTGATTTAGGAAACTCATTAAAAGGAAAAGGCTTTTCATCCGCTTGATACGTAATGAAGTTTAGTATTTGAATCATGTAATTTTTAAAACCTTCTGATAGTTTTATGATGTTCGTGTTTGGATTGTTTGTGAATAAAACAAAGAGAAACTGCGCTACAACAATTAACCACAAAACTGGCATTGCAAAATAATAAACAAACGTAAATCCTGCGGTCCAGAGAAGTCTTAACCAATTGCTTTGCTTGGATAAATTTTCTTTTAATTCCTCTGTGTTGACTGTGTCTGCTTCTAACTCAACATCAACCGTATCTTTATTTTCTTCGTTCATAATGATTTAAAATATTATATTTCTAGAATTCTACATCTTTAAGCTGATCTGTGCCCAAAACTTTCTGGATGGATCCGTCCAAGCTTTCCGTTCCATAAATAATCTTATAAAGAGATTCAACTATTGGCATGTTAATTTCCCTTTGTCTAGCTTCTTCCCATACGACCCTTAAAGTCTTCAACCCTTCGATTGTTTGTCCTATCTCTTTCTTTGCATCGTCTACACTTAAGCCTTGTCCTAAGTATTTTCCCATTCTATGGTTCCTACTTTTTGGCGAAGCGCATGTCGTTATTAGATCGCCTACACCTGACAAACCTAAGAAAGTTTTTGGATTGGCATCGAGTTCGATAGCAAGCCTGCTCATTTCTGCCAACCCTCTTGTCATTATCATACCTACAGTATTCTCACCCGAATTTAACCCATCTGCTATTCCGCATGCTATGGCGTAGATGTTCTTTAAGGCCCCACCCATTTCAACTCCATAAGGATCATCACTTACGTAAACTCTAAATTCATCTGATGAGTAATCTTCCACAAAACTTTTTTGGAGATCTTTGTTTTTGCTAGCTATCACCGTCCCTGTGATCTGGCCTTCGGCAATCTCTCCAGCTAAATTCGGCCCACTTAAAACTCCTATTGGATTTTCATTGCCTATCTCCTCTTCTAAGATTTTACTCATCAGAGTAAAGCCGCTCTCCTCTACCCCTTTGGTTGCTGTAATTAGATTTGCGGCTTCATTAAGATACGGAGACGAAAGCTTAGCAATGTCTCTAAAGGAATCACTTGGAATGCAAAAAATAACCGTATCTGCAGAGGATATGTCAGACAAAAAATTTGTTGCCACCACTTTTTTATTAAGGACGTAATCAGGCAGATATTTATTATTAATGTTTGTAGAGTTAACTTGCTCTACAACTGTCTGATCTCTCATCCAAAGAACAACATCAGAATCATTTTGGGCTGCTAAGTTCGCCAAAACAGTTCCCCAGCTTCCACCTCCTAAAACGGCAATTTTTTTACTTTTCATACTAAATTTTTAAATATAAAAGATTAAAAAACACTAACAGATAATTGATTCTATCAGTTTGCTCATAATTTTTACTAAATCAAGGTAATATTACCAGATGGATTTAAGACGAATAAATACTCAGGAAGATATAAAAAGTTATCTTGAAACTTCAAATACACAATATGTAAAAGTTGCTATTACTGATATTGATGGAGTACTGAGAGGGAAGTACATGCACGTGGACAAGTTTCTAAAATCATCAGCTGAAGGTTTTGGTTTTTGTGATGTTATCTTTGGATGGGACAGCAATGACGAACTTTATGAATTTAAGAACATTGATCAATCAGAACTCTTTACTGGCTGGCATAGTGGCTTTCCAGATCAAGCGGCCACAATTGTCCTAGACTCAGGAAGAAAAATTCCTTTTGAAAAAAATACGCCTTTGTTTTTATCCGAACTTGAATCGGGTGAAGTTTGTCCTAGGAGAACATTAAAAAAAGTACTTTCAAGGATGGATGGTTTAGGCCTCAAAGCCAAATCGGCCTTTGAATATGAATTCTTTTTATTCGAAGAAACCCCTCACAGCATAAGAGACAAAAACTACAAAGATCTTAAAAGTTTTACACCAGGAATGTTTGGGTATTCCGTACTCAGAAATTCAGTACACTCAGAGCTTTATGAAGACATATTGTCTATGTGTCTTGATATGGATATGCATCTTGAGGGACTTCACACAGAAACTGGGCCTGGAGTAATAGAAGCAGCAATAGCAGTTGATGGAGCCTTGCAAAGCGCTGACAAGGCTGTTTTATTTAAAACATTTATGAAAGTACTGGCTCAAAAGAAAGGTTTAATGGCTAACTTCATGGCTAAGTGGTCTGAAAAATACCCAGGGCAATCTGGACACATTCATTGCTCTCTGCAAGACAAAGACAACAATCCTGTCTTCGCAGGATCTGATAACCAAAACAGTGAAACCATGAATTATTTCTTAGGGGGACTACAAAAATACATGAAAGAATTCTCAGTGCTGTTTGCTCCTACGATCAATTCCTATCAGCGACTTAGTCCTGGAGCGTGGGCACCAATAAACATGACGTGGGGAATTGAAAATAGAACTACTGGATTTAGAGTGATCAAAGGAGGCCCTGATTCTTGTCGTGTTGAAAATAGATTGCCTGGTGCAGATTCAAATCCTTATTTGGCCTTGGCTGCAACCATAGGAGCAGGAATTTTGGGAATAGAAGAAAAAACAATGCCCACAAGTGAAACAAAAGGAGGAGCCTATACCTTGAAAGTACCTGACGAATTAAAAGTAGCTCGAGACTTGAAAGAAGGAGCTAGACTATTTAAAGAATCAAAAGCAGCAAGGTCTTTGTTTGGTGATAATTTTGTAGACCACTTTAGCAATTCAAGGGAATGGGAATATAATGAGTACTCTAAAAATAAAAAGCTGATGGAAAACAATAAAATCTCTGAATGGGAGCTTTCCAGATACTTCGAAATCATATAAAAAACAATGACTACAGGATTAGTTTTTCATGAAATTTACTTATGGCACCATACCGGAAACCATGCCAACTACGTTCCTTATGGCAATCCAGTAGAGCCGTTACAACACATAGAAAGTCCTGAAACAAAAAGAAGAGTAAAGAACCTGATGGAAGTTACTGGGTTGATGGATTCCCTTAAACCAATAAAGCCCAGACCTGCTACAAAAGAAGAGATACTAAGATTTCATACGGAAAATTATTTTGAAAGAGTAAAAGAAAACAATGACAAGATTTCTACAGATTTTGGAATCTCAACTCCTACTGGTACAGGAAGTTTCGATATAGCCTTGCTATCAGCTGGTGGAGTAATAGAAGCGTTTGATGCAGTGATCACTGGAAAAGTTAAAAATGCGTATGCTCTTGTTAGGCCTCCGGGGCATCATGCTATGCCTGATTTAGCTATGGGGTTTTGTATTTTTGGTAACGCTGCGATAGCTGGATTGCATGCACTAGAAAAAACTCCTGTTGAAAAAATAGCCTACGTTGATTGGGATGTCCATCACGGCAATGGAACTCAAGCTGCTTTTTACGACAATCCAAATGCTCTGACCATTTCAGTGCACCAAGACAGGAACTTCCCTGCAAAAACAGGTTTGCTTAAAGAAAATGGTGAAGGCAAAGGAAGTGGCTATAACATCAACATCCCTCTTCCTCCTGGATCCGGTGTTGGGGCTTATGAGGCAACTTTTGATAGAGTGGTAATTCCAGCCTTAAACAAATTTAAACCCGATCTGATAGTCGTGCCATGCGGTTTTGATGGAGGAGCAAACGACCCAGTAGGCAGGCAAATGATGACCAGTGAAGGATTCAGAGCTTTAACAAAAAAAATTATGAAAGTTGCGGATGTCTTGTGCGATGGCAAAATCGTTATGACCCATGAAGGAGGATATAGTGCAGCGACTGTTCCATTTTTTGCTCATGCCGTTATAGAGACCATGGCTAACGTAGATGTTGGCTTAATTGACCCATTTCAAAATATAATCGGAAGACTTGGTCAACAAGAACTCCAACCCCATCAAGACAGTTTGATTAAAGAAGCTGAAGAGTTGCTCAAGAATTTAAAATAACATTATGCAAAATATATTTAATCTAGAAGGGAAAGTTGCTTTAATTACAGGCGCATCCTCAGGACTTGGAAAAAGTTTTGCTAAAACTTTGTCGTCAGCAGGAGCTACCGTAGTTTTAAGTGCCAGACGTGTAGAAAACCTAAAAAAACTGCAACAAGAGATTGGTGAGAATGCTCACTGCATACCATTGGATGTTACTTCGGTCAGCAGCGTTCAAAATCTCTTTAAAGGAATACGAGAAACTGTAGGCAGTATTGATGTCCTCGTAAATAATGCCGGCTCTTCAGATCCACAAAACTTTAAAGATTCGACCGAGGAAGGTTGGAACTTTGTATTGGAAACGAATTTAAATGGAGCCTACAGAGTAGCGAAAGCTGCAACCGATATGCTGATCGAAGATAAAAAAGGCGGCAGTATCATAAACATAGCCTCAATCTTAGGTTTTAGAGCCGGGTTGACTTTAACAAGTTACGCCGCTTCGAAAGCAGGCCTTATAGCTCTTACAAAGAACATGGCACTTGAGCTTGCCAGATCAAACATAAGGGTCAATGCCATAGCTCCTGGATATATCTTGACGGAGATAAATGAAGACTTCTTTAAGACGGATATGGGGAAAAACTACACAAAAAAAATACCCATGAGGCGTTTGGGTCTTGAATCTGAGCTGGATGGAGTTCTGCTTCTATTGGCCAGCGACGCGTCTTCTTTTATGACGGGTTCTATTATTCCCGTAGATGGTGGTCACCTGGTAAATCCTCTCTAATTATTCTACCAATTTTATTTCTTTCCCCGCAATTAAGGGCTTATCAGGGTAGTCTCCGTTTAACAGTCTCAGTCGTTGTTCGGCATCATAAGGAATACTACTTTTCTTAGCCAGTGCTTCATATGAATCGTCTTTCTTAATTCTGTAATTTACTAATTTTAGAGGTCTAGAAAACTCCTTACCTCTTTTATCAAGACGGTCTAAGCTTTCTATTATTTCTAAGAAGAATTGATCATAATCTCTAAACTCATAACCGCTGTCGTCCATGTAACCAACGAATTGATATATTTGTTTCTCTCTAAAAACAACTGCCAATCTCCTTATGTCTCCTATGCCTTTTTGCACAAGAGCGGTGTAGCCCTCATAGCCATTAATTAATAGCTCTTCCCCATTGTAATAATTCTTGGTTATTCTGCTCATGTACTCTTTTGGAGTCTCACGAAAATTTAAATCATCAATCGTCACTCCCAATAAAGCTCTACCAAAAGGGGCTCTAAAAATTATTGCATTTGGAGTGTTTACAATTTCCCAATCCACAGGCGATCTTAAATACAAATCTAAATCACCATGAAAGAATTCACTCCCTCGTCTTACGCCTGCTTTTTCAGAATCTCCAAAGACCATGCCATCAATCATTCTTAAATAATCTGAAGTTTTCTTGATTGTTCCTCTCTTACCAGAATTGGAAACTTCCTCCAATATTCCCTGGAGCCTTTTATCATTTGAGGGATGGCTTGCGAATACTCCGTGATAATTTACTGGTTCCTGTCCTCTTTTCTTAGACAATGCTTTTGAATAGATTTCTTGATCTTTTAAAACAGTAAGCACGTCCATCATTCCTTTTGTTGAGTAGCCATCAAGAAATAAATATTGTGCTCCGAGATCATCGGCCTCCAATTCCATGTCTCGACCGTATCCTGCTAGCAATGCGCCAGATGCAAGATTCATTAAATTTCCTGCACTTCTTCCCGTCTTCATATCAACCGCAGCAGTTAAAATTCCTAAAAGTTGAGATTGTGATTGCTGCCTTACACTATGCCTTGCCGTAACGTGTCCTATTTCATGACCAAGAACTGCAGCCAATTCTTCTTCTGATGACAAGTACGCCATGAGTCCTCTGTTTATGTAAATGTAACCACCTGGTAAAGCAAACGCATTAATGTCAGGGCTGTCCAATACTGTAAATCTGTAAAAAAGATTGGGTCTGTGACTTTTTGAAGAAAGAGAGTCCCCTATCTTCTGAACATATAACTGCAAGTCTTCGTCTGGATAAATTGGATATTGCTGAAGTACTTGAGCGTGATACTTCTTGCCCATTGCAATTTCTTGATTCTCGCTGATGGTTACAAAATTTTGTTTGCCGGTTACCGGATTTACAGAACAAGAAATTAAGAAGATGAGAATTGGTAAAGAATATAGAATTTTCATTCTTTTAATAAGTTAATTGTTTTCGAGCCAAAATCTCTCCACCAACTTTCTCCCATGGCGACTATCATTTCAATGTTTTCATCACTATTGTCATCCAACTGAGCGCTTATTTCTCCTAAAGCAGAGTTTACCCTTAAATAATCTTTTCCAATTAAATCAGCCGCCAACTCATGATCCAAACTACTCTCCATCATCAGGCTGAACAAGTCATGAGTAGCCCATCCAAGCATTCCCCAGCCCATAGAATCTTCTCCGTTCAGAGGTCTCTTATTCAACCCAGTTCCAATACTTAAAACTTTTAGTTTGTCTCCTGGATAGATCTTCTTGGCTTCAACAAACCCATGCAAAACCGGATGATTGGCAACGATGGCACCGTCTATGAGATACCTGCTGCCTACTTTGACGGAAGGATAATAAATTGGAGCCGCGCTTGAAGCATCTCCAGCATCCACAAGGCTTATATTTTTATCATTCTTGGAATAGGATTTTATTAATACAGGTTCTCTTTTTTCTATGTCGTAGCTCATAACGGCTACAGGCTTCAACGCATCTGACATTTTAGAAAGTCCGTAGAAACTCTCCAAGACATCACGCTTTCCTTTGTTCGTGTATTTTGGATTGCTTTGCAAAAGACCTAATTTGGTCTCCCAAGAAGAATTGGTCATTGTTTTAATTAAATTCTCAGGAGACCATATGCCTTCAAGCTCTTCGATGCTGTAGCCTTTAACCGCCATAGCTAAGCAAGAAATAGCTCCAGCCGATGTCCCAATAAAATAGTCAAATTTAGAGGCTAGCGTTTGACCCAATTCAGCCTCTAGTTTTTTTAAGAAAATAATAGAAGCGATGGTCTTTACTCCACCCCCGTCCATTGAAAGAATGTATCTAGTTTTCAATTTTTTAATTAAATATAAAGCCTCTATATTGTGCCACAACTCAAAAAAAGATTACTGGTTAGAAGTAATCTGCTAACTTCTTTCCAGAAGAGCAGGCAAGCGTCCACCCATAAAAACCATGCCCAGAATTAATAAAGAGTCCTTTCTTGGAACAAGGACCAATTACCGGAATACCACTGGGCGTTAAAGGTCTATAGCCCACCCATGAATCTATGTCTGAAGATTTATAATCTGCTAACAAAGGAGCAACTTCTTTCGAGAGCTCTAAGAGATCATTACATCTCTTATCTTGATTATCTACTCTGTTTCCGTAGAAATCAGCAAAACCTGTAATCCTTATTTTTTTCCCCAGTTTTGTAAAAAGCATTCTTCTGTCTGTTAGCGTTATACTTCTTGAGAAACTAACGCTACCAGGGTCCAAGGTTAGACTATAGCCCCTTACAGGAATTATAGACAAACCGGTATTGATAATCTTTTCAGTCAAAGCACCTAGGCATATAACAATTTTATTCGCTTCATAGAATTCATCATTGGCTAAGTAGCCCTTAACAGCATTTCCTTTATATTCTATTGCTTTTACCTCTCTATTAAAAATCAACTCTGCGCCATTCTTTTTTAACCAATTAACAAGACTATTGCAAAAAAGAAGGGGGTTTCCTGTTTCATCTTGTTTTGAAAATAAAGCTCCCTTTGGCGATATATTAAAAGACTCTAGAGCTGGTTCGATATTTAGTATTTCAGAAGCTGAAAGAAAAATGCTATCAGAGCCATTTTTGGTCTTTTCAGGTAAAAAATTTACCTCGTTCTTGAGAGAATCTTTGTTCTCAAAAATTACAATCTTACTACTTTTTTTATGAAGAAAATCTTCTTTAATATCCTGCTCTAAAACTTCTAGTAAAAATTTTGATTTGGTAGAGAGGTCTAGCAAGTCTAAGCTATTTTTCTTGTGATTCTGTTTTGTGCACTCCTTAAGAAACTTCATTCCCCATTTTAATGTGGAAAGATTAAGAGGATGGCTTAATTGCAGGGCAGAATCTCTATTAAAAAATATAGAAGGTAACTTCTTGAGCAATGAGGGCTTTCCTAAAGGATCTGAAAAACTATAAGAGAGTTGGCCACCATTAGCGTAACTAGAGCCTGCCCCTGCTTGATCCTTACTGTCTATAACAGTGACCTCATGTCCTTTTTTGACTAGGTAATAAGCAGTTGTTAAACCTATCACACCAGCACCCAATACAGTAATTTTCACAAAAGCATATTACCTATACTTTAAAAGAAATTTTATATCTATATTGATGATAACTATAACTTATAGTTATATTCTTTTAAAAAGTTTTCAAATTTATTCATAAATAATGACTCTGTTCTTTGAACTGAATAAACCAATTGCAATGAAAACTTTATTTTCATGTCAAGGTTCCAAATCTTTAATTTTCTAGAATCCTGATGCATTGCTGAAACCTGATCCAGGATAGTTATACCCATTCCTTCCTCAACTAGTGATTTTGCAATTTGGTAAGTATCAGTTGAAGTTACAAAATTTGGTTCAAAATTATTTTCTTCGAAGTATTCATTTAATGTAGCTTGAAAGGGTCCTTCAATTTCTATGAAAGGAAGATCAGTTAAATCATCACATGTAAGGATCGTTGAATTAAATTTCATACTCCTCGGTGCTAACAAAACAAAATTACCTTCCAAAAGGTGAGTTGATTTTAGACTCTCAGAAGAAAAAAGATTGTAAGCAAGGGCTAGGTCAATACTAGTATCCTTTATTCTTTTTTCTATCTGATCTAAGTGAAGAGTGTGAATCTCAAATCTTACCTCTGGAAATTCTCTAGAAAACTCAGAAACCAGAGCAGGAACAAAATCTAAACCGATAGAAGGGGTTGAAGCTAATCGGATCAAGCCAGGGCTGTGTCTTAGGAGATTTCTTGAAATCTCATTAAGCTGCTCTAAATCCTTATGGATTTTATCTGCATGATTGAAAAGTATATGTGCTTCACCTGTTGGAACTAACCTCCTTTTAATTCTCTGGAACAATAAATAGCCAAGTTGGATTTCGGTATGCGCCAATACTTTGCTTACGGAAGGCTGAGAAACATTTAAGAACCTTGCAGCTTCTGTAATTGACCCCTTAGTGTAAACGGCATGAAAAATTTCCAGTTGTCTTGTTCGCATAATATCTATTTTAGATTATAACCTTAGTCTATGACTTAGAACTAAACAAGAATTAGACTGGAATAACTATCTTGATAGAGTTAACTTAGCTTTTTACAACTTTTAAGTGGTAAAATCGAAAATAATAAATTTGGGGATGTTGATAATGAGAAAATTTTATATAGCACTTATTGGAGCCTTAATAGCAAGTATAGCTACTTCTGTTACTTCAGCAGAGGAAGAATCTGTAGAAGAAATTGTTGTAGTAGGGTCGCAAATAAAAGGAGCCAAGATAACTGGCGCGTTACCAGTTTCGGTTTTTACGAACATAGACTTAGAGGCAATTGGTGCTGATTCGGGTGATGATTTACTTGAAAACATAGCAGAACAAGGTGCAAATTATTTTACTGAGGCGGAAGATGCTTCAGGCGGTGTTAACGCATCTCGAGGAGATGTAGGCGCCTACAATTTAAGAAACCTGGGTGTGGGAAACACACTTACTCTTCTTAACGGAAGAAGACTGGTTAATTCTCCTGGTTATCAGACTGAGTTGATCGGGGGTGATTACGTACCTACCGTCAGTGTTAACTCAAACTTAATTCCTGTAACTGGTCTTGAAAGATTAGAAATCTTACGAGATGGAGCTTCAGCTATTTATGGAGCAGACGCTGTTGCTGGAGTTGTTAACAACGTATTACAAAATGACTTTGAAGGCTTTACGGTCTCAATAAAAGCCAGTGCCTACGATCATTTTGCAACGGAAGACAACAAAATTAATATGAAATGGGGTTCGTTCTTCAACGATGGTGCTACTAATGTAAGTGTATTTTACGATCGTTACGAGCGAGGAAACATTAATGCACAAGAAGACCCAAGATGGGGTGCGGGAGACCACAGACCATTTGTTGATGATGATTCGCCATGGAAAACCAGTACTTCATTTAGAAATCTAAGTTCTAATTCTATCTATCCTCAAATGGACATGGTCAAATCTGCCACTGCAACAGATTGGAAAAAAAATGCAGATGGCACTTATGAACTCTACACCTCTGGAAAAAATAAAGGAAAGAAAATACCTAATGAATGGATGAATGGCACTACAGATAGTGCTGGTGAGTATGAAGTGTTTCCTATTGGAGATGCAAAATGTACAAATCGAGGTAACCAACTCTGGGATACGGGATATGGTACTTGTATAGCTCCTGATGGAAATGGCGCATTAAGAAGTAATTTTTGGGGCCCTACTGATGTTAGATCTCAATTGGTAAGAGACAATGTCGTAATGTTCATAAACCATGATATGAATAACGGAATGGAGGCTTTTACTGAGCTTGGTTTTTATAAATCAGTCAGCAACCGAACAGCCCATGCTTCTTATGCATTTTCATCATCAAAGCATAGAGTGGGAGAAGAAAACTACTATTTTAATGAAGTAATTAAGAACTCTCCTAGCTCACTTTTTGCTGGTAACAAGAGAGAACTCTTCATAGACAACCTAAGATACGAAGAAAGACAAAGACTAGTTCAAGTTAAGAAAGAAACTTATAGATTTCTGCAAGGTTTCAGAGGAACAAAAGGCCTGTGGGACTGGGAAACAGCTTTTATTACATCTAGAGCTAAATCAGATGATGTAACCAGCAATAGAATGTCTAATAATCTCTTGAAAGCAGCTTTAGATGATTCAACGGCGGCGGCATACAATCCTTTCAGTGCAGGGGTAAACTCCAACATTGAAAGAACGTTGATTGATGTTTATAGAAAAGGTTCAAGTGA
>ENA-ORXF01000163-ORXF01000163.1-marine-metagenome-genome-assembly--contig:-NODE-163-length-52034-cov-48.308062_pt1 | contig 52034 bp, 43 predicted proteins | sample MGYA00237864_ERZ511476 | MGnify/ENA primary metagenome ERZ511476 (study PRJEB26306, sample SAMN06343908) | marine metagenome | isolation source: coastal waters | place: Atlantic Ocean: West Antarctic...
TTGGTCTTTCATCTTGGTGAACACCCTATAAAACGTGTGGGATCCCAAGGACAACAAAAGAGTTTCTTAATTGCATTGAAATTGGCTCAATTTGAAGTGGGTAAACGCCATCTTGGAATGGCACCAATTTTATTGCTTGATGATATTTTCGATAAATTAGATGAAGTAAGGGTAGCGAATCTACTTACCTTAGTCCATACAGAGGATTTTGGTCAAATTTTCATCACCGACACCCATCCTCAGCGTATGCAGATTTTAAGTGAGACACTTAGTCTACAACACACCACTTTTGAAATATTAGACAATGGCGAAATTCAGAGCCTCTAACGAGCAAAATATGGGAGATGCTTTGTCCATGTGGCTGGACCGTTATCGTTTGCGTAAGGGTACAGAAAACACAGAGGTATTACAGGCTTGGGACACAATCTTAGGACCCTCTGTGACTAGGCAAACAACAAAGAAAAAAGTACAAAACCGAGTATTAGTGGTTCAGTTAGATAGTGCTGTAGTTAGAAAAGAACTTCTTATGGTAAAATCTAAAATCATTTCCTCAATCAATGATCATGTGGGAAGAAACGCTATTGACGATCTGCATATCTTTTAAGGTTAAAAGTCCTCAAGCAGGTCAGGGCGTCTACTTTTTGTACGCTGGTAGGCTTGTTCCTCTCGCCAAAGTTCAATCGCTTTTAAATTTCCTGACAATAGAATCTCAGGCACTTTATGTCCTCTAAAGTCTTCTGGCCTACTATACACTGGAGGTGCAAGCAGATTATCTTGAAAACTATCTGTTAGTGCAGAGGTTTCGTTGTTTAACACGCCTGGAAGTAATCTTATTATGGAGTCAGCAATCACCGCTGCAGCAAGTTCTCCACCACTCAACACGAAATCACCTATACTGTATTCGTGTGTGACCCAATGGTCTCTAACGCGCTGGTCAATTCCTTTATAATGTCCACAGATGATCATGAGATTTCCTAGAAGACTTAAGGCATTCGCATCACCTTGCTTGTATTGTTTGCCATCAGGGGTCATAAAAAGTACACCATCATAAGTACGTTGACTTTGTAGTTCCTCGATACACGCTACTAGTGGTTCACACTGCATGACCATTCCAGCTCCACCACCATATTGATAATCATCAACTTGCTGGTGCTTCCCTATGCCATATTCACGAAGATGATGCACGTGAATTTCCGCAAGTCCCTTATCCGCTGCACGTTGTAAAATGCTATGTGAAAAAGGGCCTTCAAGAAGTTCTGGAAGCACAGTTATGATGTCTATACGCACAATCTATTTTTTTAATCCGATTTCTATCAACCGTTCTTCAAGATAGTCCCCCGCGGTGATATCATCAAATGCCTTTGGACGTTCGGCTGTTACGCTCATGGGCAAAGTGTTTAGCGGCATCTTACCAACCGGATGAAGGAAAAAAGGAATGCTATAGCGTGAAGTACCCCATTTTTCTTTGGGTGGGTTAACAACACGGTGGGTAGTAGATTTTAACATACCGTTAGTGAGCCTTTGAAGCATATCGCCCACGTTTACAACTAAAGACCCTGGAATAGCGGTAATACCGACCCATTCGCCTTTCTTGTTCAGCACTTCAAGTCCTTCCGCGCTGGCGCCCATTAATAGAGTGATGAGATTGATGTCTTCATGTTGTCCTGCACGCACACTGTCTCCAGGATCCGTGGTAATAGGGGGATAATGAATTCCCCTGAGTATACTATTTCCTCCAAGTACCCAGTCTTCAAAGTAATCTTCATCTAACTCCAAGAAAAGGGCAATAGCTTTGAGCATTTCAAGTCCAATAGCTTCTAATGCTTCATACGCAGTCTTAAAAGCTGGTGAAAATGTAGGAAGTTCATGAACAGCAACATTATCATGGTATTCAGGACTACTATACGCAGGATTGGGTTGTCCTACTTGCCAGAATTCCTTAAGGTCAGCAGCACTCATTCCTTTAGCGTGCTCCTTGCCAAAGCTCGTGTACCCGCGTTGTCCAGCTAATCCAGCTATTTCGTACTGTCTTTTTAATTTAGACTCTAAAGCAAAAAAAGAAGCTACTTGAGCGTAGAGTAATGATTGTGTTTGTTCATCAAAACCATGATTTTTGATGGTTACAAAACCAATATCAGTGTAGGCTTTCCCTAAAGCAGCTACAAATTCTTGACGGCTTTGATCTGACCCTGAAGACCATGCGCTAAAATCGAGGTTTGGAATAACAGACATATGAAGTTGATTACGATTAGTCTTACAAAAATAGCTACCTTTTTGCACCTTTTAGGAACCTACCCAGAGAACAACAAGAAGTTATGAACGAAATGCACCGCGGAGCTCTATTAGAGCGCTTTTTAAAAGCTCGCGCGATCGAAGATAAAATGCTAATTTACTTGCGACAGGGCAAGATTTCAAAGTGGTTTTCCTCCTATGGCCAGGAAGCGCTCTCTGTGGCAGCAGCAATGTCTCTAGCAGAGGATGAGTATATATGTACTATGCATCGAAACCTTGGCGTATTTATCGCTCGCGACGTTCCTTTGCGTCGTCTGTTTGCTCAATTTCAGGGTAAATCTGAAGGTTTTACAAAAGGACGTGACCGTAGTTTTCACTTTGGTACTCAAGAATATCACATTGTGGGGATGATTTCTCATTTAGGTGCGCAATTGGGATTAGCCTGTGGCTTGGCATTAAGAGAAAAGCAACTAAAAACGGGTAAATGTGTTTTAGCGTTTACTGGAGACGGAGCATCTTCTCAAGGAGATTTTCATGAAGCACTCAATGTAGCCGCAGTATGGGACTTACCGGTAGTTTTTGTTGTCGAGCGAAATTACTGGGGCTTGAGTACGCCTGAGCACCAGCAATTTGTGTTCGATAGTTTTTTACAAAAAGGCCCATCTTATGGCATGGAAGCCAGGTCCTTCGATGCAAATGATCTCAAAGGTGCTGCAGATGAATTTGCGAGTGCTGCTGAATATGCCCGTGCGAATTCAAAACCTATTATTCTGGAAGCATGTACGTTTAGGGTACGTGGTCATGAGGAAGCGAGCGGTACAAAATATTATCCTGACGGAATGATTGACCAGGCGATGAAGAAAGAGCCATTGGCGATCATTAAAGGTCAATTACAAGATTGGGGTATTACCGAAGATGAATTAGTTGAAAAGATCAAAGGTTATAAAAAAGAAGTGGACGTAGCATTTCACGAGGCCTTAGCTCTGCCCGAGCTTACTTACAATAAGCAAGAGTCTTTAGCGGATTTATTCGCTAAGGTACCTAGCCACCCTGAATCTAGTTTGAATCCTTCTACAAGTGAGCTTCGGCTTATTGATGCCATTCACGATGGCTTAAACGAAAGTATGAAGCTTTGGCCAGAACTCATTTTGATGGGACAGGACATTGCAGATTACGGAGGTGTTTTTAAAGCTACAGATGGTTTCTTAGCCAATTATGGTGCAGAACGCGTAAGAAACACTCCACTTTGTGAAAGTGCCATTGTAGGCACTTCATTAGGCTTAAGTATTGGTGGTGGGAAATCCATGATGGAAATGCAATTTGCCGATTTTGTGACCACTGGTTTTAATCAAATTGTAAATAACCTTGCAAAGCTTCACTGGCGTTGGGGACAAAATGTAGATGTGGTAATCCGAATGCCTACAGGTGGAGGCGTTGCAGCCGGTCCGTTCCATAGCCAAAGCACGGAGGCTTGGTTCACACATGTCCCAGGGCTTAAAGTTGTTTATCCAGCTTATCCAGCTGAAGCGAAAGCACTTCTGATGTCAAGTCTTCATGATCCAAATCCAGTACTGTTTTTTGAGCATAAGGCGTTGTACAGAACGTTGAAAGAGCAAGTTCCATCCGGACCTCAATTTGAAGAACTTGGCAAGGCTAAAGTCGTTCACAAAGCGGACGATATAACCATAGTTACCTACGGGATGGGAGTGCATTGGTCTTTAGAGACCATCAAGGAGAATAAATTAGAATCATCCGTGGAAGTGATCAACTTACGCACGTTAATACCTTTAGATTTTGATACCATTAAAAAAAGCATAGCCAAGACGGGTAAAGTGTTGATTCTTCAGGAGGATATAGAGATAGGTGGTTTTGGAGAACACATTAGCGCTAGAATAAGTCAGGAGTGTTTTGAACTCTTAGATGCACCGGTAAGACTTGTGGCTTCAGATGCCACTCCAGTGCCGTTCGCCAAAGAGTTAGAAGATGGTTTCTTGGCCAAGTTTAAATTAGAACAAGCGATAGTAGACCTTTTGGAATACTAAACATATTAGTTCAACGAAGGGATTGAGCAAAAAAAAAACCATGAGGCTAGCCTCATGGTTTTTTTTCTTGTTGATGTAGATTACTCTACAATCAACTTCTTAGTATTTTTATGTCCAGCAGATTCTACGGTGTAGAAATATATTCCTGGAGCAAAACTGGTAGCGTCAATAGTGTATACGTGACGTCCAACATCTAAACGACCTAGGTTCGTAACCTTAATAGTACGACCCGTAATATCCACTACACTCAGTGTAAAGTCTGCAGCTTCAATACTCTCGATAGCAATCTTAGTCAAACTGTTTGTAGGGTTAGGATAATTCTGTCCTACCGTAAACGACTGTTCTTCCATTTCTTGAATACCGATGTTGTTCGGATAAGGAGCTCCTAAGTAATAAAAGTCGATTGGATTTAGAACACTAAAAGTACCAAAGTCTTCGATAGGGGAGTAAGTCATGTGCAATTGATAAGTGCCGTCGGCGTTATCGAAAGCGTAATCTGCAACATTACCCCACGTAGCATCTCCGTAAGTACCCATAACTGTTGCAGGACCTTCTAATGAATCACCCTGAACGTTATATCCTTGACATCTCCAATCTGGGAAGTTATTTTCTGTACCAGTAACGAATGATGTATCAGACTCAAACCATGAGAAAAACATCATTTCACGGTCAGAACTCATAGAAATATGAGGACGATTACACTCAGCTACAGGGCCGTTGGTTGGGTCAAACTCATATTCAAAAGTAAATACTTGAGAAACAACATTACATTCCCATGTTAGTCCACCATCAGCAGTAAAGACGTCTATCAACAAGTTTACACCAGGATAATAGACAAAATCACCAGCGATAGTCCCTCCAGTTGGAGTTGTTCCGACACCTGGGAAAACATGAACAAACATATGCGGGTTGCCATTTGCATCAACCGCTAAATCATGACCTCTAGTTGAAGAAGTAAGACTGCCAATACTCCATCCGCCAGTAATAGTAGAGAAAATAGTCTTCAAACTATCTCCAGAACCGTTGTCTATAAGGTTGTCCAAGTTAGGACCCATATTAGATCCCCAAGTCATACCACCATTTGTGGTTTTTACTAAATATGGATGAATCACTTTGCTAGGTGCTATGGTGCTGTCATAAGCCTCCATAGATATAAAACCAGTGGTTCCATTGTCTGCAAAGTAAATATTACCATCGCCCACAATCTTACCGTTCGTTGGGTCATTCGTTACAGGCATGTATGCCTTGTATTCAGTAAGAGCCATAGAATCTGTAGTGAAGTCCATTACTCCTTTCCAAACGATAGCAGTATCTGTATACTCATCTACGGTATAGTTTGGCTGATCGAAACTCAGTCCCCAGAAGTTACCATCTGCGGTGTATGAATTATCTAAAGTCAGGTGACCGCCTGTAGTATCCACGACAAAGTTGGAAACAGTGTTGTCCATTTTTTGAGAACCTACAAGTGCACCACCCCAAGAGTCGTTTGTTCCAGCAAGGGTTGGAGCCCAAGCAGTAACAGAAGCGTTCAATGGATTCGTGTTATTTGCAGCATTCAAAATCCCAATCCGCGGGTAACGAGCAAAACCGGGGTAGACGTAACCACTTTGATTAGGATTCCAAAGTGGACCGGCATTTGAAGTCCAAGTTGACCCGCCATCAGTAGAGTAGTCGAAACGAAGTGATCCAGAGCTGTAATCACCATTTGTTCCGTAATCGGAGCGGTGGATGAAGGCAATGGTATTTAAGTCTTCATTAGCGACTAAGTTTGATTTTGGTCCAAATCCTGCACCATAAACATTCGGAGCTGTGCCAATAGCGACAGCGGAAGCTTGTTTGTTCGTTGATGTATTTACGGGAATGCCATCAGCATGTGTAGCAGAATACATAGCAGCGTTGCGGCCAAGGTCAATACGTGCTTCCTGCGCGGTAGCACTAGTTATACCAAGTCCAGCAAAGGCTAACATTAGTAGTAGAAGTTTTTTCATGGGATTTCGTGTTTTTATATGAGTTTGATAAATATAATGGGAATTTTCAAGAAAAGAGACCTTTATAAGCTTCGAATAATTGGATTGAGATAGGATGAGATTCTAAAAATGAGTAATCAGCAATAAAAGCATCATTTTCTTCCAAGATTTGCTCGAAGGAATCAGTGAGTTCCTCTGTGTTATCCACCATGAGGGTACAGGAGTCCTTGAGTGCAGAAGCCCCGAAAACAGGACGAGATATGGCCCAAATACCAGCTTTTCTTGCCTCTATTGTGGTTATACCGAACGTTTCATACTCGCTAAACAATACGTGAGCTTTGTGGCTTGGTAAAATAGCGAGGACCTGATCATTACTGATCCGTCCATGAACGTAAACATTGGATAGGCGAGATGCCATTGCTTCTAAAAGCCCTAGATCTGGTCCACCACCATAGAAGTGCAATTCAGCTTTAACCTGTTCTAAGTTTTTAAAGGCTTCTAACACGACATTTTGACGTTTTACTTTAAAAACCACATCTGCAACCATGCAGAAACTAACACTTGGTCGTTCTTCATGCTTGGATATCATTACTTCATGTTTTTCAACAATGTTTGGGATGACTTTTATATGTGCTTTGGGTGCAACACTGTAAATACCTTCTTCAAGCACTGCACTCACGGGTAGGACAAGATGTACATGTTCGAAAAACCACTTTGCAAGCCATTTTTCCCAAGGCTCTAACTTTATCAAGTTGACGGGCAACAACCCTGACCAGTGCTCTGAATGGACTGTTTTCAGGCCTCTTAATCTTGCGTACCAAAGCATAGGAATGAGATCTGGAGCAAAGCAGTGAAAGTGTATGATGGCAGGCTTGACAGCGTTTACTGTGGAGATAAATGCACCGAATTTAGCCGCAAAGGTCATTTTCTTCGCACCGAAGATGGTACTGTTGTTAGTTTGAATAGGAGGGAAGTGATCATTTATAAACCCTAGGATGTGTGGCTTATCACCCGTAGCATCGATGTGCTTTTTGACAAAAATGCCATGCTGGTTGTCCGTGGGATAGGGGTACCATTTTACCACGTGTAAGATCAAAATATCGTTCTGTTCCATGGGAACAAGTTAACTATCCTAGGGAAGAGGAACAATGCTAAAACCGAGTGTATTTTTTGATAAAGAAAGTAGAGTAATAGTAGTTTAACTGCCCATATTTCAAATAACAACTACTTAATGTACAAAGTACATTTATTCGCATTGTGCTATATCTTATATTTAGGCTCAGGTTCTTCGGAAGAAAACCATGAACGACTATTTCACCACTTTCTTCGTACTTAGGTGGTGTTCACACAACAAAAACATTAACAATGGATATATCTACTATTGATCTGGTAGTTTTTACCGTTTATGCTCTCGTCATTCTTGGTATTGGCTTTTTCGTTTCACGCGGTAAAAAAGGAGTTGAAAAGAGTGCTGAAGATTACTTCTTAGCAGGTAAATCACTTCCGTGGTGGGCAATTGGAGCCTCACTTATCGCAGCAAACATATCTGCAGAGCAATTTATAGGAATGTCAGGATCAGGTTTCGCACTTGGTTTAGCCATTGCATCTTACGAATGGATGGCAGCTATTACGCTACTCGTTGTAGGAAAATACTTCTTACCCATTTTTATTGAAAAGGGATTGTATACCATTCCTCAATTTGTAGAAAAGCGATTCTCTACCAATCTAAAGACAATTCTTGCAGTTTTCTGGATAGCACTGTTCGTCTTTGTTAACCTCACTACAGTACTGTTTTTAGGTGGTAAAGCATTGGATACTATCCTTGGTACAGGAGATGGTTCTATGTTGATTAATGCTATTGTGGGTCTTGGGTTATTCGCAGCGGCCTATTCTCTGTGGGGAGGGTTAGCGGCAGTTGCCTGGACGGATGTTGTACAAGTGGTTATTTTGATTTTTGGTGGCCTTTTGATGACTTATTTCGCGTTGATCAATGTGACAGATTCAGGCAGCTTTATAGATGGGATGAAATACGTCTATCATGCCGCGCCAGAAAGGTTCAGCATGATTCTGGATAAAGGAGAAATCATTACTCCAAATGGAAAAGATGCGTGGTTTGACCTACCTGGAATTGCCGTTCTTATTGGGGGTATTTGGGTAGCCAATTTATATTACTGGGGTTTTAATCAATACATTATTCAACGCACATTAGCCGCGAAAAACTTGAAAGAAGGGCAAAAAGGAATTGCCTTTGCAGCCTTTTTAAAACTAATAATACCTGTTATTGTAGTCTTGCCAGGCATCATAGCTTATGTAATGAACTTGGATGCTTCGGGGACTTTAGATATGGCTAAACTGGCAAATGAAGGATTTATATCAGATGCAGGCCAGATTGCAAACGACAACGCTGCACCGTGGTTGATTAAAAACTTTATTCCATCGGGTCTGAAAGGTTTGATACTTGCAGCACTCGCCGCAGCCATTGTATCATCCTTAGCCTCTATGTTAAATTCGACTTCAACCATATTCACAATGGACATCTACAAGTCACTGTTGAATAAGGATGCTTCGGATAGAACAATGGTTCGCGTAGGACGCCTGTCAGGTTTGGTAGCACTCATTATTGCGATGTTAATCGCGCCTAAATTAGGTTCACTAGGTCAAGTATTTCAATTTATTCAGGAATACACGGGTGTAGTTAGTCCTGGTATTTTAGCGGTATTCCTCACAGGATTGTTTTACAAGAGGGCGACGAACAACGCTGCAATATGGGGAGTACTATTGTCTATCCCAATGGCCATGTATTTTAAAATAGGACCAAATGATTGGTCAGACTCCGCTGTATTTGTTAACCTACCTTTCATGCATCAAATGATGTTTACTGCTGTTGGTAGTATTCTTGTAATCATGGGAATTAGTGCAATAGAAGGCAATAAAACTGATGCGAAGGCTATTGTTCTTTCTAAAAAACTATTTGCTACGGGTCCGTCGTTTAATGTTGGTGCAGTAATCGTATTGGTCATTACCGCTTTCCTTTACGCGTTCTTCTGGTAGGTAATCTTCGAAAATAAAAATACTAGAACGGCAAGTCGTTTGGCTTGTCGTTTTTTTTTATACAATTCGTATGATTTTTATCACTTGTATATTGCACAAATACGCGAAATGCGATTATATTTGCCGCCCACTATGATGGTGATTGTAGCTCAGTTGGTTAGAGCGCCGGTTTGTGGTTCCGGAGGTCGTGGGTTCGAGACCCATCTTTCACCCTTTAAAAAAGCCTTGCAGTAATGCAGGGCTTTTTTTGTTTAATACCCTGTCTGTACTGGATTACCTGTTATCCGTTAACCAAAGTGACTGGTTAAACTTATCTCTAAGTTATGAAACTTACACGATACTCTAAAAATTCAATGTGTCACTTTATGGGTTCAATGTGTCACTTTTAGTGTCACTCACTTAGGTGGGGGCTTTTTCGTTTACAACGCTGGTAAGTCTTCAACATCCAACTGCTTAACTTCTAACCCTCTTAAATAGGTTAGTAATACTTTCATATAGCTATGTCCCATTACTCGCTGTAGCTTGAGTAGAGAGCCTATCTGTTAGCAACTATTACTTACTCACAATGCTTGGAGATATGAACGACAGCCTTAGTATTAGACTGATTCCAAAGACGGTATTTCATTAATAAAAAAGCCCCTTCCGAAGAAGAGGCTCTGTAATTAGAGTAGTCTGTAATTATTTACTTCCTGTAAATGTGTAGTCAAGGGTTGAGCTTGTAAACTCCATTGTAGCAGTTACCGTCAAGAGGTTACCGTCAAAAGAACCGTCACCTGAGATATTTAAGTTAGCCCCGCCTGGGTCCGATACTGCAGTAAGTGGAATCGTAAAACTTCCCATTCCTGATACGTCTAAAACGGTTGGAACACCGTTGGCCATAAATAACTCATTTAGGATTGAACCATTTGCAACTACAGGTATTGTATCTGTGCTGGTAGATACATCTCCAGCCGCATTAATAAATGTCGCTGTGCCTATATAATCGCCATAATACTTAGCTCTTTCTTCCGTTGCACAATCTGCACCTTCGAACCAGTCTGCACACAAACAAGTGCCATCGTCACAAACACCATCATTATAACAAGTGACATCTACACAAGGGTCAGTTGTGCACGATGCTAAAGCAAGAATACAGGATAGCATTAAAAATTTAAGCGTCTTCATAGGATATATAGTTTAAGTGGCAATTTTACGTGAATAAATCGTCTTTCTCGCCGATAAGAATCTCAATTATTGATACACATACCTTCGGTACCTACTAATAATTAGTTCAACACAGATTTTTTGTCTCAGTAACGAGATAGCTGCAGCTCTGGCAAATCCTCAACATCCAACTGCTTCACCTCTAATCCCCTTAGATAGGTCAAGGATACTTTCATATTACTATAATTCATTACTTGTTGTAGCTGGAGCAGAGAGTCTGTTTGTATTAAGTTGACAATTGATTAACCTCTGTCAATTGATAAAGCAGTACCTTATCAATCAGCGAATTAGAAACGCTTTTAAGTTTATGATGAATTTTATCAATAAATGGTATCCAGTTATAATTGCTTTTATAGCTTTAATGTACTCGGTTGGTTTGGGTCTGACTGGAGATACTGAAGCCGCACAATATTCAGCGCATTGGCCTGGAACAATTTTGCTTTTTGCCATAGCAATTCGCCAACGCAGGCTCACTAACCCTAAAAAATATCATCGATGAGTTTTGAAATGTTTGTTGTGGGCGCTGTATTATTTGCGGTCTATATCTATTTGACCATTTGGAATGTAACCCATAACAATAAGAAACAAGATGAAGAATATGAATCAAATAAGGCTGACTTGCCTAGTGATGAATTAGATTCTGATGGTATGGGTAATTTTAGCCGTTTCCCTAAGGACGAAAAGTAATAACATTACTACAACCATAGTATGATTGCCCTCACTTCGGATTAGTACGTGACCTTACAACTCTGGCAAATCACTTACATCCTACTGCTTGACTTCTAATACTCTTAGATAGATGAGTGATACTTTCATATTACAATAACCCATTACTTACTATTTATGGGGCTCCAAATAGTAACAATATTAGAATCATCATCTGATGATTTAACGTGCACTAATTTCTCGTTTTTTTTATAAAAAGTATTAACTATAATATCGCTATTTCCAAAGTCATCACTACTTCCTTTTTCTATCCTTAAGGTATCTCTAGAGTTTTTTAAAATTGCTGTATATGAGCACATACAACAATTCCTTACAACGATTCTCTCCTGCTCTAAGTCCTTGACACTGTAGTAGTTATTATTTAAATTTATATAAAATAGATAAGAAGTCTTTGAGAATGCTTTGTAGGTGTCTTTGTCATTCTCTGTCCTCTCTAGAAATGAAAGCTCGTTAACCCCATTTGTCCATTTAGTATTATAATTCATTTCAATAAACTCTTGGCTATAAGCCGAGAGTGCAATCAATAATGCTGCAATGGTAGTTAGTAGTTTCATAGGTGTATTGGTTTTTACGTAACTCAAAAGATAAGGTAGATGAAATTTATTTCTAACTATTATAATCTCACTTTTAGATACATAAGCCTTCTGTACCTAGTAATAATTGCTTCTACAACGACTTTTTGTTTCAATACTCGTTAACGTAAGAATGGTGAAAGGATAATTACCTGAATTCAAAAACGCTAAAAGGCTGTTTTTGCTGAAGGATCCTGAATGTTTATGGCTATATAAATATTTGGTGCTCAATAACTGAGCACGCTTTGTTCTTAGGATTTCATTAAGAATTCTTTTAATCCGTCATAGTTAGACACCTTTATCGATACCTTCTTATTATTAATGACCTTTTGGATTTGTTCGGGGATATCTACTTTAACGGGAAGCGTATCTTCTACAACATCTAAAAACTTGACAGGATGTGCCGTCTCCAGAAAAACACCAAACTCACTCTCTGATAAACCATATTTTTTCAGACCTAAATACCCAATAGCGCCATGAGGATCAGCTACGTATCCGGAGTTACTATATATACTCTTCATACCTTCTCTCGTTTCGTTGTCAGAGAAACTGTAAGAGGACAAGGTCATTTTAAGCTCTTTTAGATCGTTGTTGAACAGTTCTCTAATCCTTATGAAATTACTTGGGTTGCCAACATCCATGGCGTTAGAAATAGTCGCCTTTGATATCTTAGGATTGAAAACTCCATTCCTTAAATAATTTGGTACGGTATCGTTTACATTAGTAGAGGCCACAAAATGTTTAATAGGTAAACCTAGTTTTTGTGCCATAATTCCGGCACAAATATTACCAAAGTTTCCACTGGGTACTGAGAAGACAAGACTTTTGTTTCTTTTCTGTAATTCCTTATACGCTATGAAAAAATAGAACATTTGCGGCAACCAACGTGCAACATTTATGGAATTTGCAGAGGTTAGTGTTTTCTTAATATCGACATCTAAAAAGGCAGTTTTCACCATTTCTTGACAATCATCAAAAACACCATCTACTTCTAGTGCTGTAATGTTTGAACCTAATGTGGTTAATTGTTTTTCTTGAACATCGCTTACTTTTCCTGAAGGATATAGTATGACAACATTCACACCTTTTGCCCCGAAAAACCCATTTGCAACTGCACCGCCAGTATCTCCAGAAGTAGCAACTAATACAGTGACATCTTCTTCATGGTCTCTATTGAAATATTCTAAGCAGCGGGCCATGAAAGTTGCTCCAACGTCCTTAAATGCCATGGTTGGTCCATGAAATAGCTCTAGCGATGCAATATTATCATCAATATTTACTAAGGGAAAATCAAATGAAATAGTTTCTGCAATAATATTCTTTAGTTGTTCCGACGGTATTTCATCACCTATAAATTGTTCGATTACTTGATAAGCAATTTCATGATTAGAGTACTTCGTGATGTTTTGAATAAAATCATCGGACAACGGTGTGATGCGCTCTGGAAAATAGATACCTCTATCTTTCGCTAGACCCTGTACAACGGCATTTTTAAACGTTGTCTTGGGTGATTTATGATGTAAACTATAGTAGTTCATTGTTTTAAGTTTTAACGGACGTGACAGGTATGAATATTACATTTTAGATGAATTGTAATTATATTATTCTTATTCCTGTAGGATTTACTTTTGATATTAACATTTGAAAATCGATCCCTGTTTTTGAGTAAACTTCTTCAATACTGCTATATACAGCTTCAGCAATATGATCTCCTTTGCATAGTGCAAAGATGGTTGGACCAGATCCACTTATACCCGCACCCAAAGCACCTGCTTTGTTAGCACTATTTTTCACGTCATCAAAAAAAGGAATTAAACGCTTACGAGCAGGTTCGGCAATAACATCTACTAATGAATGGCCAATCAAATCATAATTATCTGTATACAAACCACTGACGAGCCCACCCACATTAGCCCATTGCGTAACAGCATCTTTTAATGCAATTGTTTTTGGTAAAACATCTCTTGCATCTTTTGTTTTTACTTGTATTTGTGGGTGAATGGCAACCACCCTTAATTCGCTGGGGACAGGTAACTTAATTATTTCTAATGGTTTACAGCTTCTTACCAGGATGAATCCACCATAAATAGCCGCTGCAACATTGTCCGCTATGGGTGCTCCGCAGGCCACCTCTTCGCCAAACATGGCAAACAGGGTTAATTCCAATTTGGAATAAATATTACCCAATAATTGGTTGGCACCAAAGGCGGCTCCTGCAGCGCTTGCAGCAGAACTGCCTAAACCACTCCCCGGAGAGAAGCCTTTGTGAATCGTTAGGGCTACCCCGAAATCAGCATTTGTATCGTTAAGCATTTTTAAAACGACCACACTTGCCACATTTTCTTGAACATTATAGGGTAAGTCTGCACCCGAAATATCAGTGATTACAACTCCTTTTACAGTGGTTTTTGTAAAGGTCATTTCGTCCCCAATAGCGTCAATGGCAAAACCAAGAGAGTCGAAGCCGCAGGAGACATTAGCAACACTTGCGGGAACGAATATTTTTAAGTAATCCATTTTATTTGCATGGTTTAGATTCCAAATATATAACCCTTTCAGGTTTTTAAGTCCGTCAATTAATCCGTTTCATTCAAAAATCTTACGACGACTGGTGGCATATTTTAACACCTTATGGATAAATCTGATTTTGACTGTATAATTTTGTGAATTGTAGCTGAAAAAGTCTCCTTTAGTAGACGAGCCTTTTATGTTAATCCACTTAACGTCAGCCTAATCATAGACTGATGTCTAAGAAAGGAATTCCAAAGATGATGACACAATTATTAACAAGACAAAAGCAAGACGTGTAGGTATAACAACCGGACATTTACTTTTTGGCAAACCCTACGATCAAAGGGTACTTGGATAAATAACCTGAATAGTCCTAGTACCCTGCCTCGCAATCCAGAATTAACTGTTTTTTTGAGAAACGTGATTCTTTAATTTCCAAGCAAAAAATAGGAGTAGAAACTGGACAGGGAGTCTTATTAAAGCTGCGTTTTGGCTTCCTATAGCGGGCGTTTTAGAAAATACATCCCAAACATGAATTGGTAAAAAGAGTAGCATTAAGAATAAAATACCCCAAGCCCCAGCATTTGACCATTTTCTAATAAACAATGCAGTACCAAAGAGGATTTCAAGTAACCCAGTAACGTAGATGATAACGTAGACAAACGGCAAAAAAGGAGGCACGAACGGTATATATAAATCAGGACTTCTGAAATGTTGAATACCTCCAAAAATCATTAATACGCCCAAGAGTACCTTAAGGATCGTGATGGGCCAGGCCTTTTCTTTCATGAGTAAGTTTACTTCGTTAATTTTCAATATAGTTAAAACACTGTGCATTTCGATATTTGAGGAATAAACCAGCTCTGGATGAATCAGACTGTTTTGTACTAGTTTAAACCTTTATGATGTGTAAGTACTGGTTTTATTGATTAATTAACGTTAACATAATGTCACAATAGTACATTTAATACTATTTTTGTAGCAAAATAATGACGCATGGCAATCAAATTTGACGTCGCACTATCTACCTCTGTAATCGCATTTGCATTTAATGGCGCTAAGCTAGTCTCTCTCGTGGGAGAGAAATCTGAAGAACCTTATCAGGGGGCACCTATGTTACCTTCTAAGTGGGTGCGAGCGAACGAAAGTGTTGAAGATGTTGCTAAGAATATGATGAAGCGTATTCTTAAAATAGACCATATCTACTTGGAGCAGCTCAATGCGTTTGCCCGTGTTTATCGTAATCCTATGGGACGCGTTGTGAACATTGCATATTATGCATTGCTCAACTGGGATGAAGTAAAGGATGTTGAAATAACAGGTTACAAATGGTTAAGTCTTGAGGATAAACCAGAAATGATCTTTGACCATAATGAAATACATGACATGGCTTATGAACGCTTAAAAAGACGCGTTAAAGGAAGGCCAATTGGTTTTGTATTGCTAGCTAAACAATTCACATTTAATAATATCCATAAGCTTTACGAGGAGTGTCTAGGAAAGGAATTAGACAAGCGTAATTTCAGAAAGAAGTTCATGCGCAGTGAGCTTTTGATGGATACTACGGAATCTATCATAGAGGCACCAGGGAACAAGAAACCCAGTCGTCTGTACCAGTTTAATCAGCATAAATATGATAAACTCACATTGAAAGGTTACGACTTTAAATTCTAAGTAAGTCTATTTAGTTCCTTCGTAACTATAAGACGTCCATGGAGTGGATTTATAGGCATCGTCTCCAAAAAAATGTGCTACTTTCAGGAAGGCGGTTACTTCTTGGTAGCCGGGTACTGGACTTAGCATTTCGAACTTTCCATTCATAAATAGAACGGTGGGATAAGACATCTTCCCATTTAACAATGCCGCGGCCAGTTCATGATATCCACGATTGCCCTGGGCGACGAATTTAAACGTATTCTCAAGTATTTCGATGTCTTCTTTCTGCTCTGCGTTGAACTTTACATTATAGAAATTCTCGTTCATATACATCGCAACTTCTGGTTTTTGAAAAGTAGCCTTGTCCATTCTCTTGCACCATCCACACCAATCCGTATAAACGTCTATAAATATCTTTTTAGGCGATTCTTCCGTGGTTGTGAGTGCATAAGCTTCCTCTATGGTCATCCATTGGATTTTCTCCTGCGCGTGACCTAGAGTTGTGCATATCAATGTAAAAAGAAGTAAAAGGGTATTTTTCATAAGCTTAAAAATAAGAAACCCCATGCACTTAGCACGGGGTTCCTAATAAATATTGAAAATCGAAATATAAATTATTCGACTCCGTGCATCAGCGCATTGATAGGTTTGCGCAACAGAGCTAGGAGTATAGCAAATGCTACTAAAACGTAACCAATTGTGGAGAACGTCTCAATATACTTCGCTAACCCTTCACTTCCAGTAAGGGCTTCAGCTCCTTCTTCAGCACCGCTAACAGCAGCTATTGCACCTGCCAAGTAATTGGCCATGGCAAAAGATAAGAACCAACCTCCCATTGCAGTACCTGCGATACTCTTAGGAGCAAGCTTAGTAACCATAGATAGTCCGATAGGGCTCACGAAGAGTTCACCTGTAGTATGAAGCATGTATAAAAATACAAGTGTTAAAAGTGGCACCTGGTGCGCATCATTAACAAACATTAGTCCAATCAATGTCACTAAGAATCCAGCACCTAGTTGGAGTATACCTAAGCTGAACTTCATGGGGATGGAAGGATTTTTCCCCATTTTACTGAGTTTGATCCACATCCAAGAGAATATCGAGCCAAACGTTACAATAAAGAATGGATTGAAGAACTGGGTCATTGATGCAGGCATTAACCAACCAAACAGTTCTCTGTTTACGTTTCGATCAGCAAACAGCGTTAGGGAGGTACCTGCTTGCTCGAAACAAGCCCAGAAAACCACATTGATTAACATCATGATCACTAATGCGATCATTCGGTCTCTCCATACGCGGCCTTCTTTGATACCAGCAGAGATTAATTGATAAGCAACGTATATGAAAATCGCAATCAGTAAATATTGTAAGACCTCGTTTTGCGAGATTAAGACATAGCTTAAAGGGATTAGAAGTAAGGAGCCAATGGTAATCAATTGGTACATTTTTAATCCTGCGAAACTCTTTGCATGTCCAGCTTCCGTAATATGGATGTTAGGCACATGTTCATATCTACCGCGGCTACCCCAAAAGATAAATAGACCAGCGATCATTCCTAATCCAGCTAATCCAAACCCGTATTCAAATCCATAAGTTTCTCCTACGAAGGCAACCACAGTAGTAGCTAATAGTGCACCTACGTTAATACCGATATAAAAGATGGTGAAACCTGAATCACGACGGGGATCGTTGTCTTCATAAAGTTTTCCTACGATAGTTGAAATATTTGCTTTAAAGTAACCGTTACCTACGATTAAACCACCCATACCTATAAGCATGAGGCTCTCACGTAAACCAGCGTCAAATCCTAAAAGATCCGTACCTGCTACCATAAGAAACTCTCCAATAGCCATGAGTACAGCGCCAAGTAGAATCGCGTAACGATATCCTAAAAATGAATCTGCCATGCGACCTCCTAAAACAGGGGCAGCATATACAAGTGCAGTGTATGCTCCATAAATCAAAGAGGCTTCAGCATCACCTTTAAGCAGGGATTTTACCAAGAATAGGGTAAGGAGAGTACGCATTCCATAATAACAGAATCGCTCCCACATTTCAGACATAAATAGCGTCCATAACGCTGGTGGATGCTTCATTGACATTTCGCTCATGTTTCAGTGTTTTTTGTGTATAGCAAGTATACAATCTTTATTTCAGTGCTCAGAGTTATTAAGTATTACAGGTTGTCGGCAATGAATTTCGTCATCATCCTGTATAAATGCATAGTGGTATTGCCGCCATAAATACCATGATTTTTATCAGGATAGGCGAACCAGTCAAAATCTTTATCTGCCTGAACTAGAGCCTCTACCATGCGCATTGAATTTTGAACGTGAACGTTGTCATCGCCGGTTCCATGAATTAGAAGATACTTGCCCTGAAGTCCTTCAACATGAGAAAGTGGACTGTCTGCGTCATATCCATCACCATTATCTGCCGGTAATCCCATGTAACGTTCCGTGTAAATATTATCGTAGAATCTCCAATTAGTGACGGGTGCTACAGCAATGGCCATTTTAAAAACATCCGGACTTTGAAAGAGACAGTTTGAGGCCATGTAACCCCCATAGCTCCAACCGAAAATGCCTATTCTATCTCCATCTACATAGGAGCGCTTAGAAAGTTCAAGAGCCGCTTCAGTTTGATCTATAGTTTCGAGCTTGCCCATTTGTCCGTAGGTACTTTTTTTGAAGCGCTCACTGCGCCCATCTGTACCGTGATTGTCAACACTTACAATGATCATATTATGCTCATTAGCTAACATTTGGAACCACATACTCCTAAAACCATCGTAACTGTTCTCTACAGTTTGCCTACCTGGCCCCCCGTAAACAAACATGAACATAGGATAAGTCTTGCTTTCATCAAAGTCTACAGGTTTTATCATCCAGGCATTTAGATCGCCTCCGGTTGGCGTAGATACGGTAATGAATTCCTTGGGTGTAAAAGTGAATTTAGTTAATGCTTTTTCTGCACGCTCATTTGTTTTAAGTGTACGTACCCATGTGCCATTCGATTTTTTGAGCGTAACAACCGTGGGTTTACCCTCGGCGCTGTAGGTGTCTATAAATAAGCTGTAGTCCTTAGTGAAAGTTCCATCGTGCGTTCCTTTTTCTGTGGAGATACTTTTCTTACTTCTACCATTAAGCCCAATGCTATAAATATTACGCTCCGTCACATGAGCTTCGGAACTTTGATAGTATAGCCTATTCATAGCGTCTATTCCGTAGAAACGAGTCACGTTAAAATCACCTTTGGTAATTTGACGTTTCACCTGACCGTCCTTATTTATATGGTACAAGTGATTCCAACCGTCTCTGTCGCTTAGCATAATAAAACTGCCATCTGAAAGAAACGCCAGTTCATCATTAATCTCTAAATACTTGTCATCTATTTCTTGGTATAGTTTAGCGGAAATTCCACTAGGCGCATCAACGGAATAGAGTGTAAGTACATTTTGCAATCTGTTCATGGTAGAAATAACCCAAGTTCGGTCGTCTGACCATGTTGCACGAGGCAGATATTCATAATTGGCGTTTTCTAATACTTGGCTTACCTGACCATTGCTACTATTCCAAACATGCGCTGTAACGATACTGTTATCTTCTCCCGCTTTAGGATATTTAAAGGTGTTCGGATTGGGATACAGTTCTGAGCCATAGATATCCATATTAAAGCTTCTCACATGGGTCTCATCAAACCTGAAAAACCCAATGTATTTAGAATCTGGTGACCACCAAAAAGCCTTTACCAATGCAAACTCTTCTTCGTAAACCCAGTCGGTTCCGCCATTAATGATTGAATTAAATGCACCGTCTGTGGTCACTTGAATATGTATGTCTAGAGCTCTTTGATAGACAAACAGGTTGTTGTTTAAGACATAAGCGATGGATTCTCCGTCTGGAGAAAACGTTGCATAACGGACTTTTTCCTGTTGTAATTTCTTGACAGCACCTGTTGTTAAGTCCGCCACCCAGACCTCGGATCTGCTACTGCGACGATAAATGGACTCGGTCTCTGTTTCTAGTAGGACGGTGGATTCGTCATCACTGAGTGTATAGCCACTAAAAGCTTCAAGCTCCGCCGTGGAGTTGGCGTCAAATAATGTGGTGACCAATTCACCTGTTTCATAACTGAATTTATCAATTGAGTTTTTGCCGAGTGCAGTATAATGAGCACCATCGTTCATGCTTCTAAGACCACTAATGCCTCCAGCATAGAATTCATAGCGCTGCCACAGGGCACCTAGGTCAATACTTTGTTGGGCTAATGCTGCAAAAGAAAAGGCAACAGATAGTAGGGTAGTGAGAACTTTATTCATGGCATCAATTTCTGAGTGGTGCTAATATAAGTCACGTACGCAGAATATGCCTCGACAAAATTTAGAACGCTTATTCGCTCTCGAGGGCCAAGACAACGCGCAATCCATTCAATGCGGGCGTCATATATATTTGACAACCTAACCTGGAGTTGTCTTCGACAAAAAACGCTTGATCTAACATGTCTTCTTCGTCTTCGGACGCTTCCCTGAGCACATGTTCGGATTCAATATAACAATGACATGAGGCACACATGGCCATACCGCCGCAGGTTCCTTTCACAGGTAGGTCGTAAGACTTACACACTTCCATGAGATTCAGGTTCATGTCAGTTGGGGCGACCAATAGATGTGTTTCTCCAACCCGGTCAACCACAGTTATTTGAATATCTATGCTCATGTTAATCCAAAGATCCAACACCGCCCATCACGGTGGTGTATTTAAATGATAATTTTTTATCAGGATAGGCGCGTTTAAAAGCACTTTGTACCATAATCGTCGCTTCATGGAAACCACACAGAATGAGCTTTAATTTTCCAGGATAGGTATTGACATCACCTATGGCGTAAACACCTTCTATATTAGTTCGATAATCTGTAGAATTGTCTACTACAATGGCATTTTTTTCTATGTCTAATCCCCAGCTTCCCATAGCTCCTAGGGTAGGAGTTAGCCCAAAAAGTGGCAGCCAGTGGTCGCATGCTAATTTTTGCTGACCATGTTCTTTAGTAAATACAGAGATTCCTTCCAGCTTATCAGTTCCATGAACTTCTTTTACTTCCGCATTTGTAATCAGTTGGAGTTTACCTTTTTCAGCAAGGGCCATTACCTTGTCTACACTGTCTAGATGTCCTCTAAATGAAGTACGTCTGTGAACTAAGGTCACTTCGCTGGCAACCTCAGAAAGAAAAATCGCCCAATCCAGTGCACTGTCACCGCCTCCAGAAATTACTACGCGCTTGTTCCGATACACTTCAGGATCTTTGATAATGTACTCGACCCCTTTCGTTTCAAACATTGCAAGTCCTTCGATAGGAGGCTTACGTGGGGTGAAGACTCCTAATCCACCGGCTATTGCTACTGATGGTGCATGGTGTTTGGTTCCTTTGTCAGTAGTGACAATGAAAGTGTTTTGAGTGGTTTTCTCAATGGTCATGGCACTTTCCCCTAGCGTAAATCCAGGATTGAAAGGAGCGATCTGCTCCATGAGGTTATCTACCAATTCTCCAGCCATTACGATAGGATAACCCGGAATGTCGTAAATGGGTTTTTTTGGATAGATTTCTGTCAGTTGACCTCCCGCTTGCGGCAAAGAGTCAATCAAGTGACATTTCATCTTCAACAATCCAGCCTCAAAAACAGTAAATAAACCAGTTGGACCGGCCCCGATAATAAGTAGATCTGTTTCAATCATTCACGTGTGAGTTTGCTGCAAAAATACATACCAAGATTTGATTAAAGAGACACTCGCTTAAATTGATGCTGACATCGTGTTAAAAAGAACAACTCATGCCGCTAAATAATTGGGTTTGGCGTTCAATCATTTTTGAAATTAGCGTTTAGTTATACGTTACTTTTGCATAAAGTATAGATTACCTGAATGAAGCATCTTTTCCTCTTATTTTTATTCCCTTCAATCCTGTTTGGCCAAGGGTTGTTTACCATTCCGACGGACGGTTCTACAGACACATCAACAGCTTGTTCAGGCGTTCTTGTCGATGGCGGAGGTGTAAATGGAAATTATGCGAATTATGACAACGGGTACTTCATTATTGACCCCCCGGGTAATGCTCCTGTAAGTATTAACTTCACGAGTTTTGCAACGTATAGTTCTTCAGATAGAATTTATTTGTACGATGGAGCAGGTACGTCAGGCACTTACCTGGGATCCTACTATGGTTCCTCTTTACCCAACTTAGGAAGTTCAATTACCTCTACTTCAGGAGCGATAACGCTTCGGTTTTATGCCAATTACTCAGGTACAGCCTCAGGGTTTCAATTTAGTTGGGCCACCGGAGGATCTACAGCGCCTTCGGCAAGTTTTACATCAACTTCGACTAGTATAAGCTATAATACACCTCTTCAATTTGTAAACACCTCTACAAATTCAGGGAGTTCTTATTGGGATTTTGGAGATGGTAACACATCAACCTCTACCAATCCAACCCATCTGTATACTTCTTCAGGTTCGAAAACTGTTATGATGATTTCGACAAATTGTTTTAGTTCAGATACAGCATATAGTTCCATTACTGTAGGTTCGGCGCCGCAGGCTACGGCATCTAACGATTCTATTGTAATGACCGTGCCTTGTGGTACAACAGCCTCTCATACTTGGACGGTGAGTAATGCTAGTAGTTCAGGAAATCTAACGCTAAGTACAGATTTGGTAGATACGAACTATGTTTTTAACGCTGATTTTGAAGATGGGAGTTTGGAAACTTTTTCGGCACTTAATTCTTCGGGGACGATAAGTAATTCAAGTACATACGCCTACACTGGCTCAAAATCACTTTCGTTGAGCGGTTATTTCAGCAGCGCCACGCCGTTTACAGCCTCTTTTAACAGTTCTCAACCCACGAGTGTGTCATATGCCTCTAAAATGTCGACGAGTACGTCTACTTCCGGTTACACTTGGTTTGGATCATCTATTTATCCAAATCTTGGCTACTCGCCGTTCGGATATACCTACTGGTCTTATGGTTCAATGAGAATAGTGTACCGCACTTCAACAGGTAGTACTACCACCTATTATCATTATCCTTCAAATCTAGACTGGGCGCACCTAGAGTACGCAAATATTGATTGGTCTAATAAAACGTTTGACATCGTCATAAACGGTGCGACCGTAGTTGCGGGAGCCTCCTTTTACTATGCAGCAGCAACTGATGTTAAGGCGTTCTCTGGCTATCAATTTAATTCCGCGGCGAATTATTTTATCGACGATGTAAAAGTTAAAGGAGGGACAGCGATAGACATAACGTATAACCCAGCTTCAGCTACGGTAGCTTCTGGAAACAATGTGGTACTAACGTTTACGGTAGATGCGACAAATCTTTTAACGGGTACCTATTATCTATCGTTAAACTTGACTTCCAATGATACCACGCTTAATGGGACGACAATCCCTGTTATTGTTGAGGTAACGGGTTCTGGACAATGGTCGACGGCATCAACTTCTTGTGAGAACTATTCTTCCTACACTGGATCGATGATTAGCGATACCCTAGATATATGGAATATGGGATGTGACACGCTTGTCGTTAATTCATCGACGACATCATCTTCGCGATTACAAACCTTGTTGAGTTCCTTTAGTATTGCACCGGATGACTCCGTTCGTATACCTATCTCTTACAGTTCGAATACGTCAGGTACCTTTTTAGATACCCTCTATTTCAATGAGAATGATAGTGTGTACTCCCAATGTTTTAACGCTATTATCACAGATGCTGCGTCTATAGATACGGACAGTGCTACCTTCAACATTAGTATTGTTGGTTGTCCTGATACGGTTCTCGTGCCATTTTGGATTTATAATGATGGTATGCAGGTACTAAATTGGGGTACCTACAGCACCGGTGTCAGTCTGGCTGACAACTTCGAAACGGGACTATTAAACACTTCTATTTGGAGTTACATAGGATCCTCATGTACTATAGGATCAAGTTGTGGAACCATTAACGGCTCCTACAGTCTTCAATTCTATGGGAGTGGTACAAGAGCAATTACATCTAATCAAATGAACCTGAGTTCAGGTGGTGATATTAATTTTAACTTGAGTCAGGGAACTTGCGAAACGGCAGATGCTGGTGAGGGAATATATGTTCAATATAGCACGAATGGATTTACCTGGTTTGATATCCAATATTTTTATACGTCATCCACGCTCTTTTGTTCTACGTCTATCCCTGCTGCTGCGATGACCACTGCGACTCAAATTCGATTGGTTCAAAAAACATTTAGTGGTGGGACTTATGACAATATGGTGGTAGATGATTTTGAAATTGATGCTGGATATGGTCAAAACTTGACCTTTAGTCCAGATACTGGAAACGTCGCTATTGCTGATTCTCAGCTGGTTAATATTGTTTTAGATACAGACACTCTTCAAGAAGGGTTGCACACGTTTGAAGGTTTTATAAGTTCTAACGATCCCGTAGACAGTGTCCTTTGGTTAACGGTGAATTTAACGCTTGATGGAATTTCTGAAACCTTTGTGAATAGAACGAACTGTAAGAATTTAGACACCTTAGTAAAGGGTGGGAGCTATGTGGATAGCGTGTTTGTAGAGAACTTAGGTTGTGACAGTTTGTATTTTGGCTCTATTACGACAAGCGACGCTTCTTTTACAGCATCAGCGTCACCTGGACAGATGTGGGTAGGAGATAGTGGTTGGGTAGTGGTCTCTATAAACCCAACAACGGTGGGTACTATCCAAGATACGGTCTTCATTGGAACTTCTGATACTACTTGGCCCATTTGCTACTCAGGGTATGTAGAGGAAGCACCTAACGCATGGGTCAGTTCTAATGCAATAAATATAGCTACGTTAAACTGTGGCGATTCTGTTGGATTCTCTTTTGATCTGGGTAACACGGTATCTAATACCACGCTAGATTGGACCATTTCTTCTGGGGAGGTTTTAAATGTACTCGTAGTAAGTAGTAATGCATACCCTTCACTGCTGACTAATTTTCAGAATTACCTGAATACGGTAGGTGATTTGTCGATTAAGACTGTTTCTGCTACATCAAGCGTTCCATCCGAGCTTGGATGGGCAGATGTGGTCATTTTCCCATCAATCACCGCTTCAGCATTAGCATCAGATTATACCTCGATTGAAGACGATATGGAAACCTTTGTCAATGGTGGTGGAAAGATGGTGGTTATGGGCTCCACTTTTGTGAATGATATATTGGCCATGGATTTTATCACGGGCTATTATTATGGGAACTATACGAACTATACCCACTATGTAAACACGACCATTAACCATCCATATTTACAGGGAGTTAATGGGTTTATACCACAATCGGCAGCATTAAATTCTTACATCTACAATACGGGCACTCAAAACTTAGTGTATTACGCCTATTATTCTCAGGCACTCTCCTACGTTCCTATGGGTGACGGTGAGTTGATTTACTATGGTTTCAACTTTAATTCCGTTTACACGGACATCACAACTATAATGGACAACATCCTTTCTTCGACCTTGGCGAATAAAGGTACCGGAGTTAATTGGTTGACGTTCAGTCCAGCGCAAGGTTCTACCTCAGGCGGAGATACCACCACAGTAAGCGGAATGGCTTATTCAGACAGTTTAGACGTGGGTACGTATAATTTAAATATTCGCGTGAGTTCTAATGACCCAACTGGAGGAACATTCAGTATTCCCGTTACATTCATCGTGAATGGTAAGGGTGAATCTTCAGTCGAAGTAGGATGTGAAAACTTTGGTAACGTATTCCAAAACATGACACATACGCAAGATGTAAACGTTTACAACGTGGGTTGCGATACTTTGACTATCACAGGAACAGCTACCGGAGGGACATCATTTACTTCCTCTGCTTCATCCATCGTTATTGCTCCGGGAGATACTGGTTATGTTCCTGTTAACTTGTACCATTCTACGATTGGTGTCGTTTCTGATACGCTGATGATTTATACAGATGCAGATACTACATTTAAGTGTTTAACCGCCACAATAGTTGGAGCATCAGATATCTCGGTTGCTCCAAACCCAATAAATGTTACCATAAATAAGTGTAATAGTTTTGCAACAGTTCCATACACTATTACTAATAATGGATCAGCTTCCTTGACTTATGAGGTATCCGTGGCTGAGGTTTATGATTCACTATCCACACAAACCTGGTTGTATGCGGCTCCAGATTACTCGAACCAACAAACACATAGATTCAATAATATCATTGATTCTGACACCTTGTTTTATGATATTATTCTTAACGGAGCATACAGTACTTCGTCAAACTTTTTCTATCTATACTTGAATAATTCATATGTTCAGACCTTCTACGACAACAATACAACGGACTTTACAAACGATACCGTTACGGGTTTCATTACCGGGACTGTGCTCTCAAATGCAATAGCGGCAGGTTATTTTGATATTAGGATATATTCCTATAATTACGCCACTACAGCGAATCAAACTTGTGCGGTACATATTTACCAGCGTAATGAGGTTACTTGGGCCGCACCAGTGGGCATAACGACAGGTACAGTGACCGCTGGCAGCAGTGTTTCGAAGTCGTTAATAGTAACGGTCGCATCTTTAGCTGTAGGCTCTTACAATACCACCGTTATTTTTGAGACGAATGATCCTTCAGACCCCGTATACAGTGTTCCTATGACTGTAAATGTAGTTAGTGAACCAGATATGGTATTAAACTCGAATACGTTAGCTTACGGGACATTATATAATACGAACCCGATTATAGATAGCATTCAGGTGGAAAATAATGGATGTACAGATCTTTCTATATCCAACATCGTTAGTAATAATTCACATTTTACCCCTAGCTGGACCAACAAAACCATCACAGCAGGTTCCTCTGATTGGCTACCCGTCACTTTCACAGCGACGACCAGTGGACTAGAAACAGGTATTCTTACCATCACAAATAATGATTCAATCCAAATTATTAGTGTACAAGCAAATGTGATTTTCGCACCTGTAGCGGATTATCAATACAGCGTTCAGAACAGTTGTACAGGTCTGGTTAACTTCTCTAACGAGAGCACAAATGGTTCTCAATATTTCTGGGCATTTGGAGATGGCGCGTTTTCGGCAGCCGTAAATCCTTCCCACAGTTATACCAAGCCTGGAAATTATAGCGTCATGCTTGTGACGACAAATTCTGGAGGATCCGATACACTGTTTAAATCGGTCGCAATGAATGATATATTGTACGTATCCTCAGAATTTACTGATACGGTCCAAGCTGGGCAAGTGATACAGTTTATAGATTCCTCTATGTATCCGAATTCTTGGCAGTGGTACTTCGGTGATGGTAATAATGCGACCTCTCCGAACCCTCAGCATACTTATGCGAACAAGGGAACCTTTATTGTTACGTTGTTGGCCTCTAACAGTGCCGGATGTAGTGGTTCAGATAATAAACAAATCGTAGTGACTAGTGGAATTGGCATATCAGAACTTATACCGAAAGATTTACTTGTTTTTCCTAATCCAACACAGGGTATAATCAACGTTTCTACGGCATCGAGGGTAACATTCATAGAGCTGTATTCTATAACTGGCCAGTTAATAACCAGAGAACAAGAAAGTACCAGTATAGATCTTCAAAACTTACCTGCAGGATCTTATTTGTTAGTTATTAATGGAGAGAACTGGATCGCACAGAAAACGATAGAGGTACTAAAATAGTCTACCATAAAAAAAGGGTCCCTGCCGCAATAGCGGCAGGGACCCTTTTTAAATAATTCCTAGGTGATTAGCAGTTAAAAGCACTCTTAAAGGCCTCTACAAAATCTAATTTCTCCCAAGTAAAGAGCTCTACATCAAGATCTATTTTCGTTTTTCCATCAGCAGATTTAAATGACTTCTTAACCGTTTCGTTGATACGACCCATGTGTCCATAGGCAGCAGTTTCACTATACATAGGTTGACGAAGCTTGAGATTTTTTTCAATTAAGCCTGGACGGAAGTCATAAATCTCCTTAACCAGTTCCGCAATTTGTCCATCATTGAACGCTACTTTAGAAGTTCCATAGGTGTCAATAAATATACCCATAGGTTCAACCACGCCGATGGCATAAGAAACTTGTACCAATACTTGATCACAAACACCAGCGGCTACAAGATTTTTAGCGACATGTCTGGTCGCGTAAGCCGCTGAGCGATCTACTTTAGAAGGATCCTTTCCAGAAAAAGCACCGCCACCATGTGCACCCTTACCACCGTAAGTGTCTACAATAATCTTACGTCCGGTAAGCCCTGTATCTCCATGTGGCCCGCCTATTACAAACTTTCCTGTAGGGTTAATGTGATATTTGATGTCCGAACCAAAAAGCGCCTGTGTTGCCAGCGGTAGTTGGGCCATAACGCGAGGAATGACAATATTAATAATATCCTCTTTGATTTTATCGAGCATGACTTTGTCATTGCTGTTGAAATCGTCATGCTGTGTACTTACAACAATAGCTTCGATACGCTCTGGTACGTTACGGTCACTGTATTGGATGGTAACTTGACTTTTAGCATCAGGCCGCAGGTAAGGAATATCCTTTTCTTCACGTCTAACCTCAGCCAAAACCTGTAGAATCCTATGGCTTAAATCAAGCGCTAAAGGCATGTAGTTGCCCGTCTCATTTGAAGCGTAACCAAACATCATTCCCTGATCACCAGCACCTTGGTCTTCTGGGTTTCCACGGTCTACACCTCTGTTGATGTCATCACTCTGTTCATGTATCGCACTTAAGATGCCACAAGAATTCGCATCAAACATATATTCACTTTTCGTGTAGCCTATACGCTGAATAACTTCTCGTGTAATGCGTTGCACGTCAAGGTAGGCAGTAGATTTCACCTCACCGGCGAGTACAACTTGCCCCGTAGTAACGAGAGTTTCACATGCCACTTTAGAGTTGGCATCGAATGCTAAAAAGTTATCTATAATAGCATCTGAAATCTGATCAGCTACTTTGTCTGGGTGTCCTTCCGAAACACTTTCAGAAGTAAAGAAATAGGACATCTCTGGTCTGTTTATAAGGGTTCAATTAATTTAAACCGGGAAGAAGCTGCTTGACACTTAAGAGATGCTGGTCTGAGTTTAGCATTTTTTATAAGTGGTTGCAAGCAGTCAAATCCTTCCACGGGTCAAAAGTAGAAAAGAAATTCATTTTTTGTCCCTCATTTGTGGATTTTCACAAAAATCTGTCTTAATATTGGACTGCTATCAAGAAAGACTGAGGGAATGGGCCCGCTGACGTCTTGGCAACCCGGAAATGCCGGGTGCCACAACCCACCTCTGAAAAGAGGACTGATACGTTGCACTTTCGCATCCTCAAGCTTTCTTTATAGCCCCACCTAATACACTAGGCAATGAGCATAAAAGAAGCTATTACTAAAAATATCCTTATTCTCGATGGTGCCATGGGCACTATGATTCAAGACCATCAGTTTGATGAGAAGCATTACCGTGGCCAGCGATTTTCCGATTATCCCCATTCCTTAAAGGGAAATAATGATTTATTGGTATTGACCCAGCCACAGGCCATAGAGGATATTCATTTCGCCTATTTAATGGCCGGCGCCGACATTATCGAGACCAATACCTTCAATTCCAATGCGATATCCATGGAGGATTATTATATGAGTGATTTAGTTGAAGAACTAAATACGGCTGCGGTAGCTTGTGCTCGAAAAGCAATAGACAGATACCATCAGCAAGGTGGCAAAGTCCACAAGTATATTGCTGGTTCTGTGGGTCCCACAAATAAAACGGCTTCCCTAAGCCCTGATGTTAATAATCCAGGGTATCGAGCTGTATCCTTTGATGACTTGAAAGAAAACTACCTAGAGCAATGCAATGCCTTAATTTCTGCCGGGGTAGATGCACTATTGATTGAGACAGTGTTTGATACGCTCAATGCCAAAGCAGCTTTATTTGCCGCTCAGGATGCTATTGAAGCCTCTGGTAAAAATGTCGCCATCATGTTGAGTGGAACCATTACTGATGCATCAGGCAGAACCTTAAGCGGTCAAACTACAGAGGCTTTTTTAATTTCAGTCAGCCATGCGCCTCTGTTAAGTATTGGTTTGAACTGTGCGTTAGGGGCGAAACAACTGATGCCTTATCTGCAAACGCTAGATGCTAAATCGCCCTTCGCGATAAGTGCGCATCCAAATGCAGGATTGCCAAATGCTTTTGGTGAGTATGATGAGACACCGGAGCAAATGGCTGCGCAAATTAGAGATTACTTAGAGTTAAATCTTATTAATATTATTGGTGGATGTTGCGGTACATCTCCAGCACATATTAAGGCCATAGCGGAATTAGCAAAACAGTATACCCCCAGAAATTATGTCGCATAGCCTTCCTCCTAAGCCCATGAGGCTGTCAGGTTTGGAGCCACTTGTAATCACTCCTGAAACTAATTTTGTAAATATTGGTGAGCGGACTAATGTGACAGGATCTCGTAAGTTCCTGCGCCTTATACAGCAGAGACTCTTTGATGAGGCGCTTAGTGTTGCCCGAGACCAGGTTGAAGGCGGTGCCCAGATTCTAGACATAAACATGGATGAAGGAATGATTGATGGTGTCGAAGCCATGACGACATTTCTGAATCTCGTTGCAGCCGAACCAGATATATCTCGAATTCCAATTATGATTGATTCCTCTAAATGGGAAATCATTGTAGCCGGACTGAAGTGTGTGCAGGGTAAGAGCGTAGTCAACTCTATTTCACTCAAGGCTGGAGAAGAGGAGTTCGTTAGTCAGGCCAAAACTATTAAACGTTTTGGTGCAGCTGTCGTTGTTATGGCATTTGACGAGAATGGCCAAGCTGATAATTACCAGAGGCGAGTTGAAATATGCGCGCGCTCATATCGAGTATTGACAGAGGTGGTTGGATTTCCTGCAGAGGATATTATTTTTGACCCGAATATATTCCCAGTAGCCACAGGGATGGAGGAGCATCGTAAAAATGCGTTGGACTTCTTTAAAGCCACCCAGTGGATAAAAAACAACCTTCCTTATGCGAAGGTGAGTGGTGGCGTTTCTAATGTTAGTTTTAGCTTCAGGGGGAACAATGCTGTTCGCGAGGCCATGCATGCTTCTTTTCTATACCATGCCATTCAGCATGGCATGGACATGGGTATTGTGAATCCTAGCATGTTAGAGGTATATGAGCATGTCGACAAAGACTTGATGGTTCGTATTGAAGATGTCCTGTTGGATAGAAGAGATGACGCCACAGAGCGCTTACTAGAGTTTGCGCAAACGGTGGAAGGCACTGTTAAGGACCAGACGAAGGTATTAGAGTGGCGCAACACAAAGGTGGCTGATCGTCTTGAATATGCACTAATCAAGGGTATAACAGAGTTTATTGATGAAGATGTGGAAGAGGCGCGCCAGCTCTTCGATAAAACATTGCACGTTATTGAAGGTCCGTTAATGGATGGCATGAATGTGGTCGGGGATTTGTTTGGAGCAGGTAAAATGTTCCTGCCACAGGTCGTGAAAAGTGCGCGAGTCATGAAAAAAGCAGTAGCCTTTTTGATGCCCTATTTAGAAGCTGAGAAAGCAGATGGGGTGAGTTCCAGTGCAGGTAAGATCCTGATGGCTACTGTAAAGGGAGATGTTCATGATATAGGAAAGAATATTGTAGGTGTTGTCTTGGCATGTAATAATTTTGAAATCATAGACTTAGGTGTCATGGTGCCACCTGAAAAAATAATTCAAGCAGCTCTTGATCACAACGTGGACCTAATAGGCCTTTCAGGATTGATCACACCTTCCTTAGATGAAATGATCCACATTGCAAAGGAAATGGAGCGGATGCATCTAAAAATACCGCTACTTATAGGTGGGGCAACCACGTCAAGAGCGCATACAGCCGTTAAAATTGACCCAGAATACTCCGGTGCGGTAATGCATGTCAACGACGCTAGTAGGGCGGTTGGTGTAAGCTCAAAATTACTTGGAGATCATAGAAGCGAATTTATGCTACAAGAAAAAGAATCATTGGCATTAGTTCGTGAAGGTTATGCTAAACATCGTGAGAGAAAGGCGTTAGTAACATTCGACTATGCTCAGGCTAACAAACCTAGGCTTGAGTTTAATGCAAAGTCTGTTCCTACTCCAAAATTTTTAGGAGTGCGTCATGTCCATGAAATATCCATCACGGATGTGGTTCCATTCATTGATTGGACTCCTTTTTTTCAGACTTGGCAACTTTTTGGTAAGTACCCTAGAATTCTTGAAGATGGACTTGTAGGTGAACAAGCAAAAATATTACACAAGGATGCTTTACAGATGTTGCGAGATATTCAAAAAGGTAAGTGGCTAACACTTAAGGCTGCCTATGGTATTTTCCCCGCAAACAGCTCCGGTGAAGAGATTAAGTTGGGAGATAATGGTTCGTTGGGCAGTTTTTACACGTTGCGACAGACGGGTGAGAAATCCAAATTTCAATCGCTATCAGATTTTATTGCACCGGTTGGAACTTTACAAGATTATGTCGGTTGTTTTGCTGTCACAGCAGGTCTTGACATAGAGGGACCATTGAAGAATTTTGAGAAGAATCTAGATGATTATAATGCACTTATGCTAAAAGCTTTAGCAGACAGATTAGCCGAGGCGCTCGCAGAGTATATGCATTTGCGTATTCGAAGAGAGTATTGGGGATATGCACCTGAGGAACAGTTAACAAATGATGAATTGATCGCTGAAAAGTACAATGGAATTCGTCCTGCTCCGGGTTATCCGGCATGTCCAGATCATTTAGATAAGGCCACGATTTTTGAATTACTTGATGTTGAAAAAATTGGTATCACACTCACAGAAAGTCTAGCTATGTATCCTGCATCGAGTGTTAGCGGCTACTACTTTGCCCATCCTGAGTCTAAATATTTTGCGATTGGGAAATTAGCAAAAGATCAAGTAGAAGCTTACGCATCATTAAGGAAAGTAACTAAGGAAAAAGCCGAAAAATGGCTGTCACCCCATCTTAACTATTAGCAATGAAAATTACAGAGATACTAGCGAAGTCGAAAGAATGTCAATTCACATTTGAAATTCTACCCCCGTTAAAAGGACAAAAGGCACAAGACATTTTTGACCATATTGACCCTTTAATGGAATTTAAACCTTCATTTATAGATGTCACCTATCACCGCGAGGAAACGGTATACAAGCGCTTGCCCAGCGGTTTACTTCAAGAGAAGGTGGTCCGTAAAAGACCGGGAACTGTTGGTATTTGTGCTGCGATAATGCACCGCTATGATACAGAGGCAGTTCCTCACGTATTGTGCGGTGGTTTCACTCGAGAGGATACGGAGAATGTACTGATAGATTTGAATTTTTTGGGCATAGAGAATGTGGTAGCCCTTCGAGGTGATCAAGCGAGAGGTGAAAGCTATTTCACACCTAAGCCGGAAGGAAATACATTTTCAATTGACTTGGTTCGACAAATTAATGATTTGAATGAAGGACGCTATTTGGATGAAGATTTGCAAAATAGTACCGCTACTGACTTTTGTATTGGTGTTGCAGGCTATCCTGAAAAGCATTTTGAGGCTCCTTCACTGAACATTGACATTAATCATTTAAAGTCGAAGGTGGATGCGGGTGCCGATTATATAGTGACACAACTTTTTTTCGACAACCAAAAGTATTTTGAATTTGTTGCTAAGTGCCGAGACGCTGGTATTACGGTGCCAATTATTCCAGGTTTAAAACCTCTAGTCACTAAACGTCAGCTGAGTTTGTTACCTCAAATTTTTCACGTAGATATACCGGATACATTGGCTATTGAGGCGCTCAAATGTAAGGACAACGATGCCGTTCGAAAATTAGGAATAGCATGGTGTATAGAACAGAGTAAAGAGCTGCAGCGCGCTGGAGTTCCTGTCTTACACTATTATAGCATGGGCAAGAGTACCAACATTCAGGAAATTGCTAGCGCGATATTTTAAACGTTTCAGCCCGCGTTTTATAGGATAGCCTATAAATATTTAGCAGCCCAACTGTCCTCTAACTTGATGGTGCCGTCACCACTAGAACGAAGTGTGCTTGCTTGTGTGTTGAGTACAATAGAGGATCCATGGAGGGTTCCGTTTGCGATTTCTGATTTCAATTCGTTTGGACTGAACGATTTAAATCCTTCAGGAAATTGAACAAAAATGAGCATCCGATTAAAAAAGTCTATTCCGTACTTATTCCCAAAATCTTTAAGTAGGTGGATACTTTTGTCAATGCTACATCCAGTAGCTTGCTGCTGGGTTTCGTCTACCGCTATAATAAGGAACTGATCAAAAACTATTCTAAAGGCTGCTGCGAGTTGAGACCCATGCGCTTTCCAACTACTGACGAATTCATCCATAACAGCGGACAATTCTGATTTTTGAGCTGGGTTCAAAGGCTGCTTTAAGCCATAAAACCACATACGTGATTCTGGATTCATGTTTTCCATTCCCATGTTATAAGTCTTCAGCTAAGGCAATCATCTCGGCTAAATCTAGGACTTGCACGGTATCTTCTTTTTCCCTGTTCTTGACACCATCAGTAAGCATAGTATTACAAAATGGACATCCAGAGACCACAATATCTGTACCTGTTTCAAGTGCTTCATCCGCACGTACATGATTTATTTCCGCCGTACCTGGTTCTGCATCTTTAAACATTTGAGCACCACCTGCACCACAGCAAAGCCCATTTTGCTTACATCTTCGCATCTCTTTGAGTTCGACATCTAGCTTAGCTAGTAACTCTCTTGGTGCTTCATATTCGCCATTTGCACGCCCTAGATAACAAGGATCGTGAAAAGTGATTTTTTTACCTCTGAACTGTCCACCTTCAATTTTTAATCGCCCATCTTTCATGAGACCATTTAGGAATTGGCTGTGGTGCTCCACAGTATAGTTACCACCCAATTCGGGATATTCATTCTTAAGGGTATTGAAACAGTGTGGGCAGGTAGTTACAATGTGTTTAACTTCATATGCGTTCAGCACTTGAATGTTCATCATCGCTTGCATTTGGAATAAAAACTCATTTCCTGCGCGTTTAGCGGGGTCACCCGTACAACTTTCTTCCGTTCCCAACACCGCAAAACTGACTCCTGTATGGTTCAGTATTTTTGCCATGGCTTTGGTTATCTTTTTTGCACGGTCGTCGAAACTTCCAGCACATCCTACCCAAAATAACACTTCTGGGATCTTTCCATCTGCAGTCATTTGAGCCAGTGTAGGTACGGTAAAATTGGTCATGCTATAGGTGTTTTTTCTGTTCTTGTAGACTAGTTATTGAAAGACTTGAATGGTAGTTTCCTTATCCACTAAATCGGTAAATTTGCCCGTGTAGCGGGTAGCTCGAACGATATGATTATCTACCCAGTGGTAGTTTCCGCCACGCGGTTTCCCCATTAATAATCCATGCCATTTGAATCCATTCTCTGCCAACCATATTTCTGTTACCACTCTGTGTTCCTCTAAACGAGAGGTGAAAAAAGTGATCACATGCCCTTCGCTGAACCATTTGTTAAGGGTGTCTAGGGCATCAGGATATAGTGTTGCGGTAGCCATTCTCTCAGGTTCTTCGTTAGGGATATCGTCACAAATGGTCCCGTCTATATCGATCAAGTAATTTTTAATGTCGGCTGGTAAAACCGGGCTTATGCTTTGTCCGTCTTCTGTTGCTTCTCGTAATAGGTTGTCGATGTGTGCATTCGCGCTCATTTCCATCTAATCATTTTTAGGTATTCGAGAAATATTTATTTTGTTATTCGTTGATCCAGTTCGCGCGGTCCATTTGAGAAAATGGCCAGGGTGCACCATTGTTTTCAACATTAGTCATCATGGCGTTGAGCTCTGCTGGAGCACTACTTTCCTCCATCGTTGCGAAATTCCTGAGCTGCATGATGATATTCAATGGATCTATATCAATAGGGCAGGCTTGAACACAGGCATTACAACTGGTACAAGCCCACAATTCTTCTTTAGAAATAAAATCTCCAAGCAGGCTTTTACCATCGTCTTTAAATTCACCGTTAGCCAAGATGTTTTTCCCGATCTCGTCGATACGATCTCTGGTATCCATCATGATTTTCCGGGGACTAAGCAGTTTACCCGTCATGTTCGCAGGACATTCACTGGTACATCGACCACATTCAGTGCAGGTATAGGCATTTAATAAGTTAACCCAGCTTAGGTCATTTGCATCCTTTGCTCCAAAGCGCTCCACAGGAACTTGATCTTCAACTGTCGTTGCTGCAAACGGATCAGCGTTGGGGTCCATCATCATGGCAACTTCCTTCGTAACAGCTGCATTGTTGGTAAACTTACCCTTGGCCTCAAGGTTGGTGAAGTACGTATTAGGGAATGCTAGAATAATATGAAAGTGTTTAGAGAAGGGTAGGTAGTTTAGAAAAGAAAGTATTCCTAAAATATGGACCCACCAGAGAATCCGTTCTGCAATGTGCAGGCCAGATTCACTCATATTACTCCACAATGGTGATATCAGAGAACTAATTAAAAAACTATGCTGAGCACCGTCCATGTTTGACTCTACTGCATTCATATTTAGAAGCGCAGTCATTAAAATGACTTCTATGTAAAGAATGGTATTGGCATCCTTGAATGGCCATCCTTGCATTTCAGGTTTATGAAACCTATCAATTTTTTTAACATTACGTCTCCACCAAAAAATAACCACTGTGATAATGGTGAGGACCGCCAAAATCTCGAAAAAAGAGATAACTCCACCATACGCATTACCCATGAATTGAGCGAAAAACCGGTGGGTTCCAAACAAACCATCAATAACAATCTCAAGCACTTCTATATTGATGATTAAGAAACTGACATAAACGATAAAATGAAGAATTCCTGCAACAGGACGAGCTTGCATTTTACTTTGGCCAAAAGCGACTCTTAGCATGTTCCGTAGTCTATCTTTTTTGCGATCAGTACGATTTAAGTCACGGCCTAGATTAATATTCTTACGAATCTGCCCAACATTTTTGGTAAAAAACCAAACGGCGATTGCCAAGGCTATCGCGAATAGAAAATTCGAGATGTAATTCATTTAGTTATTCGTTTTTTATTTCATCCATCTCTCTTTCGATCGCCTGAATTTCCGCTTCTGTATATCGAGTCCTACTTCCAAATACACTAACATGGAGATATTTGTTAGGATTATATTTAACATCAAGCAGTAACCTATTGAGGTTCTCTGTGGCTTGAATTAAATTATTATAAACCTCTTTGTCTGAAATCAACTTGGCTGCTGAGCCGTCACCTGTTTGCAACTCCGCTAATAATCCGTCGAACCTTGAGGTAATACTTTCTAAGTTGTTAATAGTCTCCGATAGCTTCGCACCAGCAAGCGAATCTGAAATGGCTTGAATGTTCGAGATGGTAGCACTGATATCATCTCCATTAGCAGCTAAATCATCACTGATCGATCTGAAGTTGTCGCTAATTGCATCGAAGTTTTCTTTATTTGCAGAGAGGTAAGCACTCATTTCTGCAGCACTTTCTTCGACACTTTTGAATGTGTTATTGATACTCTCAAAAGTTGATTTAAAGTTTTCGGAGGTACGTTCGTCCAAGAATCCTGATGCTAAACCAATCACCGTATCCAAAGTTCCAAGTAACTGTTCCGTTCTTGCTTTGATTGGAGCCAATTGCATATTCACCTCTTCAGTTAAGTCTCTTTCCGTGGATCCACTTAGTGTATCTCCTGATAATGACAGAGATTCTCCTGGTTTTGTATGCAGTGATATACTTTTTTCACCCATAATACTGGAGGAATATATTTTAGCAACAGTTCCTTTGGTTATCGGGAAATCATGAGAGATTTGAAGACCTACGATCAAACTCCCACTTCCATCAGGAATGAAATCTATAGAACTTACCTGACCAATTTGAAATCCATTAATCGTAACTGGTCTAGTAGTGGTGAGACCTTCAGTGTTCTCATAAATAACATAGTATTTTCTTTGGGCAGAGAAAACATCTGCGCCCTTGAGATAACTAATACCCCAATACAATAGAAATATTCCAAGAACTAAGGAGAGACCTATTTTAAATTCTGTTTTCAACATGTCGTGGTTTAATAGCTAATTTACACTAAGGTGCGCGCTTTATTGCCTCCTTTAGATCAATTTTATGGTCATCGTCGAATGCTACAATGTATGCATCCGGATAATATTGTGTGGCACTATCCTTTAATGCTTCCGCCTGCGTAAAGGTAGTCACTGTACCGAAGTAATATTTAAACAATCCATATTGCTCGGTTTTATATACGGACGTTAGGCCCATGAAATTTTGCGGCTGACAGGGGAGGTCGTTCCTTGAAACAGCTATCTGAACACTAAAGTACAGTCCACTTTGGGGTACGATCTCTAGCTTAATCGTCGATTTTTCCTCAAGCGTAGGAGACACTATGACTGTTTGAGCCTGATCAGTGGCTATTTCAATAGGGTCAAGCATGTCATTAATTATGGACTCACTATTAAGGCTAGCATCACGTATTTCACGTTTAAGCTTGTAGGCCTTAATTGCCCTGAAAATAGCACTCGCAAGTAACTCTTTACCTCGCTCACTTTGTAAAAAATCTTCTTCTCCGGGATTGGTTAAAAACCCTAGTTCCACTAATACAGCGGGCATCGTAGAACCTCTAAGTACTGCGAGAGGCTGTTGCTTAACCCCTCGATTTCTTCGTTTAACACGACCTTCGAATTGATGTTGTATTTCATCAGCAATACTGATGCTTTGCTGAAGGAACGCATCTTGATACGCACGCAGTGCAATCACAGCAGCAGGGTTGGAGGCATCAAAGCTTTCGTAATTACTTTCCCAGTTATCTTCTAATAGTCTAGATGCATTTTCTAGTTGGGCTGTTTTGTTTAAACTTTGGTCTCTTTCGCCCATGCCAAGAACGAAACTCTCTGTTCCATAGGCAGTCTTGTTTTCGTTAGCGTTGCAATGGATAGATAGGAAGAGATCCGCATTAGCTCTGTTGGCAATCACCGTCCTTTGGTAGAGTTCAATAAATCTGTCGTCATTTCTAGTAAGAACCGCTTTGGTGCCTGGAAGATTTTCCTCAATGTATTTTTTGAGTAGGAGACTGACATCATAACTGACATCTTTTTCTTTTTTACGATACCGCCCGGTGCCAAGATTCCCTGGATCATGTCCACCATGACCAGCGTCAATAACAATAATATTAACCTCTTCGTTTTCTGTTTCAAACGGCTTTGGATTGAATGCAGCCAGCACGCTAAAAAGCGCTGCCATGATCCCAATTTTAAAACCTTTATAACTTCGGCTATTCATACCAAGTAGGACGTTCATTCGTTATACCTTTGAAACTTACTTGCAAAATACGTACCCGGGTGGCTTGGAGGCTCAAAGTCTTTCTTTTTTTGCTCACATTTTGTGCACCGTTTTCATCGCGCGCGCAAGAGCAACCTATTGACTATTCTGCGACAGATTCTATCTGTTCAAATGTAGCTGATGGAACCGTAGAACTCTTCAACAATGTGGTGATAAATTTTGGAGAAACTCGTCTCCAAGCAGGATATGCGAAAATCTTTTGGGAAGAGCAAATAGTGATGGCTAAAGGCCTCGAAAACGCAGCAGGTAAAATGGTTCAAACACCTGTTTTTGAGGATGGTGGTAAGATATTTTACCTGACAGAAATAAAATATAATTGGTCAACTGAAAAAGCTAAAATTCAAGGTGTTCTCACGCAGGAAGGGGAAAACTTTGTCAATGGTGATGCTGTTAAAAAAGTTGATTCTAATACGCTCTACATGGCAGGAACAGGATTCACGACCTGTTCACATGCAGAACCACATTTTCAAATTAAAACAGGTAAGAGTAAGGTGGTGCTTGGAGAACGCATCATTACCGGGCCGGCTCATTTTGAGTTTTTCGGCATTCCCACGCCCTTAGTAATCCCTTACGGATATTTTCCCACCAACTTGGAGAAACCCGATATCACCGGATTATTGATGCCTAGTTTTCAAAATTCACCTTCTCAAGGTTTAGGAATAGTAAATGGAGGTTGGTATTTCCCCATTAATGAATTCATGAATCTAGAACTGCGTGGAGATTTATACTTAAGAGGATCATGGGCTGTTCAAGCCACAACTAAATACAGAAAGCGTTATAAATATAACGGGAGCTTTGCGTACAATTACAGATACCAGAAACGTGGATTGAAATTGTACGAGCCTTTTGGTGGCTATAGCTTAACAAAGAATTTCAGTATTAGGTGGTCACACAGTCAGGATCAAAAAGCGCATCCCACTCGAAAGTTCAACGCGAACGTAAATTTACAAAATCCCAATTTTTTCAAAAACAGTGCGAATCCTGAAGACTTGTTAAATGGTACAATGTCCACGACCAACAATACCATGAACTCGAGCATCACATATAATCAAAAACTAGGAAGAGCGAATTTAACAGTTAGTGGTAACCACACACAGAATAACGGCACCCAAAGTTTCACTACGAATCTCCCTAAAGCATCTTTTAATGTGCCAAGATTTTTCCCGTTTAAATCGAATGATGGAAGAGGACAGTGGTATGAGAAGGTAGGGGTGAATTATAGCTCAGTGGCGGAGGGAAGATTGAAAGGAAATTTAAACACGATAGGAACCCTTTTAGACAGTGTTCCAGGCTACGATTTCTCTGATGTACTCAAGGAGTATGGACAATATGGAATAAAACATTCTGGGAGTGTATCTACAAATGCAAAGTTGTTGAAGTATTTTACATTTAATCCAAGTGCTAATTTTACGGAACGTTGGTACTTCCAGCAATACGACTACGCTTTTGATTCAACTTTAAATAAAGCCACTGTTGTAGACACTTTAACTGGTTTTTCTGCGGTACGAGATTTTGGTTTAAATGCCTCCATGAATACTAAGGTTTATGGAACATTTTTACTTTCTAAAGGTCCTATTAAAGCTGTGAGGCATATGATGACACCTAGGGTGTCGTTCAATTATCGACCTGATTTTGGAACTGCCTACTGGGATTATTATCAAAACTTCACAGATACCCTAGACAATTCATTGTACTACAATAGGTATTCAGGCTTTTTGTATGGCTCGCCAGGTAGAGGAAGTAATGGATCAATAACGTTTGCACTAGACAACACCGTCGAAGCTAAAATGGCCGTTAGAGGTGATACCACCGGACAAGTTCGAAAAGTAAAACTTCTGGAGCGTTTTAACTTTAATACCAATTATCGTCTGGCTGCGGAGGATGGTTATCACTGGAACATAGTGAGGTTAACTGCAGCAAGTTCACTGTTTAACAAGAAGCTTAGGTTGACCTACCAGGGTCAGTTTGATCCTTATGGCTATACCCCTGAGGGAGATCGAACGCCCGTTTTAGCCCTTAATTTGGGTCAAAATCTACTGGTTCATCGCACTTCTCAATTTTCAGCAAGTACAAAGCTCAGTAGTAATAAGAAAAATTCAAGAAATGCGGTTGCCTATGATCAGCGTGGAGGGGCGTTCACTAACGGTGATATAGACTTTTACAATTATCAAGACTTGGTCCCTCTCAGAAATGACTGGGACATTAGGTTCAATTATGATCTGCGTTTTCTAACAGATGTTGAGCCAGGATTAGAGGGCGAAGCATCACCTATGTTTATTAATGAATTTTCTTCTCACTCTCTAAGTATTTCAGGATCCTACAGACCAACGGATAATTGGAGTTTAAACTATAGAACAGGTATAGATATTGCTCAAAAATCTGTTGGATTTACCACCATCAATGCCGTTCGCGATTTACACTGTTGGGAAATGAAATTTTCATGGGTACCCTTTGGATCGACAAGATCTTATATGATAGGGATCAATATGAAGAATCAAAAATTTAGCCAAGTCAAGGCGCAAAGAAGGAGAACGGCTGTAGATTACTAATATTATTATTTTTCAGTACGCTTTGATATTCTTAACGTAGTCTACCCAATTTTTCATCATGAGTTTTCCTTCGTTGGTCAGGATGCTTTCCGGATGGAATTGGACGCCAAATGCATGGTCAGCAATATTTTCAATGACCATAGGTGCATCATCATCTAATGCGACTGCACAGACCTTCCATTGTGGTCCCAGGCCTTCTGTTTTTACCGCCCAACTGTGATATAACCCAACCGTCAATGACTTTACGCCGTTTAAAAGAATGCCATCGTTGGCTACTTTTTGAAGCTTCGCTGTTCTTCCGTGCATCACGCCATTCCTATTATAGAGCGAGGAGCCTGCTAAAATACCTAGAGCTTGCATTCCTAAACAAACTCCTAGAAGGGGAATAGTACCTATGGCTTTAGATGCAATATCCATTAGAATACCATTGTTCTCTGGGAGTCCGGGGCCAGGGCTTAGAACTAGTCCCTGAAACATACTAAGATCTAATTCATCCAGAGCGCTGGAGTCATTGCGAAAAACAGTTACCTCACAGTCGAGCTCTTCCAGGTAATGAACCAAGTTAAATGTAAAACTGTCGTAATTATCTATTAGGAGTACCTTCATTATAGCAAATATGAGTTAAATTGATCTTAGAACATTAATAAAACGATGGAAAAGAAAGCGATAGAAGGAAAGGGCTTGGCGCCAGCAATAGGTCCTTATAGCGCCGGTGTTAGTGTGGGAGACATGATTTATACCTCTGGTCAAATAGCTGTCGATCCGCATACTGGAGAATTAGATCAAGGAGAGGATATTAACTATGAAACGGATCGGGTCTTGCGAAATTTGCAAGCAGTATTACTTGCTGCCGGTTCAGATTTTAAGAGTGTGGTTAAAACAACCATATTCTTGAGTAGCATGGACCATTATCCTGGAGTTAACGAGATATACGCACAATATCTTATGGCGCCATACCCTGCAAGAGAGACTGTTGCAGTAAAAACTCTTCCAAAAAACGTGAATGTGGAGATATCCTGCATTGCAATGCGGAAGGGTTAGGTTTAGGTATTAAATTGCACACTCATTTTTAAACACTTCAGAAATGGATTTTGACGTAATTGTAGTTGGTTCCGGACCAGGTGGTTATGTAACCGCAATAAGAGCATCCCAGCTAGGCTTGAAGACAGCCATCGTAGAGAAAGAAAGCCTTGGTGGCGTTTGCTTAAATTGGGGTTGTATTCCAACAAAGGCCTTGTTAAAAAGTGCTCAAGTATTCGAATACGTAAAGCATGCTGAAGATTTTGGCATTAAAATCAGCCAATACGACAAAGATTTTAACGCAGTAGTCAATAGATCGCGTCAAGTAGCTAATGGTATGAGCGGCGGTGTTCAGTTTTTGATGAAGAAAAATAAAATCACCGTTATAAGTGGTTTCGGAAAGGTAAAGCCTGGTAAAAAGGTCGCTGTTACTGGTGAAGATGGAAAGGAAACGCTCTACAGTGCAACGAATATCATCATTGCCACCGGCGCACGTTCTAGAGAGCTACCTAGTCTTCCACAAGATGGTAAGAAAATCATTGGATACCGTAAGGCAATGACACTAGAGACTCAGCCAAAGAAATTGGTTGTTGTAGGCTCAGGAGCTATTGGAATTGAGTTTGCTTATTTCTACAACAGTATGGGAACAGATGTTACGGTAGTAGAATACCTACCAAACATAGTTCCGCTCGAAGATGAAGAAGTCAGCAAGCAACTCGAGCGTTCATTCAAAAAATCGGGAGTTAAAATCATGACCAATGCAGAGGTTACTTCTGTAGATACTTCGGGCAATGGTTGTAAAGTACACGTAAAGACTAAAAAAGGCGAAGAAGTTCTTGAAGCTGATGTTGTACTATCTGCCGTGGGTATTACACCTAACATTGAAGGTATAGGTCTAGAAGACGTAGGTATAGCTACAGATAAGGGGCGACTGTTGGTAAATGATTTTTATCAGACGAATGTTCCTGGATATTATGCTATCGGTGATATTGTTAAAGGGCCGGCTCTTGCTCATGTTGCTTCTGCGGAAGGAATACTATGTGTGGAGAAAATAGCGGGTCATAACGTAGAGCCATTAGACTATGGCAATATCCCGGGGTGTACGTATTCTTTCCCGGAGATAGCATCCGTAGGAATGACTGAGAAAGCTGCTAAGGACGCTGGATATGAACTTAAAATCGGTAAGTTTCCCTTCTCAGCATCTGGTAAGGCTTCAGCCTCAGGTCACAAAGACGGATTTGTTAAAGTTATTTTTGATGCGAAGTACGGAGAGTTACTTGGTACACATATGATAGGTTCTAATGTTACTGAAATGATAGCGGAAGCTGTTATTGCTCGTAAATTGGAAACCACAGGATATGAAATATTAAAAACAGTGCACCCTCATCCAACGTTAAGCGAAGCCTTTATGGAGGCAACTGCAGCGGCATATGGTGAGGTAATACATTTGTAAATTTTTTAAGATTATTAAACCGCCCCAAAATTGGGGCGGTTTTTTTTTGTCAATGCATATGAACCAGCCGCTTGTAAAATTTAAAGATTTAGGCTTTGCCTATCAAGATCTGTTGTTTGACTTTGGAAATGCCCAAATTCAGCCAGGAGAAATTGTGGTATTGGTGGGACCTTCTGGAGCTGGGAAAAGTACACTCATGAGTCTTTTAAGAGGCGAGATAGAGCCGTCAAAAGGAGAGGTGTATATTTCTGGAGCGTTGGTTGAGACGAAAAAAAGAAGATTGGTTCTAGATGAAACTAGGGCAGGCTGGGTACCTCAACTCGATGATCTTCAGTCTATGTTGACCTTAGAAGAAAACATAGCTTATAATATTTTAAGACTTGATGACCGTAAAAAAGCCCTTCGCATTGAATCGTTAAAAGAAGCCATGCATTTATCGGCATTTTCTAAACAGAAAGTAAGAACCCTAAGCGGAGGTCAACGACAAAGGGTAAGTATTGCTAAGGCCATGGCAGGTAATCCTCCGGTATTATTGATGGATGAGAGTCTGGCCCAGTTGGATTTAAGGACTAAGTCATCCATTCTCTTAGACCTAAAGGCCATGGTAAAGCGGGATCAATTTTCAGCATTGCTGGTATTACATGATCCGGCAGACGCGTTGCTTGTAGCCGATAGGTTATGGGTAATTCAAGACGGTAAACTGGTTCAACAAGGTGCCCCAAATGACATCATATCGAATCCAATGAATCATGAGATAGCAGCATTGTTCGATTATGTGAATGTTGTTCCTGCAGAATTAGATATTCCAGGACCTTGGATTATAGAAGGTACAGATAAATGGATTTTCGCTCACGATTTACCAGAATTAGATGCTGAGGTCATAGACGTTATGGATACGCCTAGCGGGAGTATAACGATATATAAATTTGAGGGTTACAGGTTGATTCAAAAGTAAAACGCCCCGATCCCAAAGGGAACGAGGCGTTTTCTAAGTACTCCAAAAGAATTATTACTTCACCTTATCAACGATCGCTTTGAACGCTTCCGGGTGGTTCATGGCCAAATCTGCCAATACCTTACGGTTCAATTCAATGTTCGCATTTTTAGCCTTACCTATAAACTGAGAATAAGACATACCGTGTAAACGAGCTCCAGCATTGATACGCTGAATCCATAGTGCACGAAACGTACGTTTTTTGTTCTTACGATCGCGGTAAGCATACTGAAGACCTTTCTCAACAGCATTCTTAGCAACTGACCAAACATTCTTTCTGCGGCCAAAGTATCCTTTGGCATGCTTCATTAATTTTTTTCTGCGCTCTCTAGAAGCAACAGCATTTACTGAACGTGGCATAATTTTTAATTTTTTGCGAGCGGTACATCTACTATCTCAAGATGGTTTGGTTACCGAGCACAGGGTTATTAATTAACTCAGGGGAATTTATTTCAGTCCCAATTGCTTTTTGATGTTTGGAGCATCAGCATCGCTGACCAAACCAGATTTTGTCAAACGACGTTTCTGATCTGTTGCTTTTTTAGTCAAGATGTGCGACTTAAAAGCGTGCTTTCTTTTAATCTTACCAGAGCCAGTCAGCTTGAAACGCTTCTTAGCACTGGATTTTGTTTTCATCTTTGGCATGATTCAACTTTATTATTAATGGAGTGACTTCTATTTTTTGGGAGCAAGTGTAATGCTCATTTTTTTACCATCCATGGACGGCATGTGTTCTACTTTACCGAAACCCTCTAAATCTTGGGCGAGGCGAAGTAGTAGGATTTCTCCCTTTTCTTTAAATACAATGGCGCGACCTCTAAAGAAAACAAATGCTTTTACCTTATTCCCTGCTTGCAGGAACTCAATAGCATGCTTCTTCTTGAAATCATAATCATGGTCTGACGTATTAGGACCAAAGCGCACTTCCTTAATAACCACTTTTACAGCTTTCGAAGCGAGCTCCTTCTGCTTTTTACGCTGGTCATACATGAATTTGCTATAATCAATGATTTTACACACCGGCGGATCTGCATTTGGTGAAATTTCAACCAAATCCAAGTCTAAATCTTCTGCCATTTTTTTGGCATCGCGGGTTTCATAAACGGCAGGTTCAACATTGTCTCCGACTAATCGGACTGATGCGACACGGATGCGATCGTTTATTCTGTGGTTTGCTGCCAACTTCTCTTTTGGCTGCTTTCTTTTACCTCTTCTCAGGGTTCGTAGTGTTTAGTTAAACGTCTGTTAATTAATCAATTGAGAAATTTCGTTCTCTATATTTTGTACAAATTCTTGTCGTGTCATGGTACCTAGATCGCCTTTTCCATGACGTCTAACACTCAATTCTCCGCTTGTAGCTTCTTTCTCACCAACGATAAGCATGAAGGGTATTTTGGTGACTTCCGCATCACGTATCTTTCTTCCTATCTTTTCGTTTCGATCATCTACGAGGGCGCGAATATCGGAAATTTCTAGGAATTTTGCTATCTCTTGAGCGTACTCGTTGAATTTATCGCTAACAGGTAGAATTTTCACTTGTTCAGGGGTCAGCCATAAAGGGAAATTACCACCACAATGTTCCAACAATACGGCGACAAATCTTTCCATTGATCCGAAAGGTGCTCGGTGAATCATTACGGGTCGGTGTGTCTCGTTATCACTGCCTTTGTACTCCAATTCAAAACGTTCAGGCAAATTATAATCTACCTGTATTGTACCTAATTGCCAGTTTCTTCCTAGGGCGTCTTTGACCATAAAGTCTAGTTTCGGTCCATAGAAAGCGGCTTCGCCATATTCTACTATGGTATTCAGTTCTTTCTCAGCTGCTGCCTCTATTATAGCACTCTCTGCTTTGGCCCAATTTTCATCAGAACCAATATATTTCTCAGGTTTATTTGGATCTCTCAAGCTGACTTGTGCCACGTAATCCGTGAAATCTAGGGTCTTAAAGATGTAAAGCACTAAATCAATGACACTCTTGAACTCTGATTTTAATTGATCCGGAGTACAAAATATGTGTGCGTCATCTTGTGTAAATCCCCTAACCCGTGTAAGTCCATGAAGCTCTCCACTTTGCTCATAACGATATACCGTCCCAAATTCAGCGAATCGAACGGGGAGGTCTTTATAAGATTTTGGAATTGCTTTGTATAACTCACAATGGTGAGGGCAATTCATAGGTTTTAAAAGGTACTCTTCTCCATCTTCTGGAGTGCCTATAGGCTGAAAGCTATCCTTACCATATTTGGCATAGTGACCAGAACAAACATAAAGTTCCTTATTGCCTATGTGTGGCGTAATGACAGAACTATAACCAGCTTTTTTTTGTGCTTTTTTCAAGAAATCCTCGAGGCGTTCGCGTAATGCAGCACCTTTTGGTAGCCACATCGGCAGTCCCTGGCCAACTCTTTTACTGAAAGTAAATAATTCCAGCTCTTTTCCTAGTTTTCTATGGTCACGCTTTTTAGCTTCTTCTAGAAGTTCTAAATAGTCTTTAAGTTCTCCTTGTTTTTGAAAGGATACCCCATAAATACGAGTCAGTTGCGGATTGTTTTCGTCACCGCGCCAGTATGCACCAGCAACGTTCATGATTTTTACCGCCTTTATATATCCCGTATTAGGTATGTGACCGCCTCGACAGAGATCAGTAAAATCTGCATGGTCGCAAAAAGTAATGGTCCCATCTTCCAGATTCGAAATCAATTCTGTTTTATACGGATTGTCTTTGTAGGCGTTCAACGCTTCTTCTTTCGTTACTGCGCGGAGCTTGAATTCAGATTTTAACCTTGCGAATTCGAGCATTTGTTTTTCAATGCGTTCGAAATCCTTTTCAAAAATCATATCACCGTCAAAATCCACATCATAATAGAATCCCTTTTCAATAGCAGGACCTATGGTTAGTTGCGCATTGGGGTAAAAGTGAACGATTGCTTGAGCCAATAGGTGAGCTGAACTATGCCAAAAGGCTTCCTTTCCCTGAGTATCTGACCAGGTGAAAAATTTCAAGAGGCCATCTGAGGTTAACGGGTCATTTAATTCAATAGTTTGACCATCATAACTACCAGAAAGTATATTTCTAGCTAAGCCATTAGAGATGCTTTTTGCAACATTCATAGCAGTTATGCCTTTGTCATAACTTTTTTGATTGCCGTCGGGAAACGTTACCGTGATCATTTTACCAGTTTTTCGGTTATATCAGAAGCGCAAATTTAATAGCTATACGAGCATTTTAGCTTTTTTTCGTGATGATTTTATAACACTAGCTTTAGATATTACTTTTGCTCCCAATGAAAACAGTCTTAACAAAGGAAGAAATACTAGCTCGCTTTAATAAAGCGTGCTCGAATACCCTCATGGAAACGCTTGGAATAGTCTATGTAGATGCGGATCCTGTCCATGGAACTCTGGTAGCTACAATGCCTGTTAACAGCAGGGTATACCAGCCTATGCAAATCCTTCATGGTGGAGCAACTGTGGCATTAGCAGAGAGTGTAGGTTCCGCTGCTTCTTTAATGTTGATCGACCCGGATACGGAACTTGCTGTAGGTGCGGAGATATCTGCCAACCATGTTAAAAGTGCAAGAACTGGTCAGCTAACAGCTACCGCTACTTGTGTTCATCAAGGGAAAAGTTCGCATTTATTTCATATTCGTGTAGAAAACGAACAGCAGGAATTAATATCCATGGTGAAATTGCTCAATTTTATTAAGCAACGTAAATAATGCTAGATCTTATTATCCGATTGCCGGGAGAAGAGATTTCCGCAACACGATTGATCGCGTGTGAATTAGAGGAATCCACCGTGCTACTCAGGGGATTTAAAGGACAAATATTTGCGTTCAATCAATCTACAAGCATTCCACAATCTACCTTTTGGACTGGCTTTGGCCTTGAGAAATTTCAATCTATTGTAAAAACAAACGCAGCGTCGTATCAAGAGAAGGTAAGCAAGGCTGTTGAAGCCATTCAGCGTCATAGTTTAAATAAAGTCGTACTGAGTAGAGATCATTTTTGGGAAGGTGCCCAGGCCAGTGCTGCGCAAACCTTTAAGGAACTCTCAGAGAGATTTAGTGACGGCACTGTTTTCGCGTTTAAACATCCGGTTTTAGGTGACTGGATGGGTGCAAGTCCAGAGGTTCTTCTTCAAAAAACTGATCATGGATATCAAAGTATGTCTTTGGCAGGAACAAGGTTAAAGTCAGCGCAAAATATCTCTTGGGGAAGTAAAGAACAGGAAGAGCAAAATTTTGTCACGAAAGAAATTATAAATAAGCTAAAAGAATTTGGAGGAAATATAACAACGAGTTCGCAGCACACTCAAAAGGCAGGTCCTGTAGAACATTTACTGACATGGGTATCTTCAGATAATACATCCCTTAATGAGATTGAAGCTTTAGAATCGTTGCACCCCACACCAGCCATCTGCGGCACTCCAACGAAAAAAGCGAAACAAATGATTGAAGAGTTGGAGCAATATGATCGAGAGATGTACACCGGATATCTCGCGCTAATGAGCACGCAGTTGCATGCCATAGTTCTTTTGAGATCCATGAAATGGCACTCAAACGGGATTCGATTCTTCGCTGGTGGTGGAATAACTAAAGACAGCGTACCTTTGAATGAATGGAAGGAAACCGAACACAAAATCTCGGCTCTAAAAGACTCGATAATTCCCAAATGACCTCAAGTAAGCCTATCGCAGATTGGATATTAGATGGCCTAAAAATAATGGGGGTTGATTCCATTATATTTTCCCCTGGATCTCGTAATGCACCATTTATTATAGCAGCATCCGCAAGGATCGATTTTAAGTTGAGGGTTGTTTTAGACGAACGCTCCGCCGCTTTTCAAGCGCTTGGCGAAATTGAGGCATTAGGTAGACCGGTAGCAGTTTGCTGTACATCAGGAAGTGCGATCGCAAATTACCATCCAGCGGTATTGGAAGCGTTTTATAGCAAACTGCCGCTCATTGTCATTTCTGCGGATAGGCCAGCATCAAGAATAGATAAGGGGGAAGGTCAATCATGTCGTCAAATGGATTTTTTTAATCCGCATATAGGAGCATCCATTTCTGTTCAAGAAGACATACGCAAATTGGCTTTAGAGGAATCTCTCGCTTTCCTTTCTCAGCAAGTCCTCGATAAAAGAGCACCAGTACATATTAATGTTGGCTTTCAAGAGCCTCTGTATGATTTGATGCCTAAAAAAACGACCATGAACTTTAGGGTCGAGCATGCACTACATGAGATAGATTTAACTGGTGCATTGTATGGATTGTCCCAGTGTGATTCAATCGCCGTAATTTTTGGTCAACTGTCACACGAGCAGTCTCTCAAAATGCGTGAAGACATCAGTTCAGGTAAGTATTCCTTTACATGTTTTGTGGACCCGTTGTCAGGCTTACTAGATTTACCGGATACCAGACCTATCTCAGAGCTTCTGTCTTTTGCTCCGCAAGGAATTATTAGTATAGGTGGACAGTGGATAGATAAGGCTCCGAAATTTCACCTGAGAGCATTGCATCTAAAAGTACACGTTCATCTTGATTTTTATCAGTCCTGGGATGTAACGGACGCGTCAGAGTTTATTCACATTGCTTTGGATCAATTCCCTGAAGAATTTGAACTTAGACTTAGTGAACAATTGATCAAGACCTCCTCTGCAGAAAAGGATTACAATGGTGTAGAACTTCCGTGGTCAGATGCTTTGGTGTTTAAAAACGCACTACATCATATTTCTGACTGGAGTCATTTACACCTTGCTAACAGCACAGCTGTACGATATTTCTCGTTTTTTAATAGACCAGTTAACCTCTATGCCAATCGTGGCATCTCGGGCATAGATGGAAGTCTAAGCACAGCTATTGGTGCATCGCTGGCGCGCCAAAAAGAAAGACACTTTTGTATCATTGGAGATCAAAGCTTTATCTATGATTCTAATGCATTAAATCTATCTTCTCTACCTTCAAACCTAACCATCATTATTTTAAATAACAGCATTGGTGCCATATTCGATTGGTTACCAGGAAATCGTGCTTTGTCGAGTGAAACACAACGGTTGTTTGCAAACGAGCAAAAAGTCAATTTTGAATCACTTTGCTCCGGTTTTGGAGTGTCTTATATTTGTGTGACCGACCAGCAAGAATTGACTAACGCTATGGCAGAACAAGTATCTGGTACGCTTGTTATAGAAGCCCGCACTATGGATGCAGACAATACTGCAGCCTACGAATTACTTAAAAGAACTTAAAAATGGCACAAAGAAATTGGACCACAATAAAAGAATACGGTGACATCCGATTTGAATTATACAACGGTATTGCCAAAATCACGATCACTCGACCTCATGTTTATAATGCATTCCGTCCTGAAACCAATATGGATATGCTAGACGCTATGGAAATTGCCAGAGAGCGTCAAGACGTTCGCGTTGTAGTATTCACTGGCGAGGGTGAAAAAGCGTTTTGCTCTGGTGGAGATCAAAATGTCAAAGGTACCGGTGGCTATATAGGAGGCGATGGCGTACCAAGGCTTAATGTACTTGATCTTCATCACAAAATTCGTTCACTGCCAAAGCCGGTAATTGCGATGGTAAATGGTTATGCCATAGGTGGGGGACATGT